>ENA-UPSM01000274-UPSM01000274.1-activated-sludge-metagenome-genome-assembly--contig:-NODE-274-length-76410-cov-46.514609_pt1 | contig 76410 bp, 56 predicted proteins | sample MGYA00238181_ERZ773283 | MGnify/ENA primary metagenome ERZ773283 (study PRJEB29023, sample SAMN05720199) | activated sludge metagenome | isolation source: Anaerobic digester | place: Japan... | reverse complement strand
GAACGCCTTCCTTGCCGTAGGTCATGGTGGCGGCATGATCGCCCACCTTGGGGCCGCGGCCGAGGGGTTCCACACCGTGGATTTCGCACGGGTCGGCGAGGAACCCGGAGAATAGGCCCATGGCGTTGGAACCGCCGCCCACGCAGGCGGTGACGATGTCCGGGATGTCGCCGGTCATGTCAAGGAACTGCTCGCGAGCCTCGATGCCGACCACGCGCTGGAAGTCGCGGACCATCATCGGGAAGGGGTGGGGACCGACCACGGAGCCGATGCAATAGAGCTGGGTGACGGGGTCCTTCAGATACGCGCTAAAGCAGGAATCCACCGCTTCCTTGAGCGTGCGCAGGCCGAAGGTCACCGGGATGACATTGGCGCCGAGCAGCTTCATGCGCGCGACGTTGGGGGCTTGCTTGACTATGTCCACCTCGCCCATGTGGATGTCGCACTCGAGGCCAAAGTAGGCCGCGGCGGTGGCCAATGCCACGCCGTGTTGTCCCGCGCCGGTCTCGGCGATCAGTTTCTTTTTGCCCAGATAGGTGGCCAGGAGGCCTTCGCCCATGCAGTGGTTGAGCTTGTGCGCGCCGGTGTGGTTGAGGTCTTCGCGCTTGAGGTAAATTTGCGCCGCGCCGAGTTTGCGGGAAAGGCGTTCCGCGTGATAGACCGGTGTGGGCCGCCCTTGGAAATGCTTGCGGATGGAGCGCAGCTCCGCAATGAACCGCGCCGACCGCGAAATGGTGTCGTAGGCATCACGGATTTCCTCCATGATTTTTTCCAACTCCGGCGGCAGGTAGGCGCCGCCATATTTGCCGAAGCGGCCTTCCTTGTCGGGGTGCAGGTTGAAGTAGTTGGAATAATCAGCGACGTTCATGATGCCTCCTGAGGATTCGGTTAAATGTTTCTGTTTGTAGATACAAGAGCGTGCGGAGGCCGTCAACCGATTTTATCGCGTGCCGGCGGAAAGAGTTGCGCCGTGCCGCGGATTGGCGATAGGATGACGACCCGCTGGAAATGGCGAACAAAGGAGTGGGCATGAAAAAATATTTGGGACTTGTGGGACTGGGATTTGTGGCGCTGGGCCTGGCACTGAGTGGCTGCGGCAAGCGCGATGCAGCAGGCGGGGATGAAGCGACGGACAAAACCTATAAGCTGACCTACAGCGTGTTTTTCCCGCCGATGCACATTCAGGCGCAAACTGCCATGGAATGGGCCAAGGAAGTGGAAAAACGCTCGGGCGGCCGGCTGCAAATCACGGTGTATCCCGGCGGCACGCTAACCAAGGCCGACCAATGCTGGCAGGGCGTGCTGAACGGCATTTCCGATCTCGGCATGAGCTGCTTTGCCTATACCCCGGGGCGCTTTCCGCTGCTGGAAGCGCTGGATTTGCCGCTGGGTTGGCCCGACGGCTTGACTGCCACGCGCGTGGCTACCAAGCTGGCTGCGCAGTTTGCTCCAGTGGAAATTCAAGGCGCCAAGTTGCTCTACGTTCACGCACACGGCCCCGGCATTTTGGCCACCAAGAAGCCAGTGCGTTCGCTGGATGATTTGAAAGGCATGAAAATCCGTGGCACGGGCCTTTCCGCTGGCATTGTCACGGCGCTGGGCGCCACCGCAGTGGGCATGTCGCAGCCGGAAACGTATGACGCACTGCAAAAGGGCGTGGTAGAGGGCACCTTCTGCCCGGTGGAGACGCTCAAGGGCTGGAAGCAGGGCGAAGTGATTTCGTACATCACCGACACCAAGGCCATCGGTTACACCACGGCGATGTTCGTGGCCATGAATCAGAAGTCGTGGGATGCGCTGCCCGCTGATTTGCAGGAGATCATTACCACGGTCAGCACCGAGTGGGTGGACAAGCATGGGCAGGCGTGGAACGATGCCGATGAGGAAGGCTGGGCGTTTGTGCGCGATCTCGGCCGCGAAGTGATTACGCTGCCGCCGGAGGAAGTGGCCGGCTGGAAAGCGGCCATGGAACCGATCCTGGCTGACTATGTGCAGCGGGCAACCGCCAAGGGCCTGCCCGGCGCGGAAATGCTGGCGGCCATCCAAACCCGGCTCGCGGCGGCGGAGAGCCAGCCGTAATCATGTCCCCGTTGTCCGGCGCCAGCGCGCGCACCGGTTTTCTGCGGCGGGTCATCCACGGCATGGCCGTGGTGGGCGGGCTCGCCGTGCTGGGAATTATTCTGGTGACCGTGGCCGACGTCATTGGTCGGCGCTGCGGGTTGCCAGTGCGTGGCGCGTATGATCTGGTGCGCGTCTTGGGTGCCATCGCCATGGTGTGCGCCCTGCCGCTGACCAAAGCCGTCAAGGGCCACATTGCCATCGAATATTTTTTCCTGAAGTTGCGCCCGCGCGGCCGCGCCGTGACGGATACGCTGATGCGGCTGGTGCTGCTGCTGCTCTTCAGCCTGCTGGCGTGGCAGTTTGTGCTGCAGGGCAACGCGTTTTTCGAGAGCGGCGAGGTGACCACCACGCTGCACATGCCGATGTTCTGGGTGCCGTGGCTCGCGGCGGCGGCCTGTGTGGTGACGGTGGGCGTGACGCTCTGGCATCTGCTCCATCCGGGGCGTTCCCTGTTGCGGCCGAGGTAAGCCATGACGGACCTGCAAGTCGGTTTGTGCGGAATAGCGCTGCTCTTTTTGCTGCTGGCCACCAGCATGCCGGTGGCTTTTGCCATGACGCTTGTGGGCGTGGTGGGCTACGCCGTGATGGTCAACGGCAACGCCGCGCTCTATATCCTGGTCACGGATTATTACGACACGTTTTCCAACTACGGCCTGACGGTTATTCCGCTGTTTGTGCTGATGGGGCAGGTGGCGTTCCACACGGGAATCAGCCAGCGCCTGTTTGCGGCGGCCCAGAGCTGGTTTGGTTGGCTGCGCGGCGGGCTGGCCATGGCCACGGTGGGCGCGTGCACGGCATTCGGCGCCATTTGCGGCTCCGGCCCGGCCACCGCCGCCACCATGGCCGCCGTGGCGCTGCCGGAAATGAAGCGCTACAAGTACCACGCTGGTTTTGCGGCGGGCACCGTGGCGGCCGGCGGGAGCATCGGCATGATGATTCCGCCGAGCATTGTCTTCATCGTGTATGGCGTGATGACGGAGCAAAGCATCGGCAAGTTGTTCATTGCCGGCATCGTGCCGGGGTTGCTGGTGGCCGCGCTGTTCATGCTGACCATCATGCTCCTGTGCCGCTGGCGGCCTGCGCTGGCGCCGCCGGCCACCGCGGAGCTGTGGCGCGCCCGCTTCCGCGCGCTGTCCGGCGTGGTGGAAATCCTGGCGCTCTTTGCGCTGGTGATGGGCGGAATGTTTGCCGGCTGGTTCACGCCCACCGAGGCTGCGGCCATCGGCGCCGCGGGCAGTCTCGTGATTGCCGCACTGGCGCGCAAACTGACGTGGCGAATGCTGGCCACCGCGCTCAACGAAACCCTGCGCACCTCCTGCATGGTGCTGGTGATTGTGGCCGGGGCGACGGTATTCGGCCACTTTTTGCAAATCACCAATGTGCCGACATCGTTGGCTCAGTGGATGGCCAACCTGCCGCTGCCGGGGTGGGGGACCATGCTGCTGATCATCGGGTTTTATCTGGTGGCGGGCGCGTTTCTCGACGCGCTGGCGCTGGTCATGTTGACCATTCCCATTTTTTATCCGGTGGCGCTCAAGCTGGGATTTGATCCGATTTGGTTCGGTGTGGTGATCGTGCTGGTGACCCAGATGGGCGTAATTTCGCCGCCGGTGGGCGTGAATGTGTATGTGGTGAGCGGCATGGACCGGGCCGTGCCGCTGGCCAGTGTCTTCAAGGGCGCGCTGCCGTTTTTGCTGGCATTGATTGTGGGCGCGCTCATCTTGTTGGTGTTTCCGCAGTTGGTGACGGTGCCCGTCACATGGGTCCGGTAGGGCAGGCAAGGAGGCGACCATGGTGGACAAACTTTGGCAGCAGCAATATCGCAAGATGCTGTTTTGCACCGATTTTTCCGCGAATGCCGACCGCGCGTTCGTGTTTGCGGTACGCGCCGCCCAGCGCAATCCCGGCTGTGAGCTGCATCTGCTCCACGTGATCCCCGAACCGCCCGCCCAGTTTTGGAAGGGCTATATCTACGAAGTGGACGAGGACGTGGACGCGCGGGCCAAGCGCGAGATTGATGCCAAACTGGCCGAGGCCTATCAGCCGCACGTGCCGCCGGAGGTCAAGCTGATCATCGCCATGCGCATTGGCGAGGCCCGGCAAAAAATCCTTGAGTATGCCCAAGAGCAAGGCATTGACCTGATTATTCTGGGTCGGCAGGGGGCGGGGGCGGTCGGCAAGATTCTGTTTGGCAACGTCACCGAGCGAGTTGTGCGCAAAGCCGAATGCCCGGTGCTGGTCATTCCCCCAGCGAAATAAGTCGCAAAGGGGGGGGGGGGGGGGGGGTAGTGCCATTGTGTCGCGTGATGAGCGACAAAATGGCGCTTTTTTATCTGGCAAGCTTGAAATATCCGTCTGATTAAAAAGTCAGTTCTTATTCATTTGCAGTTTGTTGCATTAATTAAATTGCACTAGAGAAAAATTGGCATGGGGTCTGCTCTGTACAAGGTGGACAAGCAACTCAACCGAACCAAGAAAGGAGTGCTCGCCATGTTAGAACTGATGATTGGACCCCGTAGTCCCTGGACTATTTTCGACGAATTGGAATCGCTCCAGGACAACATGAACCGCCTGTTGGCGGGACAAGAACCCCGGGTGGAGCGGCGCGCTGGCGCGGCGTATCCGCCGTTGAATGTGTATTCGACGGCCGATGGATTGACGCTGGTGGCTGAAATGCCCGGTGTTGATCCGCAGGATGTAGAAATCTCCGTGGACGGCGACGAGCTGGCCTTGCGCGGCAAGGTCAACAGCGCGGCGCCGGCCGCCGGGGAAACCGTCTTGCGCCGGGAACGGCCCGCGGGTGAGTTCCAGCGCACGTTGCAACTGCCCTTCCGTGCCCATGCAGCCGGGGTGAAGGCCACCTTCAAGAACGGCTTGTTGAACATTGCCGTGCCCCGCTCGCCAGAGGAAAAACCGCGTAAAATCGCCATCACGGCGGAATGAAAGGAGTGAAGCCATGACGACTGCCACAGAAAAACGCCAAGATGCCCCCGTGCCGGCCAATGAGCCGGTGTATATCCCGCGCGTGGATATCCGCGAAGATGCCGAACGCTTCACGGTGTTGGCTGATATGCCCGGCGCCGACGAAAAGACCGCCGAGGCCACGGTGCATAACCGGGTGTTGACTATTGAAGGCTGGTGCCAGACGGGCGGTTGCCCGACGCCCGGCGAAGAGCTCGGGTGCGAGTTCCGTGCTGGCCGCTACCGCCGCGATTTCACCCTGCCCGAGACGGTGGACGCCGAACGCATCCAGGCGCGCATCAAAAACGGAACCTTGACCGTCACGCTGCCCAAGCGCGAGGAAGTCAAGGCGCGCAAAATCCAAGTGACCACCTGATCCGGTTGCTTGGCACGGCAGGCCGCGGGCCCGATGGGCGCCGCGGCCTGTTTTTTGCGCCGGCGCAGCGTTACGCGATGCTGACCACCACCACCGAAAACGGCGGCAGCACGCCCGCCGCCGGCAGTGTGCCATAGAGCGGCGTGCCGTTGAGCAAGGCGTTGGCGCGGGCCAAGTGGCGTGGCTGGTCACCAAGATTGATCACACAGCGCAGCAGTTGCTGGCCGAGTTTGCGGTCGAACGCCAGCACGGTGCGGTCGCGGGGGCCGGCATCCTCGCCAAGATCGAGGATGTCGCACGAGCCTTCGCGCAGGGGACGGTGTTTTTTGCGCAGGGCGATCAGCTCCTTAAAAAACTGCTGCCACTGCTGGCGCGCGGCGTAGCCGCGATCGAACAGGTTGCCTTCCAATTCCACGCCTTCCTGCCGGACTTCGCGGCCATCGGCAGTGAGGATGCGCCGGCCTTTGTCGCAGGGTTGGCAGCGCGCGTGGATGGAGGGGCGGTTGAGCGCACCGGATTCCTGGCCTGTCAGCAGGAAGGGCAGCGTGCGCGGCGCCAGAAACGCGAGAATGTTCATGGCCCGGAACGCGCCGGGGCCAAAGCGGTACAGGCCGCGGCCCTCATCGTGGTTGTCGGTGTAGCGCGCGGTGTAATGCCGGCAGGGAAAACGGGCTGCGGCCTCCTCGTATTGGCGCAACACTTTGGCTGCCGCCGCCGCTAGGCCGCCATCCTGCCACTGGTTGAGGATGGGATGGAAATCGTGGTTGTGCTGGGCATCCGCGGCAAGACGCACGCGCGAGTTGCCGGCTTCATCCACGGCGTAGGCATACTGGCACAGCTTGTAGAAATCGTCGTCATAGGCCGCATCCATGCCGCGGGCGAAAAGATCGAGGTTGTTCTGGAAGCCGTAGCATTCGGCCATGAAAAGCAAGTCGCGGGAAGGGTGCCGCGCGCGCAGCGCGGGCAGCGCTTGGTCCCAGAACGACTTGTCATTGATGAAGTGCGCCATGTCGAGGCGGAAGCCGTCCACGCCATCCGGCGCGCCGTGCTCATCCGGGCCGAGGCAGGAAAGCCAGAAGTCGTACACCTCGATCATCGCCGCGCGCAGGTCGTGATTGGTGTAGTCCAGCTTGGCGGTGTCCGACCAATCGGCATCAAAGAAGGCGGAACCGTCCGGGGCCTTGACGTAATACTCGGGGTGAGCGGTCATCCAGACGTGGTCGCGCGCAGTGTGGTTGGGCGTGATGTCGAAAATCACTTTCAGCTTCAGCTCGTGCGCGCGGCGGATGAATGCCTGGATGTCCTCCATGGTGCCGTATTCCGGTTCGACAGCGCGGAAATCGCGCGAGGCATACGGCGAGCCGATTCCCTTGCGGCCGAGGAGCCCGATGGGGTAGGGCGGCAGCAAATAGACCACGTTGAATCCCAGCCGCCGCAGCCGCGGCAACGATTTGGTCAGGTAGGCCAGGGGGGAGAGAGGTTGCGGCTTTTCGGTCAGCGCCTCGACGGCGTTGCGCGGCTCGCGCGCCGCCAACGAGCGCAGGTTCACTTGGTAAATCACCGCGGACGACAGCCAGGAAGTTTTAGTTTTCATGGGCGCGGATTGTAGCCGCCCCCCGCCCGCCACGCAAGCCACGCCCCGGAGGGGGGGCGGGGGCGGCGGTGGGGACGGAAATGGACGGACATGGACAAGATTGTTGTTATTGACCGTATTGTTTGGTGTAGGATGCCGGACAATGTGGTCAATGAGGTCACGACAGCATAGGTGGTGCCATGGCGGAACTGTTTGACAAGCATGGTGGGTTTCGGCGGTTGCACTCGTTCACGCTGGCCACCATTGTGCAGTTGGAAACGCTGCGGTTTTGCCGGCGCTTCCTGACGGCCGACCCGCGCGAACGGGAAACCAAGTTCTATGACCCCAAGGGTCGGCAATATGATCAAATGGTTCAAGCCGCCCGCGGCGGACGGCAGAACATTATTGAAGGCTCGGAACGGGCGGCCACCTCCAAAGACACCGAAATGAAACTGACGGATGTGGCTCGCGCCAGTTTGAGCGAATTGCGCGGCGACTATGAGGTTTTCATTCTCGACCGTGGGGAATTGCCGTGGTCGGTGCATTCGCCGGAGGCCAAGGCCATCAACGCGGTTTCGCTGGATGCCCCCGCATTCCAGGATGACATGGTCCATGAGTCCGCCAAGCACGCGCGGGAACAGCGCAAGAAATATGCGCGGTGGCTGGATGCCGATGATCCGGTGGTGGTGGCCAACGCCATGCTGATGATGATTGGCCGGGCGTTGAATATGTTGAAAAGCTTGATTGAGTCGCAGGGCAAGGCCTTCGAGAAAACGGGTGGCTTTAGCGAGCGGCTGTCCACCAAGCGCCGCGAGATTCGGGACCAACAAAAAGATGCGGCGGCGCCTGCCTGCCCGCAGTGCGGACAACCGATGCGCCGCCGCCAGTCGGCCAAGGGCGATTTCTGGGGCTGTTCGGCTTATCCTGACTGCAAAGGTACCCGGCCGGGCTCAATCGCACCCTAACTCCCCCCCCCATTCCCGGGCTTGCCAAGGGGGTGGGGTTGTGTATGATACTGAACAATTGTTCAGTATGAAAGCGGGTACAACAACCTTGGGAATTGCGGAGACGGTGTGGCGGGTGGCGGTGGGACAGCCGCGGCGGATGCTGCGGTTGTTTTCCTCGCGGATCGCGGCGGGATTTCCCTCGCCGGCGGACGACCATCTGGAGGGGCCGCTGGATTTGAATGCCTATCTGGCGCCACATCCGGCGGCGACTTTCGTGGTGCGGGTGACGGGCGACTCCATGGTGCGGGCGGGTATCCGCGATGGTGATTTGCTGGTGGTGGACCGTGCAAGGGAAGCAGCGTCGGGGGCGATTGTGGTGGCGGTGGTGGATGGCGAATTGACAGTGAAGCGGCTGCGGGTGGGGCGCGAGGGAATCCGGTTGGAGGCGGAGAATCCGGCGTATCCGCCAATTGTGGTGCATGAGCACACGGAGCTGGTGATCTGGGGCGTGGTGGCGCACGCCATCCGGTCGTATTGAGGTGGGGCGTGTTCGCGCTGGTGGATTGCAATAATTTTTACGCGTCCTGCGAGCGGGTGTTCCAACCGGCGCTGGAGGGGCGGCCGATTGTGGTGCTGTCGAACAACGATGGCTGCGTGGTGGCGCGCAGCGCGGAAGCCAAGGCGCTGGGCATTCCCATGGGCAAGCCGTGGTTCAAAGTGGCGCCGGCGGTGCGCGGGGCAGGGGTGGTGGTGTTTTCTTCGAATTACGCGCTCTATGGCGAGTTTTCGCGGCGCGTCATGCAAACCCTTACGCAGTTCAGTCCGCGGCTGGAGGTGTACTCCATTGACGAATGTTTTCTGGATGTGGGCGGTCATCGTGGCGATCTGACGGCGCTGGGGCAGGCGATTGCGCGTACGGTTCGGCGCTGGACGGGCATTCCAGTTTCGGTGGGAATTGCGCCGACCAAAACGCTGGCGAAAGTGGCGAACCGCCTCGCCAAAAAAGGGCAGGCTGGGCAGGGGCCGGTGTGCCACTGGGGGGAGGTGGCCGCGCCGCGGGAGGCGCTGGCCGCGCTGGCGGTGGAGGATATCTGGGGAATCGCTGCGCGCTGGGGGGCGCGGTTGCGGCAGGCGGGGGTGGCGACGGCGCTGGCGCTGGCCGAGGCGGACCCTAGTTGGCTGCGGCGGTTGGGCGGCGTGGTGTTGGAGCGGATTGGCCGCGAGCTGGCTGGGAGTTCGTGCCTGCCGTTGGAGTTGGTCCCGCCCGCCAAAAAACAGATCATGGTGTCGCGCAGTTTTGGCGAGCGGTTGAGTTTGCTGACGGATTTGCAAGGCGCGGTGGCGGCGTTCGCGGCGCGGGCGGGGGTGAAGTTGCGCCGGGAGCGATTGCGGGCGCAGGCGGTGACGGTTTTTGTGCAGACGAGTCCGTTTGCCGACGCGGAGCCGTGGTATGCCAATGGGGTCACGCTGATCCTGGAGCGGCCCACGCAGGATTCCGGCCGGTTGGTCCAGTGCGCGCAGGAGGGGCTGACGCGGATTTTCCGGCCGGGATTGCGCTATCAGAAGGCCGGGGTGTTGCTCATGGATTTGACGCCGGCGGGAGCAGAACAGGGGCTGCTGTTTGCCTCGCAAACGCCGGACAGCCCCGCAACCATGCGCTTGATGACGTGCGTGGACACACTGAACCGGGAGCCGGCGCGGCGCGTGGTGTGCCACGCCCGCGAATTGGTCAGCACCCGGTGGCAAATGCGGCAGCAACGTAAATCCGTGAACCGGCCGACGGACTGGGCGCACCTGCCGGTGGTCCACGCATGAGCGGAGGGGGCGGGGGCGGACTTATTTTTATGGCCTAGTGAAGCGTTTTTGCATTGAGTTGCCGAGCACGGTGGGGTAGAGTCGGTCGGTAATGTAACGATTGCCTTTGTTTGTCTGTAGGGGCAAATGGCCGGTTGCAGTTCGTTGAGGAGTGCAGGGATGAAATCAGGACAACAGTTGGGGCGCAAATGGTGGCGGAGAATCATCGGCGTGGGCGCGCTGGGATTGCTCCTGCCGGGAATGGCCTACGGCGAGGCCATGCTGCAGTACTTCAACACAAGCTGGCGGGAAATGACGGACAAAATCCCGGAGCTGGCCGAAGCCGGATATTCCTCGATTTGGATCCCGCCGCCGACCAAGGGTAGTGGCGGCCTTTCCGTGGGCTATGACTTGTGGGATCCGTTTGACTTGGGTGGGCGGCACCAGCGCAGCACCACGGCAACGCGCTACGGCACCGAAGCGGAGTTGCTCAATCTGATCGAAACCGCGCACCGGTTCGGCCTGCGGGTCTATGCCGACAACATCATGAACCACCGCGCGTTCGACATCCCCGGCTACAACGAAACAACGCCGGTGGATATATATCCCGGCATGTGCCCGGAAGATTTTCACCTGCGCCGCACAGAAGACGGGTTTTACCGCAAATGGGACAACTGCCGTGATTGGAACGACGCGTGGCAGGTGATGAACCTTGGGTTGTCGGACCTGATTGACATCGCCCACGAAACGCCCAACCAGAACCACGGCCTCCACGAGGGCGACTGGAACCCCAAGCCGAGCTATGTGCGCCACCCGAACAATCCGGAATTCTATGACCGGATGCCCAACACCAACGTGCCGCCCGCGGAATGGAATGTGTGGGATTGGTCGGGCAACACCAACGCCAACATCTATATCGGCTTTGGCACCAACAACGGACTAACCACCAACATAATCGCGCAATATCCGGACTTCTTCAAAGAGGACGTCGGCGCGTATCTGTTGCGCGCAGTGCGCTGGGAGATGGCCACGACCAAACTCGACGGCCTGCGCCTGGATGCGGTGAAGCACGTGCCGGACTATTTTTTTGGCGAGTTCAACAAGGATGATAGCAACCTCGGCTACTGCGGCAACATCCAGTGGCAATTCAACATGACGCGCGGCTTCAGCGACTGGGACAATCACCGTGACAGCAACTTCAATACCGAAATCCCGCGCGATGACGCGCTGATTTTTGGCGAGCACCTCGGCCAGCCGCCGGGCTACGACGGCTATTGGGCGGCGGGGATGCGGTTGGTGGACAACGACCTGCGCAACCAGCTCAATGATCGTCTCGGCAGTCCGTGGAACGGGTTGGAGGGTTTTGATAATCCGGGATGGGGTGGGTTCCCGCCCAATCTGGGCGTGATGCATGCACAAAGCCACGACAACGACTACGCCGCGCGCCGCGAGCTGCAACACGCATTCTACTTCCTGCGTGAGGGGCTGGGCCTGCTCTATACCGACGGCAACTTTCATGCCGAAACGCTCGGCGAAAGTGGCGGAGCGTTCCCGCGCTGGGCCAACACGTCGTTCCTCGGGCAGTGGGGCGACAACCGCGTGCCGAACCTGCTCTATTGTCACGAGCAATTTGCCCGCGGCTATCAGCGCGGGGTGTGGAGCGATGGCGACTTTGTGGCATGGGAGCGCTTGGATGACCGGCAGGCCGGTTCCACTGACGCGCAGTACGTGACCATGCTTGTGATGCTGAACGATGACTACTCCAACGGACAGGCGCGCGACATCCGCGACAATATCAGCTATCCGCATCAAGCCGGCGGGCCTTATGGCTCCGATGCCTACCTCTTCAACTACTCCGATTACTACTACGGTTTCTACACTTACGCTTCCGCGCTCAATACAGTGGTGGTTCCCCCGGGCGGTTACTTTATTTTTGGCTACAAGAATCCGGACCCCAGCGGGCTGTGGTCGAGCTTCGGCGGCAAGCCAATCACGATTTATGAAAACGGCAAGAGGGCGGGCACGGTTACGGTCACGCGCAAGGATGGCCCCGATGGCGACCCGGCGTTCAATCCCTACGGCTTGCCAGACACCAACACCACCGATTTTTCCTACTCGATTGACATCCCGCGGGTGACCAACGCCAGCAACGTGAGTTTTGTGGCGCGGGTGGATGGTTCCGCCGGCAATGTGCTGCTGAAGTTGGACGGCGGCATGAACCTCAACAACACCAATCACATCGGCGGTGACCCGCGCGACAATCCGCCGGCGCTGGCCAACGATGTGTATCTGGGGTACGAGCAAGCCGATTTCGTGAAGCGCATTTGGCCCGAGAAGTTCGCCGCGGTTGATTCCAGCCGTTGCAAGATCGCTTCGGCGGGCGCGGAAACCTATGTGGCCACCATCGGCCAGACCAATTGGACCATCAATCCCTCCGCCAGCTCTAACGATTGGAGTGATGATCACATGGTTTCATGGATTTACCATAATCCTCAAGCCATGCAGGATGGTCCGCGTTCGGGGAATGCTCAATTCTGGCCGCCGTTGACCAATGCTGCGGGCTCGACGCTCTACATCGGCATTAAGACGCCGAAGGTGGGCGGCAATCGCGTGCACCTCTATTATACCACCAACGGCGTGGCTTGGCCGGAGGGGGCGGGCGGCGCAGCAGGCAACCGCGATACGCTCGTGGTGGAATGCAATTGGGTCGGCGATGGCGCCGATAGCAATGACTGGTGGGAGGCGCAAGTGCCGGCCCTGCCGGCGGGCACTGTGTTCCGTTACAAAGTGGGTTCCGCTCGCGAGCAGGGCTATGACGGGAACGGCTGGGACATTGTCTGGCCGGGCAGCGCCACCGATATTACGCGCAAAGCCGACATGATGGGCGTGTGGCAGGTGACCAATCTGAATCTGGGCACCATTACCAATCGGCCGCACAACGACTATGGCGAGACGCGCACCGGCCTCAAGGAGGGCTTCCACCTGGTTTCCGCGCGCGCATTCCTGAACCGGGATGACGGCAGCGCGGTATATAACACCTTCAAGCAGACGTTCTACCTGGATGCCCAGCGCCCACAGGGATATATCCAATGGCCTGCCGGCAACGGCGACACGCTCGGCGGCACGGAATACGGCGTGGTGGTACGTGCGGATCCGACCGTGCGTGAAGTCTGGTATCGCATTGAAGACAGCGACGCCAGCAACGACGACAGCGCCACTAGCAAATCCAACGGCAATGGCAACGTCTATGCCGCATGGCAGAAGGCAGTGCGCGACACGCCCAGCGATATGAATCGCGATTATCCGCAGGCTTGGCGCTTCACCTATGCCAACCTGCCCACCGGCGGCACCGCCACCATTCGAGTGCGCCTGCGCGAATGGTCCAGCGCGGAAAAAACAGCGTGGACCAACGAGGGCCTGACCGAAGTCCAGGGCCACTACACGGAATTGGTCCGCACCGTCAACACCAGCGGCGATGCTTATCGGCTCTACTTCGATTGGCCAGGGCAGGACGGCGATTATGTCGAAGCCGGCTGGGAAATCCGCGTGAAGTATTCGTCGGGCTTCGCGGAAAATCTAAACGACGATGAACCCTTGACACTTTTCACCATCAAACTCAACAGCGCCGCGAATGGCGGCGACCCCGCCGCGGGCGTGATCCTCTCGCCCGATGACATCAACCTCCAGCATCAGTGGGATTGGCCAAACGAGAATACCATCAAGTTCACGATGCCCAATGTGTACAACGGTGATCCGAACTGGGTACATAGCTTTGAGATTGTGGGCATCCGCGAAGGCAAACCAACGCTGCGCGCCACGCGTCAAGTGCGGACCATGGGCGAGTTGCTGCCGTCCATCATCATTACCGAGCCACCGGAACTTGGTAGCGATGGCAAGCCGCATGTGATCATCCTCAAGGACGTGCCACCAGCGGAGATTGCCACCAATCCGGCGCTGCGGACCACCCGCATCCAGTTGGCCACGGATACCAATGCGGTGGCGACGGGCGTATATTTCACGTCACCGACCGGCTATACGGGGCAGGTGGCGCTGGTGGGTAGTTCGAACATCGGCAGCACCCTATTCTGGGATTATGCGTGGAGCAATCTCACTGCTGGGACTTACCGCTTCACGGCGTGGGTCAAGGACCCGGACAACAAGACCAATAGCGCATCGCGCACCGCCCGGCTGCAACTCAGGCAAGTGGTGGACATGACCAACACCAACGATCTTGACCACGATGACGACGGGCTGGAAGACACGTGGGAAAATACTCCCGTCCCGCTGCCCAACGGATTCCCCGACACCGATCCGCGCTATAAACCCAATCCGGAATTCTGGACCAACGGCGATATCCATCAGCACGACGCTTTTGGGCGCAGTTTGCCGGAAAGTCCCGATAGCGATGGCGACGGTCTGCCCGACGGGTTGGAACTGGGTTGGCGCACACCTTCCGCACACACGGATACCAACGCCGACACCAATGCCGATGGCTGGCCGAACTTCCTGCCGGACCTTGACCCGCCGTTCTACAACACGCTCGACAACTATAACCAAGTACCCGGTGTGGATAGTCAGAGTGCGGGCGGCGACCGTTCAAAACGTCTCTGGGGCAGCACCACCGATCCCAACAACCCCGACAGCGATTACGACGGCATCCCGGACGGCGTGGAAGATGCCAATCGCAACGGTTGGGTGGATGGCGACGGCGATCCGATTTATCCCGGACAAAGTCCCGACGAGCGAGTCAATTGGCCCAATGGTCGCATGGACTCGTGGGAAACTTGGCTGGAAACCGATCCGAACAATCCCGATACCGATGGCGATGGCTTGAGCGATGGCTACGGCGAAGATAAAAACTTCAATGGCTGGATTGATGGCGACAGCAACTCCAACCGTGTCTGGGACCCCGGCGAAATCTGGTTGGAAACCGATCCGCTGAACCCGGACACCGACGGCGATGGCCTCCCCGATGGTTGGGAAGTGCGCTATGGTCTTGATCCGCTGGATTGCGGCATTGTGGGCTACACCAACATGGGCACCGGGCTTGTCATCGGCAGCACGGAGCACGGCGCCAATGGCGATCCGGATGGCGATGGTTTCACCAACATCCAGGAATATCTCAACGGCACCAATCCGCGGCATTACGATGATCCCGGCTCGCCGCCACCGGCGGGCGCCATCACGATTGGCCCCGGCGCGGCCATTGGCAGCGTCAACGGCAAGACCAATTACGTGGAATTCACCGATTGGACGCTGGATGATCTGATCGCGTTGGACCCGTACAACACGGGCGGCAGCCAGGCGGTGGATATTTATCGCCGCTGGGACGGTTTCGACAGTTCGCGCGACATGGTGGCATTTTATATGCGCGATGGTGGCGCGGCCGATGACAAGCTGTATTTCCGCGTGGACTTCCATGATTTGCAGGCCCACGCCGAAGAGAGTGCGTTGAATATTTACGTAGTGCTGGACTTCAACAGCCCGGGCGCCGGCGAGGCTGCGCTGCCGGATGAGGTGGATACCCGCACCGATATGAAGTGGGAAGCCGTCGTGGCCGTCTATGACAGCCAAAACGGCAATCTCTACGTGGATACCGATCCCGCCCACAACACCGTGGGCGCGTGGGACAGCCTGAGCGCCAACGGCGTGCAGATTGCCGCCAACGGCTTCCAAGGGGCCTATTTCAATTCCGAACTCGATGCTTGCGAGTTTGCTATCCGCCGCAGTGCATTGACGGATATCGGCTGGAACGGCGATGCCAGCCGACTCAACTTCCAAGTGTTCACCACCAAGGATGGCACCTGCAATTCCTGCAACGGCGGAAAGCCCGGCGCGGGCGATATCGGCGGGCGATCGGACATCACCGACAGCATCCGCAACGATTGGATTTGCTCCGACTATTGGCGCGACCAGGATTGGATTGCCCAGAACGGCGTCCTCACCCAATGGATCGGCAGGAATGCCGACAACGACATGGGCAAGTCCGCCAAGATTGCGCTGCTGGCCCACGGCAATCAGGCCATCCAGCCGGCCAACATCATCCATGACATCGTCAACAATGGCGCGGGCGCGGGTTATCAGCGGCCCATCAAGAGCCATAACATCTTCAAGAAGCCGCTCAACCTGCACATCACGCCGACGTTGGCCTCGGCGTTGCAGTGGGCCGAAGTCAAGGACGGCGGTCCGGAGTGGCGTTCCGGCCCGGGACTCAATGACATGATCCGGCAGGCCGTGGCCAACAGCAACGTGGTGCTGATGGCCAGTACTTATTCGGATCACGCGCTGCCATACTTTACGCCGGCATTCAACCAGGACAACGTGAATCTGGCTTCTGCCACTCTCAACCGAATCTACGGCGCCAACATCAACAGCAATTCCGTGTTCTGGGCGCCGGAGCGTTTGCTGGATGCCGATGTGTTCGCCAAGATCACCAACATGGGCTTCCGCTATACGCTGGTGGACCAAAACACCCACGTCTTCAACTGGTTTGGCCGGCAGGTGGCGCTGGGCGATGATGGCTACCGCATCAACCGGATCAACAACGTGAATTGTTTCGTCATCAATACGGCTGCGGATGATTATCGCTTCGCCAATCACGATAGCGGGCTGCCCATGCCCATGCGCGAATTGTTCAGCCGTCGCGCGCGGGCCGGCCGGCAGGATCAGATTTCCACCATTTTCACCATGTGGGAAGAGTTCAGCAATCTGTCGCGGGCCGATGCCTATGACCGTAACCTGCGCTGGCTGGCCAATCGCCCGTGGATTCAACTGGTCTCGCTGGAGGATATCGCCGCTGGCCGAATCGCACTGCCTTGGAACCAGAGTTGGGAGCCGATTGACCGCGGTAACACCGCCGGCGCCAAGCAGTCGCACGACTGGATTAACCACGCCAACAACGAAAACTATGATAACTGGTACAACGGCAGTTGGCGTCACGAAGGACTGGTGGGCAAGAAGTTTGAACTTCGCCCCGGCGTGACCAATGCCACCGCCTACGGCATGGTCTATACGGGCGGCATCATTTCTAACACCTGGACCAAGGTGGCTGGCATTACCAATGCCGATATCAAACGCCTTGCACGCGAAGTGTTGCACGCCTCGGTATTCGAAACCGCCTTCCACAACGAAGACAATAACGATCTGACCAAGTGGAGCATCGGTGGCTATATCAATCCCGCCAGCGACAACCAAACCCTGATCGGCTTTGCCAAGCAGGCCCAGGGTCAAACTCGACTGGCGGCCATCTATTCGTGGGCGGATTCATGGGCAACAATCGCGCCGGGACTGGCAACCACGCAAACCGCGAGCGTGGATGTGGACCAGGACGGCGAAAATGAATACGTGCTCTACAACAAGCACGTGGCTGCGGTCTTTGAGCGAATCGGCGGGCGCATGATTGCGGCGTGGCACCGCGATGGCGATGGCCGCATCCGGCAGATGATCGGCAACCTGGCCTCGTGCGCCGGCAGCGAGACGGAAGTGGAGGGAGCTTCCAATGTGGATACGAACACGGGTGCAGTCGTGGCTTACCGTACGTCGGCGCTGAAGGACTGGTATGCCGGCACCGCGCAATACGTCAACGACCTCTACACCGTCACGACCAACGGGACAGATGGCTGGAAGCTGACCTCGTCCGATGGCAAGATTTCCAAAACGGTCACTCTGGCTCCCACGGCCACAAGCTTTGCCGTCCAATACACCATCAACCCCTCGCTCAATGGCGGCGTGCTGTATGTCCGCAATGGCTTCTCGCCCAATTTGAGCGAGCTGCTGCTGGCCGGCCAGCGCGGGTTTGTGGATACCATTAGCGCGACTGGCGGCGTGGTGGCGCTCACCACGACGAACAACCACTCGGGCGTGCTGCTGACGATGACTCAAGGTCAAGTCAATACCGCCGCCCGCGACGACCATCAAAACCACGAGTACGATTCGATCCGGATGCGGAATCAGCCCCAGACCCGCCAAGTGGAACTCATGGGAACCAACTCGATCGCGTTCTCGATCGGGCTCTTTGCCGAAGATGCCAGCAATGAGCCGCCGGTGATTGAGTTTACCCCGCAGGGGCCGTACACCAACGCAGTCGGCACTACCAACACCTTTACAGTCAGCGTGACCGATCCAGAGGATGATCCGGTCATACTGACCGTGGGTACGTTGCCTTTCACGGCCACCTTCAACACGAATAACGGAGTGTTTGCCTGGTGGGTCACCAACATGGGTTCCGCCGGCTCCACCAGCGTGGTGACGTTCGTGGCGGATGACGGCGTGAACGTGGTCAGCAATTACGCGACGATCGTGGTGCCGTGGGATGCCAACGGCAACGACATTCCCGATGATTGGGAGTTCCGCTATTTCAACGGCGACCTCTCGCAAACCAAGGATGGCGATTACGACAACGACAAGTTCTCCAACTTTGCCGAATGGCTGGCCAGCACCGACCCCATGGCAGCGGGCAGCTATATCGGGTGGGAAATGCAAATGGTAGTGAACGACGGCATGTTGCTGCGTTTCCAGTCCGTTGATGGGCGCACATATCACATTGAAGGTAATGATGGCGATCTACCCAACGCCGCGGCTTGGCACCACCTTGCCACCGTGTACGGCACCGGGACTCAAACCGACTGGGTGGATAACGCTTATCCCACCAACGCCGTTCGCCACTACCGGATCAAGATACCCCGCCACGTGCCTTGATCTAGCGTCTGCGGCCATAGCTGTTCTCGCAGCTCTTTTGTTGGCCGAGAACGGTTGAGGAGGGGGACCTTCCCCCGCGGGGAACGGCTGGAAGGTCAGCGGCCGTTACAATCCTACAGTGCACCCCGGCTGCGGCCATGGCAGTATTGGCACACTGTGATTCCATGAAATAGAGGCGGAACGCCATTCGTCAATTCAGTTAACTGCCCTCATCCACGGGCATATTTTAACGGCAAAAAAGATAAATTAACATAATCTTAACATTCATAAATACACTATTCATATCATCTGGCCCACTGGCCACAAAGTGATTAAATACCTGTAAATAGCGGTGATCTTCACATTATTCATCGGGAAAACACCGCAATAAATGCATCCATCGTGATATAAGAAATCACAAAACCGCCGGTGAGATATTAAATAGATATCGCCATAATTTAATCATAAATTAATCGTATATCTATTGCGAAAATCTGCAGGATATAGTATTTTCAGGCTGCGACTGGAGAGGATGGCGGGGTTATTCTTAACATAATCCTAATAAATAATCTGGTCGGAAAGATGAAAATTAACAGAGCCAACAAAATAGACCAGAACGTGGTGATGGCAAATTATGCCGTTATCCGCCTGCTGGTTGTGGTTGGACTGTTGCTGGGGGCGACCACCGCCGGCGCGCAATGGCAGATGACGAACTCTCAATTGCCGGTGAAGAAGGCTGCGCAGAAGATTGATTTTCCCCCCATTCCCGACCAAATCACGACCTCGACCGTAGCGCTGGTTGCCACAGCTTCGAGCGGCTTGCCAGTTGAATTCTCTGTTGAGGAGGGGCCTGCGCAATTAGCTGGCAATATTCTGACTTTCCGTGGGGCGGGTAAAGTGACAGTGAAAGCAAGCCAACCCGGCGACGAGCACTGGGCGCCGGCCAGGGATGTCTTCCAGAGTTTCAGGGTGAGCACGGCGGAGGCAAAGATTGTCCTGTCGGCGTTGGAGCAGTCCTACAACGGTAGACCGCGCGTGGTGCGCGTGGAGACAATGCCGCCCGACCTGAAGGTTCTGGTGACTTATGACGGCAAAAAAGAGCCGCCGATTGATGCGGGCAAGTACAGCGTTGCCGTAATGGTTGTGGACCCCATGTGGCATGGCAAAGCCGAGGGATTGCTGGTGGTTCGACCGGGGAAACAGGTCATTGATTTTCCACCGATTCCCGATCAGACAACATCATCTACCGTGCTGCTCAGGGCCAAGGCTTCCAGCGGGTTGCCGGTCGAATTTATGGTGTTGGAAGGGCCCGCCAAATTGGAAGGGAATCTGTTGTATTTCACCGAGGCGGGGGTGGTGGTGGTGAAAGCCAGCCAACCGGGAAATAACAACTGGGCTCCGGCCAACGATGTGCTGCAAAAGTTCGAGGTGATCAACGATCAGGCAGTGGTCATCCTGTCGAATCTTGATCAGGTCTATGATGGCACACCGCGCGCGGTACAGGTGGATACCAAGCCGCCCGATCTGAAGGTGCTCGTGACCTATCAGGGTGATCCCAAACCGCCGATCAATGCCGGCACCTACAAGGTGCGGGCAGTGGTGAAGGATCCATTCTGGACAGGCGAGGCCTTTGGCACCTTGAGCATCAAGCCGGCGGAGCAGTTCATTGATTTTCCGCCGGTGCCGGATCAAGTGGCGACGGCAGTTATCAGGCTGGAGGCCAAGGCTAGTAGTGGCTTACCGGTTCAGTTTTCGGTGGCGTCCGGTCCGGCGGTATGGGATGGCCGGTTCTTGAGCTTTACCGGGGCGGGCTCTGTGACGGTTGTAGCCAGTCAGCCGGGCAACGGAAACTGGCTGCCGGCGCCGAAAGTTGCCAACCGCTTCGAGGTGATCAAGGACACCGCCGGGATCATGCTGTATGATCTGCGGCAGCTTTATGACGGCACACCACGGCAAGTCGGGGTTAGAACCAAGCCCGCCGGTTTGCCGGTGAAAGTGACCTATAACGATGACCCCGCCCCACCGGTCAACGCCGGCAAGTACTGGGTAGTCGCGATGGTTGCGGATCCGCGCTGGGAAGGCCGGGCCGAGGATGTATTTTTTATTGATCCGGCCAAGCAGACGATTGATTTTCCGGAGATTCCCCCTCAACTGGCTTCGGCGACCATCGAGTTGGAGGCCAAGGCCAGTAGTGGTCTGCCGGTCGAGTTTGCGGTTGACTCGGGACCCGGGCAATTGGTGGGTAATCTGTTGAGTTTCACCGGTGCGGGGCCTGTCACGATCAAGGCGATGCAGCCGGGGGATAACAACTGGCTGCCGGCTGAATCGGTTGGTCAAACCATCAAAGTGATCCCGGATCAAGCCGCGGTTACCTTGTCGAACCTTACACAGGTCTATGACGGTACGCCGCGTGTTGTGAGCGTGACTACGGATCCGCCCGGTCTGGCGGTGGAAGTGACCTATGACGGTTCACTGAACGTACCGGTCAACGCGGGCACCTATCAGGTTGTGGCCACAGTAGTGGATGGCCGATATGAGGGGCAGGCGCGGGACGTTTTGACGGTTGAACCGGCAAAAGTGACTATTGTGCTGGATGACTTGGAGCAGGTGTACAACGGCGAACCTAGGGCGGTCACTGTTTTCATCGAGCCGGAAGGCCTGCCTTTGGAGATTCTCTACAGCCAGTTGGGGCTCGTCATCTTGGGCAAGGAACTACCCTCGGAAGATCCTCCTGTGGACGCGGGCGATTATCTGGTTTCGGTAACAGTTGTTGATGACAACTACGAGGGTCGTGTTGAGGACAAGCTGACCATTCTGAAGGCCTCTCAAGTAATTGATTTTGCCCCGATTGCCGACTGTTGGACAACGGACATTGTCGAACTCGATGCAACCGCCACCAGTGGTCTGCCGGTGAGCTTTGAGGTGGTGTCGGGGCCCGCCTTGTTGGAAGGCAACATTCTGACCTTTACCAGTGCGGGCACTGTGGAGGTACAAGCCGCTCAGGAGGGCAACGGCAATTGGAATGAGGCCGAGCCCGTCGCCCATAGCTTCGAGGTCAAGGCCTCGAACCATGAGCAGGAAGGTCCCTATACCTATATTGTTGAGGACGACGAAGCGACAATCGTCGGGTTCGATGAAAGCTATCAGGGCACTCTGGCTTTGCCTGGCAGTTTGGGCGGGTTTCCACTTGTCGGCATTGACGCCGGGGCGTTTGCCAATAGCAGCGGACTGACGAGTATCTTTATTCCGGGCAACATCACCTGGCTTGGTGAAGACGCTTTCACAGGCTGCACCAACCTCGAGCGGATTTACTTTCTGAGCGATGTCCTCGCTGGGGAACCTGCCAGCTTGGGGGCCAGCCGGGCCACAGCTTATTATCTGCCCGGGTCCGAAGGCTGGGGTGCCACCTTTGGCGGCTGCCCAGCGGTTCTCTGGAATCCGAAGTTTGTAAACGGCTATTGCTCACCGTTGGCCGAAAACTGCCAGGTGGTGGGCGCGCCCAATCTGCCCATTGGCATTCAGAGTTCCACCAACCTGCTTGCGGGCGAGTGGATGTGGGAAGTCACCCTGACCAACCTGACCGCAGAAGGCACGTTCTGTTTTGCCAAGTATCTCGCGGATGTTGAGGAAGAGCGCTACTACCGCATCATAGCGCCTTGATCGCCCCGGCAACGGGGAGGGGGGGGAAAGCTCGTGAATTCAACCGCCAAGGTTGTTCTCTTGAGGTTTTTGTTGGCGGGCATGATTGGGGAACGAAATCTCCCCGCCGGCAAAGGTTGGAAAGTTTGCGACTGTTCCTGCTCTACACAATTGCCTTAGCGATTTGGGCGGCCACGCGGGCGTTGTTTTTGAGCAGGGCGATATTGGCGGCACGACTGCGGTCGCCGCTGAGTTCGCTGACGCGCGCCAACAGGAACGGCGTGGTTTCCTTGCCGCGAATGCCCTGGGCATCCGCTTCCTGCAAGGCCTGCTGAATAGCGGCTTCGGCAATTTCTGCCGGTAGTTCATCTGTCGCCGGGATGGGGTTGGTTATCAGCATGCCGGTGCGGAAGCCCAGTTGCTCTCGCACACGGATCATGGCTGCGATTTCCTCCACGGTATCGCAACGCACGTCCAATGGCAGGCCGGAACTGCGCGAATAAAATGCCGGGAACTCTGCGCACCCGTAGCCGACCACCGGCACACCGTGGGTTTCCAGCACCTCCAGCGTCAATGGCAAATCCAGTATGGCCTTGGCACCCGCGCAAACCACTGCTACGGGCGTTTGCGCCAGCTCCAGCAGGTCGGCGCTGACATCAAAAGGATGTCCCCGGTGAACCCCACCGATGCCGCCGGTGGCAAATACTTTGATTCCGGCCAAATGGGCCACAATCATCGTGCCGGCCACGGTGGTTGCGCCATCGCCCTTTTGGGCCAGCACGATTGGGAAATCGCGCCGGCTACATTTGCGTACGTTGGAGGCTTGGGCCAGATGCGTCAGTTGTTCACTCGTGAGCCCCACGGTGATTTGGCCTCGCAGCACGGCAATCGTGGCTGGGGTGGCACCGTTATCGCGCACAGCCTGTTCCATGGCTTGGGCCACTTCCAGATTGATGGGGTGGGGCAGTCCGTGGGTGATAAGGGTGCTTTCCAGCGCGACGACCGGTCGTCCGGCGGCAAGAGCGTTTGCAACATCCGGATGAAATTTCATAAGTTCAGCAATCATGGAAGCCTTTCGTTCGCGTTTCACTATGCGAGCGCGCCACCCTTGGTTCAAGCCTAATGCGCAACATCAGGTACTACGATATAATGTCTTCGTGGCGAGCAGGTTTTGCCGGTTAGTACCCTTCGGCGTTAGTTCATATATTGCAATAAGTGAATTCACATATTGCAATAAGTGAAGCAAGTATGGGGTGCGTTTTTCGGCGGTTGTATCTGGCGTAAAGCGTTTTTGTTGGCAGGCGTTTGCGGTATTGCGTGGGTCTTTGGAAGGAGTAAATTTCTTTCAACTACAAACCACCTACCCAAGGAACTCCCTATGAAATCTACCGTGCGCAATTGGCTCATGGTTTTTTTGACGACTGGTATCTTTGCCCAGACGGTTGCTGCGCAGCCAATTTACCTCAACGCCGGGGTCATTGATACGGCGACAACCGTACCACGCAAGGCGGTGGCGGGAACAACGGGCGACCAGTTGCACCTGGTGCAGTTCGATGGCCCGATTCAGCCGGAATGGGTGGCGCAACTGGAGGCGGCGGGGTGGCGCATCGTGGATTTTGTGCCGGACAACACCTATATCGTGTATGGCGGCAAAAGTGCCCGGAAAATGCTGCGCGCGCAGGTGTCGCATGTGCAGTGGGAAGGCGCGTTTTTGCCGAGCGACAAGATTCAACCGCGCGCCACCCCGGCGGCATTGAAGCAACGCAAGCTGACCAAGCCGGACAGCAAGTTGTTTGCGGTGCAGTTGGTGGAAGACGCGGCGGCCAATGCCGCGACGATTGCCTGGCTGGAAGAAGCGGCAGGAGAACCGCTCGCGAGCATTGCGACAAATGAAACTTTGAGGTTTGTAAATATTCGCGTGGCGCTGCCTGAGAATCGCATTGAGGAATTGGCAGGGCGTCAGGATGTGCTGGTCATTGACGTCTATGAACCTCCGCAGCGCCGTGGCGAGCGGCAGGGGCAGATTGTGGCAGGCAATGTGAATGCGGCGGGAAGCCAGCCGACGGGGCCGGGCTATCTGTCGTGGATCACAAGCAAGGGATTCACACAGGCGCAGTTCGACGCCTCGGGGATGGTCATTGACATCGCAGACGATGGCTGGGATCGCGGCGTGGCGGCGAATCCGGCGAACCGTGAGTTCCGCGTGGATGGCGATGCGGCCAAGAGCAGCCGCGTGAAGTATTCGCGCACGGCATCCAAACTGACGGAAGCGAACTCAGCAGGCACGGATGGCCACGGCAACATCAACATTAGCATCATTGGCGGTTACAACAATTCCTCGGGCAATCCATACACGGATGCCGACGGTTATCACCGTGGGTTGGGCATCAATCCGTTCGCGTTGATGGGCAACACAAAAGTATTCAAGGACGGCGGTTCGTGGGACCCCACTGAGGCGCAGGAAAAAATATTCATTGCTACGAACTATCACAGCGGGGTTCGCATCAGTTCGGACAGTTGGGGATTGGATGGCGATGGCGAGTACAACGTGGATGCCCAGAATTACGACACGTGGACGCGCGACTCGCAGCCGGGGGTGAGCGGGAACCAGCAGGTACTGTACGTATTTGCGGCTGGCAATGATGGGCCAGGCAGCAAAACAATCGGTGCGCCGGGGACGGGCAAGAATATTTTCTCCATCGGGGCGTCGGAAAACTACAATATGTTTGGGACAGATGGCTGCGCCGTGGGTAACACCGGTGCGAATAATGCCAATGACATCATTGATTTCTCCAGCCGCGGACCTTGCAAGGACAGCCGCAAGAAGCCGGACATTGTGGCCCCGGGGACGCATGTGGCGGGCGCGGCAAGCTTTGCCAACGGCTACACGGGCGAAGGCGTGTGCGACAAATATCAGCCTGCCGGCCAAACGAACTATGCAGCATCGAGCGGAACCAGCCACTCGACGCCGGCGGTCGCGGGCGGAGCATCCCTTGTTTACCAGTATTTCATCAACCAGGGATGGACCATTCCAAGCCCGGCGATGATGAAGGCGTATCTGATGAACTCCACACGATATCTGACAGGAGTGGATGCCAACGATACGCTGCCCTCCAACAATCAAGGCATGGGGTTGATGAATCTGGGCACGGCGTTTGATGGTACACAGCGCATGCTGCGCGACCAATTGACCAACGATATTTTCACGGCGAGTGGCCAAACGCGGACTTTCTTTGCGAACGTGGTGGAGACGAACAAGCCGCTACGGATCACGTTGGGCTGGACGGACGCGCCGGGATCGCTGTCCGGCAACGCATATAAAAACAACTTGGATCTCACCGTGCTGGTGGGCGGCCAGACGTATCTGGGGAACTCGTTTGCCGGTGCCTTCACGACACCGGGCGGCACCGCAGACCCGCGCAACAACGTGGAAAGCGTATTTTTGCCGGCGGGGCAGAGCGGCCTGATCACCATCAAGGTGACCGCGGCCAACATCAACTCCGACGGCGTGCCGGGTTATGGCGGAGCGCTGGATCAAGACTTTGTGCTGGTGGCCTACAATGCCGAAGAATACATCCCCAGCAACTATCCGCCGGTGTTGGAGCCCATTGGCAACAAGGCCATGGCCACCAATCGCCTGATGCAGTTTACTGTGACGGCGAGCGACCCGGTGGATGGCGACAGTGTGCGCCTCTGGGCGACAGGCATCCCGGCATGGGCCACATTTGCCGGCGCCACGAATGCCGGTACCGCCAGCGCGCAATTCAGCGGCACTACGCCGGAAACCACGGGCACGTACAATGTGGCATTCTATGCCGCCGACAAAGATGGCACAAACACCGAGAGCATTGTGATTGTCGTCAACGACATCAACTGCGTGCCAGCCGTGCTGCTGTCTGAAGACTTCGACGACTCCACCGGTGTCCCCACCGGCTGGGTGAATAGTGGGTCAGCCAATGACACGTCGGCCACGCACTACAAGAGCAGTCCGAACTGCCGGGGATTTGGTGCCGGCGCGTCGCTGGAAACCCCACCAATCAACACGCCGACACAGATTGTATTTTATGTGGACGCCAGCGGCAATGGCGCGGGCAAAACCGCCACGCTGGACTACAAGATCGGCAGCGGCGAATGGAAGAAGGTGGGTAACTTCATTGCCACCACCGCGGGCAAGACGGAGACCTTTGATTTGACCAGTTCACCTGATTTGCGCGAGCAGGCCAACGTCAGCTTCCGGTTCAGTTCGACATTCAGCACTTGGTATCTGGACGATGTAATCATTTCGGGGATGGATTGCGGCGGTGGCTTCCTGCCCAACAACCCGCCGACGATTGGCGTGGAAGGGGTGGGCGGCACAAACAAGGCCGGGAGCGTTGGCGTGGAGTTGTCGTTCACGGTGACGGCGAATGATGCCGACAGCGACAACGTCTCGCTGCAAGCCACCTCATTGCCGGTTGGGGCGACATTTGCCACCGCCAGTGGACCAGCGCCAGTGCAAAGCACCTTCACGTGGACCCCCGGCAGTACTGGCAAGTACTCGGCTGTGTTCACGGCCAACGATGGCAAGGCCACGGCTACCCAAGCGGTGTCCATCACGGTCAGCGCGTTTGTGGCTCCGCTGTTGGCGCCGGAGATCCAGGTGCCCAGCGCCGTCTTGGCCAACCAGTTCAACGCCAACTGGTCGGCGGTGAGCAATGCCACCGGCTACCGTTTGGATGTGTCCGACTCGCCGAGCTTCTCCGGCGGCGGTGGCGGGCTGGTTCTGGCGGAGGATTTTGCTGGGGTCACGGTATCCAACGCCAACGACATCAGCGCGAGCTTGGACACCTATACGCTCGTCCCCGGATGGACCGGCGCCAAGATTTATCCGGAGATGGGGTGGATCAAACTCGGCTCGGCTTCGGCCAAGGGCTACATCACGACGCCAACGCTTGACTTATCGGGGAATGGCGGCGTGGCCACCCTGACCTTTGAATTGGCGAAATACGGGACGGATGCCACGACGGTGCAAGTTTTGCATGCTCCGGATGGCAGCAATTTTACACAGGTCGGCAGTGATTTGACTGCACCGAGCTCAAAGACCCTGCAGACCATTCAGATCAACGATGGCACGGCCAATTCCAAGATTCAGATCTCGGCCAAGGGCTTATCCAAGAGCCGGTTCTATTTGGATAATATTCAGGTGGAAGGTGGCGGCGGTGCCGGCAACTTTGTTCCGGGATATCAGAATCGCGACGTCGGCAACGTCACCACGTATGCGGTGACCGGGCTGGCCGAAAACGTGACCTATTACTATCGCGCACGGGCATACGATGCCTCGCGGAACAGCGATTATTCCGCTACGACCAACGTCACGACCACTGCCGGTGTAGACATCCCGCCGGTCTTGAACCCCATCGGCAACAAGACGGTCGCCTTGGGTGGCAGCTTGCAGTTTGCGATCACCGCCGTGCCGACTGATGGCGATGAAGTGACTTTGACGACCAGCGCGCTGCCTGCTGGCGCCACCTTCGGTTCCACGAACGAAAACGGCACCTTCCAATGGAACAACGCTTCACCCACCGGGGTCTATAGCGTGACTTTCTATGCGGAAGATGTGGACGGTCAAGACAGCGAAACCATCACGATCACTGTCTATGATCCCGAAGCCGAATTGCAGGCGCCCGTCGTGCAAGCTGCGAGCAGCGTGCAGGCGCAGCAGTTCAACGCTAACTGGCTTGCCTCTGTTGGCGCCGTCGGCTACCGCTTGGATGTCGCCACCGATGATAGCTTTACGGCAGGTGGCGGTGGGGGCGGAGGTGGTGCTGTCCTGTCAGAAGACTTTGCGGGTTTTACGGCCGTTGACGGCACTCAAGACCGCTCGGGCAGCCTGAACACTTATCTGCAGACACCGGGCTGGACCGGTTCCAAGGTGTACGAGGACGCGGGACGCGCCAAACTCGGTAGCAGTTCAGCACTGGGTTACATTGTCACGCCAACGGTTGATCTGTCCGGCAATGGCGGCAATGCCACCTTGACCTTTGATCTGGGCCAGTACGGCACCGATGTCGGTTCGATTCAGGTTCAGCATGCGCCGGACGGCTCAACCTTCAGCCCAATCGGCTCTGACCTGACCCCTCCGGCGAGTATGACGTCACAAAGTATTCCCATCACAGGTGGCACGGCGAATTCCAAAATAAAATTTACTGCCAAAGTTGCTTCCAAGAACCGGTTCCGGCTGGACAACGTGGAAATCACGGCAGGTTCGGGTGGCGGCGGTGGCTCGGGCAGTTTCGTCGCGGGCTATGAAGACCGCGATGTCGGCAATGTTACCACTTTCGCGGTGACCGGACTGACGGAAAGCATCACATATTACTATCGCGTTCGCGCGTACGATGCTTCGACGAATAGCGGGTATTCCGCCACGACCAACGTCACGACTGTCGCGGCTCCGGCGCTGCAGCCGCCGGTCATTCAAGCGGCCAGCGGCGTGCAAGCCGAGCAATTCAACGCCAACTGGCTGGCTTCCGTCGGCGCCACCGGCTACCGGCTGGATGTTGGTACCAATGAAACCTTTAGCGGCGGCGGTGGAGGGCCGAGCGAACGGCTGCTGCTGGCGACCAACGCGGCATCGTCTGCGTCCATCCAAACTGATGGCTGGAGCGCCACCGACACCGGCGGCAGTACCTACGTGCAGATGGCTAAGCCCACCGCCACAATCCTCTCGCCCGCCTTCTCCACGGTGGGGTTCACCAATCTGACTGTGGACATGATGGCGCGAACCTATAATGGGGTGAATGCCACCTACAACATCATCACCGTGTCCGTCTCCACCAACAATGGCACGGCGTGGGATACCCTGGGGACCGTGCTGCCCCTCAGCAGTACTATGGCGAACATGGGCACGTTGACCGATGCGACTCACATCGGCCACGCTGAAACCCGTCTGCGTTGGCAGACGCTTGGCGCGAACGGCACCATTGGCGCGGGCGTTCAGCAGCTCCACATCCGCGGCTGGACGGCTGGTGGTGGAGTAGCGGCCGCTTATGTGCCCGGCTACGAGAACCGCGACGTAGGCAACGTGACCACGTTTGCGGTGACGGGGTTGGTGGAAGGCGTGACGTACTACTATCGGGTGCGGGCATACAACGCGAGCACCACCACGGTCCATTCCGCGGTGACCAGCGTGGTGACGAGCGCCAGCACGCCGACGCAGCCGGAGTTCGATACGTTTACCTTCCCGCCCAATGCGACGCCGGCGGCGACGTTTGCGTCGCAAGCGGGCATCACCTATCAACTGCAATACACCACGGACCTGTTGGCGAACCCGCCGGTGTGGACTGCGGCGGATACGGAGGTGGGCACTGGCGGGAATGTCACGTTGGAAGACACCAACGCGGTGGATTCGCGGCGTTATTACCGCATTGTGATCCCATAAGCGGGCGACATCCCGCTGAAGAAGCGGCCCGGTCGCGTTGATACGCGGCCGGGCCGTTTTCCATGCAGCAGACCGGGTGGCTTTATCCGCGCAAGTTGTCTGCTTTGATGAGCTTGCCGTTGGCAATCACGTGCAATGGCGCCTTGTGCCAGCGAAAAGCCTCGCACACCGTCTTGGCATCCAAAATGACCAGGCTGGCGTTGTTCTTTTCCTTCAACTCGAACTTCCGCAGGTTGATGCACTTGGCGGGGTTGACAGTCACCAGGTCGTAGAGGGTTTCCATTTCCGGATAGGTGGTCATCCAGAGCAGGTGGGAGGCCAGGAAGGCGACTTCGAGCATGTTGTTGCGGCCGTAGGGGTAGTAGGCATCGGAGATGTCGTCCTGCCCGAGGCACACGAGGTTGCCTTCTTCCAGCAGCTCCTTCACGCGGGCGTGGAGGGGGCCGGTATGGGGATCGCTCACCACGCCCATGCCGGCTTGGCGGAGCAAGGCGGCGACCTTCTTGAAGTACGGGGTAGGATAGAGGCTCATGGCGCGGGCGTGGTGGGCCAAGTTGCGGCCCACGCGGCCTTCCTCGATGGTGCGCACGGCGAGCATTTCCAGCGTCTTGAGGGTGGGGTCCCCGGCATCATCCACGAGCATGGAAATATCCGTATCGTAGGCGATGGCCAGCTTCATCATTTCATCAATGTGGATTTGTTCATCTTTTTCGGTGAACTCGATCCAAGGGATGCCGCCGACGACATCGGCGCCGAGGTCCATGGCCTCCTTCATGAGGTCCACGGTGCCGGGTTCGCGCACCACGCCATCCTGCGGGAAAGCGCAGACCTGCACATCCACGATGCCCTTGAATTCATCGCGGGCCTTGAGCAGCGCCTTGAGGCCGATGAGCTTGGCCTTGGAATCCACGTCGGCAAACGCGCGGATATGCAGGTTGCCGTGGAGCGCGGCCAGCTTAAGGGCCTTGCGGACGTTGGGGAGGATCCATTTTTCGTTGTAGTTCTCCTTGACGCGTGCGGCAAGTTCAATGGCCGTCATGGCGCCGCCCATATCGGCGCCGTGATAGGCGCGCAGGGCAAGAGAATCCATCATTTCCAGCGTATAGACCTTGCAGAGGTGCAGGTGGGTGTTGACGAACGGTTCGGTGACGAGGTTACCGCCGGCATCAATGACTTTGCCCGCCTTGCCGCGGATGGGCTGCTTGGTGATTTTCTGGATGACGCCTTTTTCGATGGCGATATTCCAGAGTCCAGCCTTGCGGCGAAGCTGCGCATTTTTAATGAGGATGTCGTACATGGCGGGGCCTTTCTACGGTTGCGGGTTCCAGTCTACACGTTACACATTCACGGGGGCGGCGGCATCGCCGCAGGCAGGGCATTGCGGGTTGCGGCGGGCGCGCACGGCACGAAATTCGACTTCGAGGCCGTCGTAGGTCAGGAGGGTGTCGGTGAGCGTATTGCCGATGCGGGCAAGCACTTTGATGGCTTCGACCGCTTGCAGGGAGCCGATGACGCCGGGGATGGCGCCGAGGGGGCCGGCGGTGTGGGCTGCGGCGGGGTCATCCACCGGCGGCGGGGTGGGGTGGATGCAGCGCAGGCAGGCGGTCTGGCCGGGGCAGACTGTGAGCACTTGGCCGCAAAAACCAGAAATGCTGCCATGAATGAAGTTCTTTTTCAGCGCCACGCACGTGTCGGAAATCAGATATTTAGCCGCGAAGTTGTCGGTGCAGTCCAGGATCAGCTCATAGGGGGCGAGCAGTGCGCGCGCATTTTCCGTGGTGAGATACTCGGCGTGGGCGGTGAAGCGCACATGAGGATTCAGCGCGCGCAGCCGGGTGATGGCGGAATCCACCTTGGGGCGGCCAATATCCGGCGTAGCGTGCAGGATTTGGCGCTGGAGGTTGGAGATTTCGACCAAGTCGGGGTCCATGAGGCCGATGTTGCCGACGCCGGCGGCGGCGAGATAGTAGAGCGCGGGCGAACCAAGGCCGCCGCAACCCACCACCAGCACGCGGCCGGCGCGCAGGCGGAGTTGGGCAGCCTCGCCGAAGCCGGGCAGGTCGAGGTGGCGGGCGTAGCGCTGGCGTTCTTCGTGGGAGAAAGACATGGCGGCGTTATTTCAGCGGGAGGAAGGGCGTGGCGGAATCGCCGGAGGACAACGCCACAAACACCACGCCGACATACAGCAGCAACAGCAGGACGGCGAGGAAGGCCCCAATGATATACATCCAGCCCCAGCAGCAGAAAAAGGTGCGCAACTTGGTGAAAAACGGCACCATGTCCGGCGCGATGAACGGCGCGCGGTCCAGTGCGGCGCGCGCACCCAGCAGGGCGATGCCCGCCACCAGCATGGGGATGCCGAACAGCATCACGGAAGGCAGCAGCGCGCTGAGGATCATCATGATGGCGATAAACGTCATCCACCCGCGCAGGCCATCCGGCAGGGGCACCTTGCCCTCGCTGCCGGCGGGCGCTTTCAGCGCAGCAAAAGCCTGGCTGGCGGGAATCCAGTTAGCCAAGCCGTCATGCCAAACCAAGGTGTGGGGGGGCAGTTCGCCGGCAATAAACTTGGCGCGCACGTGCGCTTCCTCGTTGGGGCCGACTTTTTCGCGGGTCTTCGGGTTGACAAAATACCAATTCGCCATGGCACTCTCCGGAAGAAACACCATACGACAGGAGCCGGGGCAAAGGGAAGTCCAGATTCGCCGCGGCAGAATGGCCGGTGCGCGCGAGACTAGGAGCGGATTTGGCCGGTGCCGTGGATGGTGTATTTATAGGTGGTCAGCTCTTCCAGCGCCATGGGGCCGCGGGCATGGAGCTTATCGGTGGAAATGCCGATTTCGGCGCCCATGCCGAACTCGCCGCCATCGGTGAAGCGGGTGGAGGCATTGGCATAGACGCAGGCGGAATCCACCTCGGCAAAGAACTTGTCCTGGGCCTTGGTATCCTCGGCCAGGATGGCATCGGAGTGGTGCGAGCCGTGGCGATTGATGTGTGCAATGGCGGCTTCCAGTGTGGGCACGATGCCGATGGTCATGACGAGATCGAGATATTCCTCATCCCAATCGGCGGGCGCGGCGGGGGCGAGGGCGGGGACAATAACGCGGGAGGCTTCGTCCGCGCGCAGCTCCACGCGCTTGTCGGTCAGGCGGGCAGCCAGCTTGGGGAGAAACTCGGCAGCAATCTTCTCATGCACCAGCACTTTTTCCAGGGCGTTGCAAACGCCGGGGCGGCTGCATTTGGAGTTTTCGATGATGTCCAAGGCCTTGGCCTGGTCGGCGCTTTCATCCACGAACGCGTAGCACACGCCCTTGTAATGCTTGATGACCGGCACGTGGGCTTGCTCGGTGACGGCGCGGATCAGTTTTTCGCCACCACGGGGGATCACGAGGTCCACGCGACCCTGCAACTGGACCAGTTCGCGGATGGCGTCATAGTCGGTGGTTGTGATCAATTGAATGGCATTGGCCGGTAATCCCTTGCGGGTGCCACCGGCTTGCAGGGTATCCACCAGCGCCTTGTTGGATTCCAGCGCCTCTTTGCCGCCGCGCAAAATGACGGCGTTGGAGGTTTTGAAGCACAGCGCCGCGGAATCCACCGTGACGTTGGGGCGCGACTCAAAAATGATGCCGATGACGCCGATGGGCGTGCGGATTTTTTGGATGACGAGGCCGTTGGGACGGATCCAGCGCGAAATTCGCTGACCGACGGGGTCTTTGAGGCCGATGAGCGCGCGCACGCCGCTAATCATGGAATCCATGCGCTTGTCGGTGAGCAGCAGGCGGTCGAGCATGGCATCGGAGAGCCCGGCCTCACGCCCGGCGGCCATATCGCGCGCGTTGGCCTCCTTGATGCGGTCGCGGTTGGCTTCCAGTGATTCCGCCATGGCCTCCAGAATGATATTCTTGCGGCGCGAGCCGAGGGTGGCCAGGTGGCGGGCGGCCGTCACGGCCTGATCGCCCATTTGCAGCATGGTGTCGTGCAGATTCATCGGTTTTCTCCCATCCATCAGCGCAGCATAGTTCAGCGGGCCGGCGGTGTCAAAAGCACGAGGTTGTCGCGGTGGATGACCTCGTCGGGTGCGTCGGCGCCGAGCAGCTCGCGGATTTTTCCACTTTTGAGGCCCTTGAGCAGTTGGGTTTCGGTACTGGAAAATTCGGTGAGCCCCTGCGCGATGCAACGGCCGGCGGCATCCACGATTTCGATGAGATCGCCGGCGTCGAAGTCACCGGTGACTGCGCGGATGCCGACCGGCAGGAGGCTCTTGCCGCGCAGGAGAAGCGCGTCGCGCGCGCCATCATCCACGGTGACCTTGCCTTGGGCATGATGGAAAAACGCAACCCACCGGCGGCGCAGGTTCAGGCCGCCATTGGCGGTGGGCGCGGGGGCGGGGGGGATCAATGTGCCAACGTTGGCGCCCGCGACCACCTGCTGCAGAATGTCATCCTTGCGGCCATTGGCAATTACGACGGCGGTGCCCATGCGCGCGGCCTCGGCGGCGGAGGTCAACTTGCTGGCCATACCGCCAGTGGAAAAAATACTGCCTTTGCCCTGCGTGTGGCTGAGCGTGTCGGCGGTGACATCCGCCAAATAAGGCACGCGGCGGCTGCGCCCCTTGGCATCGGGCGCGTGGAAGCCGTTGACGGTGGTCAGCAGCACGAGCAAATCGGCTTCGACCAGCATGGCCGAGCGGGAGGCAAGCGCGTCGTTGTCGCCGAACTTGATTTCATCCACGGACACCACGTCGTTTTCATTGACGATGGGAATAATGCCGTGCTCGAGCAGCTTGAGCATGGTGTTGCGCGCATTGAGGTGACGGCGGCGGTGTTCGAGGTCGTCGTGCGTCAACAGCACTTGGCCGATGGTGCATTTTTGGCGGGTAAACAGGCGGTCATAGGCCGCCATCAGGCGCGATTGGCCGACGGCTGCCGCCATTTGCAGCGTGGGCAGGTCGGCGGGCTTTTTCTTTATGCCCAGCGCTTGCAGGCCGGAGGCAATCGCGCCGGACGACACCACAATGACTTCGCGCCCGGCGCGGCGCAGCGCGGCGATATCCTTCACCAGCGCAGTCATACGCCGGGTATCGGGGCGGCCATTGCGCTGCACGAGCACACGGCTGCCGATCTTCACGACCACGCGGCGGGAAGCGGCCAAGGCTTTTCTGGCGGTTTGATGAGGCATGACGGCGGCACTGTGCCAAAAGCTCGCCCGCTTGAAAAGAGAGGAATGGCCGGGGGCGTGCGCTTGCACCGGGCGCGTGTTGTCCGATTGACAGCGGCGGTGGGGCGGGGGAAAGTAGGCGCGTGAATCCAGAACCCGCATATCGCTATCTTTTCGGGCCGGTGCCGTCGCGGCGGCTGGGGCGCTCGTTGGGCGTGGATTTGAATCCGCTGAAAGTCTGCACGGAAAACTGCATTTTTTGCCAGATCGGCCGCACCACGGAGCTGACCGCCGCGCGCCGGGAGTGGGTGCCGACAGCGGACGTGCTCGCGGAATTCGATCGCTGGCAAGCGGCCGGGGGCACTGCCGACTTCATTACGCTCTCGGGATCGGGCGAGCCCACCATGCATACGGGGTTTGGCGAGGTACTGGCCCATGTGCGGGCCGCCCGCCAGTTCAAAACGGCGCTCCTGAGCAACGGGTCGCTGCTGTGGCTGCCGGAAGTGCGGCAGGCTGCGGTGCTGGCCGATGTGGTGAAAGTGACGCTAAGCGCGTGGGATGAGGAATCGTTTGCGCGGATTCACCGGCCCGCCGCGGGATTGACGCTGGCGCGGTTGCTGGCGGGAGCCCGCGCGCTGCGCGCGGAATACGGCGGCCAACTGTGGGTGGAGGTCATGCTGTTGGCGCACATCAACGACGCGCCCGAGCAGGTGCGGGCCATTGCCGAACTGGCGCGCGCACTGGCGCCGGATGCCATCCACCTCAACACCGTGACGCGCCCGGCGCAGGCGGGGGTGGCGGTCAGCCGGGTCGGCGCGGCGTGGCTGCACACGGTGGCGCCATGGTTTCAACCGGTGGCGGAAGTGCCGGAGTTCACCGGCCAAATGCCCGCGCCGGAGCGGATGACGGATGCGGAGTGGGTGGAATCGCTGGCGCGGCATCCACTGGCGCTGACGGCGTTGGCCGCGGCGGCGGGGGTGCCGGTGGAAGCCGTGGAACAGCGTTTGCGCGGTTTGGTGGCCGCAGGCCGCGTGGTGATTGAAGAACACGATGGCCAGCGCGTCGCGCGCGTGGCAACGTCATGAGCCCGGCGCCGCAGCAAGTCCGGGTGCGCTACACCGGCGATGTGCAGGGCGTGGGCTTTCGCTATACGGTGCGCAAGCTGGCCACGCCGCTGGGCGTGACCGGCGGCGTGGAAAATCTGCTGGATGGTTCGGTGCAGATGGTTGCGGAAGCAACGCCGGATACGCTGCGCCTGCTGTTGACCCAAATCCACGCGTCGCGGCTCGGGGCGCACATTGCTGATGAACAAATCGCGTGGGGGCCGGCGCAGGGGTTGGCCGGCTTTTATTATTAATTCGGTAATTATATAGTTATACAGCCGCGTAGCGTACGCAGGGGTGGCCGAACAGGCTTGAGACCCGTTCGCGGTTGCGTTGGTTCCGGACCATTTGCCGTCTCAACGCGGAATGCATGGCCTTGCGGTCGGAACCCCAGGGACGGTTTCTCAATTGGGCTTTCACGGCTTGGTTGAGGTATTCGTCGGGATTGAGTTCCGGGGAATAAGGGGGGAGATAGAACAATTCGATCCGATCTGCCCGTTCGGCCACCCATTTGCGGACCGCCACGCTTCGATGGGTGCGCAGGTTGTCCACGATGAAGAAGACCTTTTGCTCGGTACTGCGGATCAATCGGTCCAGGAATCGCGTGAAGGTGGCGACCTTCATGGAACCCTTGTAGGACATGAATCGCAGGTCTCCGCGATTGCTGATGGCCGACACCATGTTGACGCGGATCTTCTGGGCCATGCCGCGAACCACCGGCGTTTGCCCCCGGGGTGCATAGCCCCGTCCGCGTTGGTCCTGATTGCTCACCCCCGTCTCGTCGCCCCATAGGATCAAAGCCCCTTCCTGTTTGGCGCGCCGCTCGATTGCAGGGTATTCGACATTCAACCAGCGTTGGACTTCTTCCGGTTGTTGCTCGTCGGCGCGTTTCTTGGGGCGTTGGGGAGTGTATCCCCATCGCTTCAAATATTCGCCCAGGGTTCGGACCGGCAGACGGACCCCATAGCGCTTCCAAATCAGTTCCCCAACGGCGGGTCGTGTCCATAGCACGAAGGGAAGTTTAAGCTGCTCTGGATCCTTGTCCGCAATTTGACGTTGAATGACTTGTTCCTGCCTCGCCTTCAGCCTGCGTTTCGCGCCGTGGGCGCGACCGCGACGTTTCGGGCAAAGTGCGTCCATCCCGCCTTCTCGGAACAGGCTCATCCAGTTCTGTAGCGCCGTGGTCGACACGTCCAGCAATGCCGCGACTTCCCGGTAGGTCTTGCCCGCCTGCAGCATCATCACCCCCCGTGACCGCAACTCGCGTTGGGCATCGGAACTCAGTTTTCTTGCGTCTCTGTTCATCATGCATCGAACTATACCACAAAGGCCCAGCAGTGCAAGTATTTATTTGCCGGATTAATATTTCCACTTGCGCCGCAGGGCCAATAGCAGGCCGCCTGCGACCAGCAGGGCGGACGTGGCGGGTTCGGGGATGGTGACGGCTCCGGCGGGAATCGAAACGCCGGGTTCGGTCTCATATCCCCAGCCGTAGATTTGTCCCCAACCGATACCCCATCCGATATATAGATCAATCCAGCCGTAGTGCATGGATCCGTCTATATCAAACTCAACGCCCATATAGGCGCGCTGCTCTCTAAAACGACCCACGCAACCGCCACTCAAACAGGTAATGAGATTATCATAGCCAACCCCATCACCAAACCATTCCATCCACGAGTCATCTCCGCTGTCGGCACCAATTTCAAACCCCTCAATCAACGGTTCAATGTCACCGCCAATGTTTAACCCACCAGACGGCCAAATCAGATATTGATTATCGCCTTCCGAGCGAGCGCCCACAAAGCCGATGCCCACTCCAAATACAAAATCAGAAATTCCATCGCCATTGAGATCGATGGGCTCATATTGCGAAAGCCATTCCGTCCATAGCGTGATCGGTTCGTCCAGCCAGTGCACGACAATGGCTCCCCGGCATGGCGTGGCCGCCATGAGAGCAAGCCACATCATGCACAACATCCTAAAGGGGATTTTCATGATTATTCTCCAGTCTCCCGGCGCAACCGCCAGAATCGTATCGTACCATCGCATTCCGGCAAGACCGAGTTGCTCCACGATTCGGTCACGAGCATTCCTGCGGATTCCCACGAGGTTTCATCCAGGAGATTCGTGGTGGTTTCCAAGTGTAGATATGCACTGGGATCACATTCGAATTCAATCAGGCATTCATCGGCCAAAGGTGAGTGCTCAACTTGAGTCACCTTGGGAGGAAGCGGTGTGTCGCCGGAAGACAGCACGGAGACCCATTGACCGGCGGGTGTTGGGCCGCCTGGAAGGCCGCCCGAATGGGTGACGAAGATACGATAGAGACCGGGTGTGGGAGAGGCAATGGCCACCTGTTCAACGTTGTTGCGATCATCATAGCCCGTGGTGGCGGCTGCCGCCATTTGCAGCGTGGGCAGGTCGGCGGGCTTTTTCTTTATGCCCAGCGCTTGCAGGCCGGAGGCAATCGCGCCGGACGACACCACAATGACTTCGCGCCCGGCGCGGCGCAGCGCGGCGATATCCTTCACCAGCGCAGTCATACGCCGGGTATCGGGGCGGCCATTGCGCTGCACGAGCACACGGCTGCCGATCTTCACGACCACGCGGCGGGAAGCGGCCAAGGCTTTTCTGGCGGTTTGATGAGGCATGACGGCGGCACTGTGCCAAAAGCTCGCCCGCTTGAAAAGAGAGGAATGGCCGGGGGCGTGCGCTTGCACCGGGCGCGTGTTGTCCGATTGACAGCGGCGGTGGGGCGGGGGAAAGTAGGCGCGTGAATCCAGAACCCGCATATCGCTATCTTTTCGGGCCGGTGCCGTCGCGGCGGCTGGGGCGCTCGTTGGGCGTGGATTTGAATCCGCTGAAAGTCTGCACGGAAAACTGCATTTTTTGCCAGATCGGCCGCACCACGGAGCTGACCGCCGCGCGCCGGGAGTGGGTGCCGACAGCGGACGTGCTCGCGGAATTCGATCGCTGGCAAGCGGCCGGGGGCACTGCCGACTTCATTACGCTCTCGGGATCGGGCGAGCCCACCATGCATACGGGGTTTGGCGAGGTACTGGCCCATGTGCGGGCCGCCCGCCAGTTCAAAACGGCGCTCCTGAGCAACGGGTCGCTGCTGTGGCTGCCGGAAGTGCGGCAGGCTGCGGTGCTGGCCGATGTGGTGAAAGTGACGCTAAGCGCGTGGGATGAGGAATCGTTTGCGCGGATTCACCGGCCCGCCGCGGGATTGACGCTGGCGCGGTTGCTGGCGGGAGCCCGCGCGCTGCGCGCGGAATACGGCGGCCAACTGTGGGTGGAGGTCATGCTGTTGGCGCACATCAACGACGCGCCCGAGCAGGTGCGGGCCATTGCCGAACTGGCGCGCGCACTGGCGCCGGATGCCATCCACCTCAACACCGTGACGCGCCCGGCGCAGGCGGGGGTGGCGGTCAGCCGGGTCGGCGCGGCGTGGCTGCACACGGTGGCGCCATGGTTTCAACCGGTGGCGGAAGTGCCGGAGTTCACCGGCCAAATGCCCGCGCCGGAGCGGATGACGGATGCGGAGTGGGTGGAATCGCTGGCGCGGCATCCACTGGCGCTGACGGCGTTGGCCGCGGCGGCGGGGGTGCCGGTGGAAGCCGTGGAACAGCGTTTGCGCGGTTTGGTGGCCGCAGGCCGCGTGGTGATTGAAGAACACGATGGCCAGCGCGTCGCGCGCGTGGCAACGTCATGAGCCCGGCGCCGCAGCAAGTCCGGGTGCGCTACACCGGCGATGTGCAGGGCGTGGGCTTTCGCTATACGGTGCGCAAGCTGGCCACGCCGCTGGGCGTGACCGGCGGCGTGGAAAATCTGCTGGATGGTTCGGTGCAGATGGTTGCGGAAGCAACGCCGGATACGCTGCGCCTGCTGTTGACCCAAATCCACGCGTCGCGGCTCGGGGCGCACATTGCTGATGAACAAATCGCGTGGGGGCCGGCGCAGGGGTTGGCCGGCTTTTATTATCGGTAGTCCACAACCCCTCGGAAGGCGTGTTCCGCCGGGCCAGTCAGGGTGAGGGGAGATTCCGCCACTTCGAGAACATCACCGCTGGCCGTCTGAACCTGCACGGGAAAACTGGCCAGCCCGACGCGCGCGGCGATGAGCGCCGCCGCCGTGATGCCCGTGCCGCAGGCCAGCGTTTCCGCCTCGACCCCGCGCTCGTATGTACGGATGGCCAGGCGGTGCGAATCCAGCACGCGGATAAAATTGACGTTGGTCCCCGCCGGCGCAAACAGCTCATGCCGCCGGATAAATGCGCCAAGCTGGGGAATATCCACCGCGGCGAGGTCGGCCACGGGCAGCACGGCGTGCGGCACGCCCGTATTGACAAAATGCAGCGGCCACGCGGCGCCGTTCCACTCCACGGACAAATTGATCCGCCAATCCTTGGGTGGTGGCAGATGAATGCGCACCAATGGGGAAAGGATTTCCGCGCGGATGATGCCGGCCGGTGATTTCATGTGCATGGCCGCAGGGGCAATGCCCAGCTCGTGGGCGAGGCGGGCCACGCAGCGCGCGCCATTGCCGCAGAGGTCAGCCTCGCCGCCGTCCGGATTGAAAAACCGCATCCGGAAGTCGGCGCCGGTTGCCGGTTGAATCAGCAACAGGCCATCGGAGCCGATGCCGCGGCGTCGGTCGCAAAGCTGCGCGATGAAAGCCCGGTCGGTAGCCGGAAAAGCCAGCGCGCGGTCATCCAGCAGGATGAAATCATTGCCGGCGCCGTGCATTTTCCAAAACGACCATTGCATGGCATCACGATGCCACGGGCGGCGCGCAAACACAAGTCGCGCCGCGCGCGCGGCCATAAAACAAAGTTGCCCGCCGGGGGGCGCGTTTGCTACAAACGCCATTCATGAAAATCCTTTTGACAGGCGGCTCGGGCTACATTGGCAGCGTGACCACGGAATTGTTGTGCGATGACGGCCACGAGGTGGTTGTTTTTGACAACCTGGAGCGCGGCCACCGGGAGGCCGTGGACCCGCGGGCCAAGCTGATGGTGGGCGATTTGCGCGACCCGCAGCCCATCCGCGAGGCCATGCGGCAGGCCAAGCCGGATGCCGTCGTCCATTTTGCCGCCTACGCGTTGGTGGGCGAGTCCATGCAGGACCCGCACATGTATTTTGAAAACAACCTTGGCGGCGGCCTGAACCTGCTGGCCGCCATGCTGGAGAGCGGCGTAAAGAAAATTATTTTTTCTTCGACGTGCGCCACCTACGGCCAACCAGAAGTGATGCCCATGACCGAGGCGCTGCCGCAAAAGCCAACCAATCCCTATGGCGAATCCAAGCTGATGTTTGAAACTGCGCTGCGCTGGGCGCAGGAACGCAACGGCATCCAGCCGGTTTTTCTGCGCTATTTCAACGCGTGCGGCGCCACGGAAAAATATGGCGAGGATCACGATCCCGAAACTCACCTGATTCCTAATGTGCTGAAGGTGGCGCTGGGGCAGGCCCCCGCCGTGCCGGTGTTTGGCAACGATTATCCCACCCCCGACGGCACCTGCATCCGGGACTATATTCATATTGTGGACCTTGCCCGCGCCCATATTCTGGCACTGGAAAAAGAAGTGACCGGCGCGTTCAACCTTGGCACCGGCACTGGTTTTTCCGTGCAGCAGGTGGTGGAAACATGCCAGCAGGTGACCGGCCACGAGATTCCTGTGGCGCTTTCACCGCGGCGGCCGGGCGACCCGGCGTGCCTCGTGGCCGGCGCCACCAAGGCCCATGAGGTGCTGGGCTGGCAGCCGCGCTATCCCGACTTGCAAACCATTGTGCAACACGCGTGGAATTGGCACCACGCGCATCCCCACGGATATCGCAAGGAGTGAGATGAGCCGCTTGCCAGTACAAACCGAAGGATTTCGCGTGGATACCAGCCGGCCGCGCAGCCGGACCAAGATGCGGGCCAAGTTCCGCACGGTGCTCGGCGTCAGCGCCGGAGTGCTGCCGCTGATGGCGCTGGTAATTTTCCTGATGTCCTTTTTGCAGATTCCCGAGCAGCGTGAAAAACTGCACCTCCTCGCTCTGATCCTGCTGGGCAGCGGCATGGTTGTGCTGATGTTCTATGCGTGGGCACGCGCCGAAAAACTGCGCCGCCGCGAAATCTCGGCGCGCAACCGCGAGGCGCGCTATCGCGAGCAGGCGGAGCATCTGCGCCAGGAGCGCGAGAAAAAAGCGGCACAACGCTCGGCCGGAAATGCCCAGGTGAGCTGATGCCGCGCCACCCGGCAGCCCGCACGGGCATGGCGCTGATTCTGGTGCTGGCGGCCATCGTGCTGGCCGGGGGCTTGGCGCTCTACCTGCAAGCGCGCGCAGCCGCTGCCGCCCGCTTGGAACAAGCCGAACTGACCCGCGAACGCCTGCGCCTCGCCGCGGGGGAAGCCGCCCGCGAAGCACTCTGGTTGCTGGCAGCCGACGATGACCGCCAAGTGGACCACCTGGGCGAAGATTGGGCCAAACCCCATGAAAACCAGCGTGACGATGGCGTCTATACGTGGTCACTGATCGAAGACGCCGGGCGATTTTTCAACCTGAACAATCTGGCGGTGGCCGCCCAAGGGCCGCGTCCAGCCAACGAAATCCTGCTGGATTTGCTAACTTTTTGCGGAGATTTTTCGCCCTCAGTCCGCGTGGCCGCGCTGACGGATTTTGTGGATGGCGATGAAGACGGTCCCTATGAGGCGGAGTTTTACCGCCGCCCAACGGATCCCTACCGTCCGCCCAACCGCGAGTTGTGGGCGCCGGCGGAAGTGCTCCGGGTTCATGACTTCACTGCGGAATTGTTCCGGCCGCGCCCCCGCGGGCCGGCCGACGATCTGTTCGGCGGTGATTTCTCCAGCGCGGCGGTGATTGTGCCGCAGCGGTTGAACAAGCCGGTGCCCATCAACGTCAACACCGCCAGCCGGGATGTTTTGATGGGCCTGACCAGTCTGCAGCACGATGCCGTGGTGCGGAAGGTCATGGCCATTCGCCAAACGCAACCGTTTGAGTCGCTGGCGATGATTTTTGCGGCCTATCCGGAATTTGCGGCAGCGTTGGCGGATAGCGTGTCCACCGCCAGTACGATTTTCCGGGTGCGTGCGCGGGCCGCGGCGGACTCGCAACGCTGGTCGGTCATGGCGTGGGTGGAGCGGAGTCCGGATACCGGCGCCATCCGCATTTTACAATGGGTGGAGGCAGGTGGCTGACACCATGGAACACCCCTTCCAGATGGCCTATGGCCTGGACATGGCCGACGGGCAGTGGATTCTGGCCCAGTGCGCGCGCCGCGGCGTGGCGCAAGTGCGGCTGGCCGCGCCGGCGGAGTCCGAGGAAATGCGCCGCGCGTTGCAGGCGGTTCAAGCCGATGTGGAACAAGGCCGCGCCGCGTTGGCGGTCAGCGCCCCGGCCGCGCAGACGGTCGTGCGGCGATTGCGCGCGCCATTCCCTTCGCTGGCCAAGGCCGCGCGGATTTGGCCCTCGCTACTGGATGTGGATTTGCCGTTTCCCGTGGAAAGCGCGGTCACCGGCTTTGTGCAGCCGCGCGTGGTGCAGGGGCAGGCCACCACGCTTGCCGCCGCCATCCGGCGGAGCGATTGGTCGGCATTTGAAGAACAATGCAACGCCGTCGGCGTGCAGCCCACCCACGCTGATGTCGAAGCGCTCGCGCTCTGGGAACAGCAGAGCGTGGATGCGCCATCCGCCCGCGCGGATGCCTCGCGGCTGCTCATCTGGCTTGGCGCGGATCACGTGACCATCGTCCGGGGGCGGGGTGGCGATTTGCTCGGCGCGCACGTGTTGCGCGCAACTCCCCAGCCGAGCGGGAGCGGGGATTTTGTGACATTGTGGGCCGCGCGGTTGCAGCCCATTGTTGCCGCACAAGCAACTGAAACCGACGGCGCGCCCATGGATGTCTGGTGGGCCGGGCCTAGAGCAGAAGACGCCGAATGGGTGGCACGCCTGCGCGCGGCCATGCCGGCTGTTGGCCAGATGCGGCATGAAACCCATTCGCTGGCGGCCTCGCTGCTGGCGCGGGCCTTGGCGCGCCGCGCAGCGGGTAACGGCGGCATCAATTTCAAATCGGGCGCCGATACGCATCCGGCCTTGCACCGCGCGGCGCAGCGCCGCCGGCAGCGAGCTTATCTTGGCGTGGTGATTGCCGCGCTGGTGGTGCTGGCCTTGAACTTCGGCGAGCGGCATCTGCGCCAGCGGCAGTTGTCGGCCGCGCAGCAGAACTTGAGCCATTTGGCGGAATCAATCACGGGTGCGCCGGTGGTGCGCGGGCAGGAGTTGCTGTTTGTGGAGCGCGCGCTGGCCCAGCGCGATGAAGACACCCGTGCCTTCCGCGAAGCCATGGAAGAAGATGGACTGGAAGAACGCGTGGCGCGCGTGGTGCAGGCGGCCGATGAACTGCACGTGGAGATCGTCCGCCTGAACATTTCGCCGGTGGCGCTGACGTTGCAAGGCAGCGCGCCCGGCATTCAGGTTTTGGAGACCTTCGCGGAAAAATTGCGCGGCTACGGCTGGCAGGTGCAGGCGGATACCTCCGGGCTGGCACTGGGTGGCCGCCCCCAATTTGTGTTGAAAGGGATGCATGACCAAGTCCGCTGAACGCTATTGGCAGGCCGGCGCTTTGCTGCTCGGCGTGTTGGCCGTGGCCTTCACGCTGGATACATGGCTCTCGGCGGCACGGCACCGCGACATCCTGGCTGCCAAGGAAGAGGCGGGGCAAAAGGTAGCCGCGTATGCCGGGCGCTGGGCGCGCGAGGATGCGTACCGCGACTCGTTGGAACGCCAGCAGGCATGGCATCCTGTGGAATTGGATGACCTGGCCACGCGCCTGCTTGGTTTGCATACGGTGCAAATCACGCCGCGTCCGGCCACCGCGGTGGCTGCCGGCTGGCAACGGCGCGAGGTGGCGATTCAGATGAATAATGTCACCTATGCCGAGGCCGCGTTGTTTTTGGCTGATGCCGCCGCCGGGCTGCCGCCATGGCGGTTGCAGGATTTGACGCTGGCGCCAGCGGCTGAAGCCGGCAAGGGCAACTTGGCCGCCGTGCTGGTTGCGCTGGAAAAGAAACAGCCATGAGTCTATGGTGCGCGTGATGAAATTGTTGCCCACCATTTGGAATCGCCGCGAATTGCTGTGGAATCTGGCCGTGCGCGAGCTCAAACAGCGCTATCGCGGCTCTGTGCTGGGTTTTCTCTGGACGCTGCTCACGCCGCTGTTCATGGCCGTGATCTACCTGTTTTTCCTGCGCCTGCTGGCCGGGCGCGGGGTGCCGATGGAAGAAATCATCATCGGTGTATTTGCTTGGCAGTTCACTGTGCAGTGCACCCAAGCCGGTACGACCTGTGTGCTGGGCAGCGCAAATCTCGTCAAAAAAGTGGCTTTCCCGCTGGAGATTTTGCCGTTGAGCCAGGTGCTGGCCAACACCATCAGCTATCTGCTGTCGCTAGTGGTGCAGTTTCCGCTGTTGATGTTTTTACTGTCGCGGTCGAATCAGCATCTGGCCATGACATGGCCGATCTTTTTCCTGTGGGTGGCCTGGCAAACCTTGTTTAATCTGGGGCTGACTTCGTTTGTCGGCGCGCTCAATGTGTTTTATCGGGACACACAGCATCTGGTAGGCCTTGCGCTGAGCGCCTGGTTCTTTTTGAGCCCGGTGATGTACAACATGGAATTCGCCCTCAATTTGGCCGCGCAGTGGCCGCTGGCCGCGGACTTGCTCTATGCGAACCCCATGACGGTGATTCTCAACGGCTACCGCGCGGCGTTGCTGCCGGAGAGCGCAGCCGCGTACCCACCCGCGGCGTGGATCGGGCTGCTGCTGGTGCCAGTCATGTTCATTCTGGGGGTGGTGGTGTACCGCCGCCGCCAACATCTATTTGCGGATATGCTCTAAAATGAACGCCATCGAAGCAGTCGGTTTGGGCAAGCGCTACTATCGCCGCGGCGGACAGCGCGCGACCACGTTGCTGGAAACGCTCACCGGCTTCGGCCGAGCCCGTCGCGAAGAGTTCTGGTGCCTGCGCGAGGCCAACTTCGCCATTCCGGCTGGGCGCACGGTGGGAGTGATCGGCCCCAACGGCTCCGGCAAAAGCTCGCTGCTGGGCTTGGCCGCCGGTACCATCACGCCCACGGAAGGCCATGTTCGTACGCAGGGCCGGATTTCCTCGCTGTTGGAACTGGGCGCGGGTTTCCATCCGGAATTGAGCGGGCGCGAGAATGTGTATCTCAACGCCGCGCTGCTGGGCATCCCGCGCGAAGACGTCAAAAAGAAGTTCGACCAAATTGTGGATTTTGCCGACTTGCGCGAGTTCATTGACATGCCGGTCAAGCACTACTCCAGCGGCATGTATGTGCGGCTGGGGTTCTCCATCGCCGTGGAGGTGGATCCCGACATTTTGTTGATTGACGAAGTGCTGGCGGTGGGCGACATCGCCTTCCAACTGAAATGCCTCGACCGCATCCGTCAGTTCCAACGGCGAGGCAAAACCATTTTATTTGTGAGCCACGCTCTGCAGACGGTGGAAGAGTTCTGCCACGAGGCCTTTTTGATTCATGGCGGCCGTCTGGTGGAACGCGGCGAGCCGAGCGAAGTCATCCTGAAATACATCCGCCGCTACATGGGCGAGGGGGGCGGGCTGTTCACGCAGGAATTCGGGACGCGGGCAGTCGAGTTTGGCAACGTACGCCTGCTGAATGCCGCTGGCGAGGAAACAGGCATCTTTGAAACTGGCGGCGCGCTGACAATCGAAATCCCGTACGTGGCCCACCGGCGCATAGAAAAACCGGTTTTCGGTTTCTCGCTCAAGACGGGCAACGGAATGTATATTTACGGCAGCAATACCCAAATCCAGCAAGTGGCGGTTCCGCCGCTCGAAGGCGCGGGCGTAGTGCGGCTGGATTTTGCACCGCTGCGGCTGATGCATGGCAACTACTTTTTGTCGCTTTCGATCCACTCGTGGGATCATGCCGAGCAGTTCCACCGGCGGGAAGATTGGTGGCCATTCGGCGTACGCAATACGGGGGAAGACCTGGGGCTGTTCAAACTGGACGCCCGCTGGCATTGCCCCTGAACCCGGCGTGTTTTCGCGCTTCGCGGCCACCACCATTCCTAGCTTGCGTCCCGCGTGCGGAATTCCTACAACATTGCGCCGGTTGCCGGGTGCGCGGAAGGCGCAACCCCGCGGCATAGTGGCAAGGAGACAATCGTGAAGAAAGAAACTCGGCGGTGGATGGTCTGGTGGCTGGTGGTGGGCATGGCTGGCATGGTGTTGGCATTGACCGGTTGCGAAAGCGATCACAACGACGAAACAATGGAAGAAATCCAGGCCGAAGCCACCAACTCGGTGAATAATGCCGATTCCCCCGGCGACGAAGATCACGGCCTCAACGAGTTTTTCTATGATGGCTTGCACCCGACCCGTGCCGGCAACAAGGTCATTGCCCGCGTGTTTGCCAAGAAGATCAAGCCGCTCGATGATGCCGGCGGCAACAACGTCAACGTCATCGTGTGCCTGGGTGACAGCATTACCGACACTGGCTATCCTTCCGACTTGGCCAAACTGACCGGCATGACGGCCTATGAAGAGGGCATTCGCGGCGAACGCAGCTCCGGCGGCGCGTCCCGCATTGACGGCGTGCTGTCGGGCTACAAGCCGGCATATATCTGCATTCTTTATGGCGCAAATGATGTGATCGGCCATCTGCCTGCATCCACTGTGACCGGCAATCTCGAAGCGATGGTGATTGCCGCGCGGGCCAACGGCACCATTCCAATACTTGCGACGTTGACGCCGATGTTCGGCCCGCGCAAGCAGTATGCCGCCGATGCCCGGGCCACCAGCGCGGCCATCCGCGATTTGGCGGGGCGGTTGGGCGTACCGTTGGCGGACCTCGAAAAAGCATTTTAGATCGGGAAAGGGCGGACATGCAGAAACGGCGGCAATGGGCGTGGTGGTTGACGATTGGCTTGTGTGGAACCCTTCTACTGGCAACCGGGTGCGAAAGCGATGACAGCCACGAGACCCCCGCGCAGATTCAGGAGGAAGCGCAAAACACTCCGCCGGTCACCAACCCGGGCGGCAACGGGCCATCTGAATCTACGACCGGCACGCCGTCCACTTCGCCGCCGAGCGCGGCCACCGTGCGCAAGTATTTCCCGGGCGGCCTGCATCCCAATACGGAAGGCAGCCGGATCATCGCCAAAACCTTTGCCGGAGCGATCACACCGGTCAGTGATGCTGGCGGCAACCGCCCGAATGTGATTGTGTGCCTGGGCGACAGCATCACCGATAGTGGTTATCCCACATATCTGGCCGGGATGACCGGCATGACCGCCATTGAGGAAGGCATCCGTGGCGAGCGCAGCGCCGGCGGCGTGTCGCGCGTGGGCGGCGTGTTGAGCAAATACAAACCCGCCTACCTGTGCATCCTGTATGGCGCCAACGATGTCCGCAAGGGACTGCCGGCCTCCACCGTGACGGGCAATCTGGAGAAGATGGTGAATGCCGCGCGCGCCAACGGAACCATCCCGATTTTGGCAACGCTGACCCCGATGGGCGGCACCTATTCCGAGTTCATTCCCGAGGTGCAAAAAACCAGCGCGGCCATCCGCGATTTGGCGGCACGGCTGGGCGTGCGCCTGGCCGATTTGGAGAGGGCGTTTTAGGCGGGCAGTTAAACGCCGGATAGCGCGATTGACGTGGCGCCGGGAAAGGGGTTGCCACGCCCTGTCTAAAAACCTACAACTTTTTTTCAAGCATGGATCCCGTTGCCCCAGATTTTGCCGCTTCTGCCTGCCGTGGCGAGTGGCAGCCGCATCCGCCGGCGGGAATGCTGTCGGCGATTGGTGTGGATAGCCGGACTGTGGCGCGCGGCAGCCTGTTTTTCGCGCTGCCCGGCGCACGGGCGGATGGCCACGATTTTTTGGCCGATGTGGTGGCTGCGGGAGCTCATGCCGTATTGCGCGCGGATTACCCCGTGGATAAGTTGCCGACTGGGGGGCATTTCCTGCGCGTGGACAATGTGTTGGATGCGCTGGGCCGGTTTGCCGCGGCATATCGCGCCACGCTGCCCACTCGCATGGTGGGGGTGACGGGCAGCGTTGGCAAAACCAGCACCAAGGAAATCATTGCGGACTTGCTATGCACCTTGGGCAAAACCGGTCGCACGGTCGGCAACTATAACAACGAAATCGGCTTGCCGTTGAGCGTGGCTGCGTTGGATCGCGAGTGCCGTTTCGGGGTCATCGAGGCCGGTATCAGTCACCCCGGCGAGCTGGCTCATCTGCGCGATATTTTGCGGCCGGACATGGCGGTGATCACCCGCATCGGCCCGGTGCACGCGGAATTTTTTGATTCCGTGCGTGACATTGCCGAAGAAAAGGCCACGCTGCTGACGGCATTGCCGGCGGATGGCTTTGCCGTGCTGGATCGCGATGATGAATTTTTCCCGATGCTGCGTGCGCGCTGTAGCGCGCCGGTCATCACTTGTTCGCTGCGCCGGCGTGAGGTGGATTACGCCGGCGACCTGCAAGAGGATGACCAACTATGGGTGTGCGAGGCCGCCACCGGCGAAACCGCGATGCTGCCGGTGCCCCCGCCGGCGTCCTACATGGCCGAAAATGTATTGCGTGCCGTGGCCGTGGCCCGGCGGTGCGGTGCAACGTGGCCGGCCATCGCGGCCGCACTGGCGCAAGTGAAACCAGTGGGAATGCGCTGGGCCGTCAGTGAGTGGCAGGACATCACCATCATCAACGATGCCTATAACGCCAATCCCATCAGTGTGCGCGCGGCGGTGCAGGCATTTGCGGCGTGGCCCGTGCGCGGCCAACGGTTTTTGGCGATAGGGCCGATGCTGGAACTGGGCCGGTTGGAAGCCACCGAACACGAGGCGCTGGGGCGGCATTTGGCCACTGGCCAGTGGGCCGGCATTGTGCTGGTGCCATGGAAAATTCACGTCGGCGCACCGGATCCGGCCACACAGGCGCTGGCGGCCGGCTTGCAGGCGGGCGGGTGGCCCGCCGAAAAAATGTGTCTGGCCCCGGATGCCGCGGCGGCGGCAACGTGGCTGCAAGGGCGTTGCCGTGCAGGCGACGCGCTGCTCTTGAAGGCATCGCGCGGTGTGCGGATCGAAACCGTTTTGACTCATTGGCAAAAGGAAAGCTGAACCCATGTTGTATTATTTGTCGCTGCTGTCCGAGCATTACTCCCCGCTGAATTTGTTCCGCTATGTCACGTTCCGCGCCTTCATGGGGGCGGGGACGTCTTTTCTGCTGTCACTGCTGTTGGGGCGGTGGATGATCGGTCGGTTGCGTGCGTATAAAATCGGCCAGATGGTGCGTACGGATGCCGAACTGGCGGCGATTAACCACCTCGGCAAAAAAGGCACACCGACCATGGGCGGCCTGCTGATTATTTTCACTACGGTGCTGGCGGCGCTGTTGTGGTGCCACTCGTCCAACTCGCAGGTGTGGCTGGTGCTGGCCACCATGCTGTTCATGGGTGGTGTGGGATTTGTGGATGACTGGCTCAAACTGAAAAAACGCGGCTCCGAAGGCCTGCGCGAGTGGCAGAAGCTCGCCTTGCAGGGCGTGTGGGTGGTGATTGCCTTCGTGGTGATTGAGGCGGTGCCGGCCACCCATTTTTATGCGCGGCAGTTGATGGTGCCTTTTCTGAAGACGCCGTTGTTCACGGATATCACCGTGCCCGGCGCGCTGCTGTTCATGTTCCTGGTGCTGGTGGGCACGACCAATGCCGTCAACCTGACCGACGGACTGGACGGCTTGGCGGTGGGGTGCGTGAACTCGGTGTCGGCGGCTTACTTGGCGCTGGCCTATGTGGCGGGCAATATCGTCATGGCCACTTATCTGCAAGTGCCCGCGATTGCCGGCGCGCATGAATTGGCGGTATTCAGCGGCTGCCTGTTGGGCGCGGGCCTCGGCTTTCTCTGGTGGAATGCCTATCCGGCCAAAGTGTTCATGGGCGACACCGGCAGCCTGGCGCTGGGGGGAACCATCGCCATGATTGCCATCCTGATCAAACAGGAACTGACGTTGTTGATCGTGGGCCTCGTGTTTGTGGCGGAGGCCGGCAGCGTAATGATCCAGCGCGCAGCATGCCGGCTCTACCGGTGGCGCACGGGCACGGGATTGGCGCAGGACCGACGCCCCTTCCGCATGACGCCGCTGCACCACCATTTTGAAATCATCTCGAAGGAACGCGCCAAAGCCGAAGGCCGTTCGCCGGATGCCGCCGAAAATTCGGTGGTCATCCGCTTCTGGATTGTTTCGATTGTCTGCGCCCTGCTGGGCTTGGCGACGCTGAAAATACGCTGACTGCCATGCAACGCTATTCCCACGCGATGGTGTGCGGGCTGGGGGCCAGCGGGGTGGCCGCCGCGCAGTTGCTGCGCCGCGAAGGCACCACCGTCATCGCCGTGGACGAGTTTGACACCGCCGCCACGCAACGCGCGGCGGAAACCCTGCGCGCGGCCGGTTGCCGCGTGGAGTTGGGTTGCGCCGCGCCACCAGAAGTCATCGTTGATGTGGCCATCGTGAGCCCCGGGCTGGCCCTGCATTCGCCGCTGTTGGTGGCGCTGCAAAAACGCGGTATCCCGCTATTGTCCGAAATGGAGCTGGGGTGGAGCCGTCATGCCGGCCGCACGGTGGCCGTCACTGGCAGCAACGGCAAAAGCAGCGTGGTCAAAGCACTGGCCGATTGTTTCGCCGCCGCGGGCCACAAGGCCGTGCCATGCGGTAACTACGGCTTGCCGGTTTGCGAGGCGGTCATGACGGACACCGAGTGGCTGGTGATTGAAGCCAGCTCGTTTCAATTGGAAACGTGCACCGGTTTTCGCCCAGATATCGGCATCGTGCTGAACATTTTTCCGAATCATTTGGACCGGCACGGCACGTTGGAAACCTATGCAAAGCTCAAGGCCCGGCTGTTGTCGCGCCAACGTGCGGGTGATGCCGCGTGGGTTCCGCCGGAGTGGGCCGCGTCATTGCGGGCGTGGTCGCAAGGACAAGGGACATGGCACACTTTCGGCACCACGACCCAAGAGGAAGTCCATTACGCCGCGCATCAGTTGGTGGCCCGCGACAGTCGTGCGTTCAACATCGCTGGTTCTTATTTTGACAATGAAGTGCTGGGCGCCAATGCTGCCGCGCTGCTGGGCGCGGCACAGGCTGCCGGTCTGCCGCCGGCGCTGGTAGCGCAGGCCTTGGTGAACTTTCAACCTCTGCCACACCGCGCCGAATTGGTGGGCGAGATCAATGGCGTGCGCTACGTCAATGATTCCAAGGCCACCAACCTTTCCGCCATGCTGGCGGCCATCCGGATGCAGCGGGGAGCGGTCATCTTGATTGCCGGCGGCCGCCCCAAGGAAAAAGATTTTGCAGCGGCGGTGCCCCTGTTGCGCGAACGAGTCCGCCGCGTGTTGCTCATTGGCGAGGCTGCTGCTGCCATGCAGGCGGCCTGGGGCGCGCATGTGCCCTGCACGGATTGCCACACTCTCGCGCAGGCGGTGGCCGCGGCCCGGCAAACCGCCCGCCCCGGCGAGACGGTTTTGCTGGCGCCGGCCTGCACCAGCTATGACCAATTTCGCGCCTATCCGGAGCGCGGCGAGGCCTTTCGCAAATATGTGACGGAAAAGGATTGAATTTCCTGCGGGGGAATGCGAATAATCCCCGCGAATCGGTGAACCATTTTGACGAAGAAACAAGAAGGAGAGGAATCATGAGGGTATCGGTAGTGGCCAGTTTGATTTTGGCTGTGCATGTTGCGGTGATTGGCTCCGTGGTAATGACGCAAGGTTGCGCCAGCACCCGGCAGGGGGCTTCCACGACGCCCGCGCAAGTTGATTCTCCGCCGGTGCCGCCGTTGCCGCCCGTGGCGGTGGATATGCCGACGGTGGCGCAGCCGGTGGCGTTCCCGGTGATTCAGCCGCCCGCGCCCCCCGCGCCGCTGAAGACTTCCGTGGCCGCGGAAAATGTGTACGTGGTGAAGCCCGGTGACATTCTCTCCAAAATTGCCGCGGCGCATGGCGTCAAGACGGCTGAGTTGAAGGAACTCAACCAGATCGCTGATGCCAACAAGATTCGCGTTGGCCAGAAGCTGATTCTGCCGGATTACGCCAAGCCTTCGCAGTCGCAGCCCGCGGCCAAGGAAAGCAAGGCCGCCGCCGCGCCTGTGGCGGCTGGTGGCGACACCTATGTGGTCAAGTCCGGCGATGCGCTGTCCAAGATTGCCGCGGCGCACGGTGTGAAGGTCAAAGACCTGATGGCCGCCAACAACATCACCGACGCCAACAAGATTCGTGTTGGCCAAAAGTTGACGATCCCCGGCGCCAAGGCCGCGGAAAAGACGGAGAAGGCCGACAAGCCTGAAAAGACTGACAAGCCCGCGAAACCCAAAAAGGCTGAATCGGAAGCGGAAGTCGCGCCGATCGAGCCGGTTGCCGCGTCGCCTGCCGAACCAGCTAATGTTCCGGATCAGGATAAGAGCTTGGAATATCCTGCGGCCCCCGGCGACACGATTGAAAGCATTGCCCGCTTGTTCTCCGTGCCGGTTTCGGCGATCACCAAGGCGAACAATTTGCCGGTGGATGCCAAGCTGGAACCCGGCCAGAAATTGCTGGTTCCACAAACCAGCCCCTAAAACGGCAATTCCGCGGATTTGCCAACAACGCCCGGTCTGGACAGACCGGGCGTTTTGCGCAATCAATAGCCGGGTATGACATCGCGTGTGCTTTTGATTTTGGTGGTGGGGGCGCTGGTCCTGTTTGGCCTGGTGATGCTCTTCAGCACCAGTTGGCCGCAAGGCGAAAAAATCAGCAACAACCAGTATTACTTTGTGCAGCGGCAGGCCATTTGGTTGGCGCTGGGCTTGGTGGCGGCTGTTGTCGGCTCCCGTGTGGATTATCATGTCTGGCAAAAAATCGCCTGGCCCATCATGGGCGGGGTGCTGGTGCTGCTGGCGCTGGTCTATGTGCCGGGCATCGGATTGAGCATCAAAGGCAGCCGCCGCTGGCTGCAGTTGCCGATGAAGTTGACGTTTCAACCGTCGGAGTTGGCCAAGTTTGCTGCGATCAATGCGCTGGCCTGCTGGTATGGAGCGCGCCGCCGCGGCGGGGGAACCTTTACCCGGGTGGTGGTGTTTCCCGCGTTGATTCTGGGCTCGTTTTTGCTGCTGATTTTGCCGGAGATTGATGTCGGCGCCACGGTATTGATCGGCGCCACCGGCGGCGTGATCATGCTGGTGGCGGGCGCGCCGTTCTGGCTGCTGGCTTTCGGCGTGGCGCTGGCGGCGGGCGGCTTGGGGGTTCTGATCAAATATGATCCCGTGCGCATGAGCCGCGTGCTGGCATTTTTGAATCCGGAAGAATATGCCCAGACCGAAGCCTTCCAACTGTTGAACGCGCTCTACGCTTTCGTGGCCGGCGGTCCCACCGGGGTGGGGCTGGGCCAGAGCTTGCAAAAACAGCACTACCTGCCCGAAGCGCACACTGACTTCATTTTTGCGATCATCGGCGAAGAACTGGGCGTGGTGGCATCCCTCAGCGTGGTAGTGCTGTTTGTCATTTTGCTGTTGTGCGGTATTCGCATCAGCGGGCGCGCGCCAGATGTCAGCGGCCGGCTATTGGCTTTCGGCATCACCTTTATGATCACGTTGCAAGCAGCCATCAACATTGGCGTAGTGACCGGCTGCCTGCCGACGAAGGGTCTGCCACTGCCGTTTGTGAGCTTTGGCGGCACCAGCCTGATGGTCACGCTCTTCATGATAGGCGTGCTGCTCAACATCAGCCGCCAAGGCATCACCCGCACCCGCACAGCGTAGGGGGGCAGCGTAACGGCGCATCCACCCGCCCGGTGGATTATCAGGGCGAGATATTGCCAAGGGGGGGAGCGACTGTTATACATAAACAAATATGGCTGGCAAAAAAGGCAAGTTGACGAACACCCGTCGCGAGGTCACGGGTGTTGTGCTGCAGGGTCTGTGGATTCTGCTTTTACTGGCCTTGGCATCGTATGATGCGCGGGATACATCCGATTGGGCCAGCGCGGGGCACGAAACGCTGAACTACATCGGGCCGGTGGGGGCGTGGGCAGCGTGGGTGGTTTTTCGGTTGTTCGGGCTGGCCGGCTTTGTCCTGCCGGCATTGCTGGCCGTGTGGGGGCTGTTGATGATTTTTCAATCGGGCGAACGAGTCTGGCCGCGCGCGCTTTGGATGCTGGGCATCCTGTGCGGCGTATGCGTGTTGATGGATATCCAACTGCCGTTCTGGAACCGAATTTCGCCGGAACGGTTCAATCTGAACCAGATGCCCGGCGGACTGGCCGGGTTGTTCCTCGGGCGGATGTTCCTGACCCAATATCTGGGCGTGGCGGGCAGTGCGATCATTAGCTTGGTGGTGATGATCAGCGGGCTTTTCTTTGTGTCGCAAACTCATCCGATTGAACTCTGGCGGGCGATTGCCGATGCCTGGCACAACTGGCGTGAACGACGCGAAGAGCGCGCCGCACAGAACCGCACCGCGCAAGAGCAGGCCGAGCACGAAGCCCTGAAACTCGAACGCGAACGCTTGAAACTCGAGCGTGAACTGGAGCGCGAGCGGCGCAAACAGGAGATGGAAGACCGCCGTCGCCAGCGGGAGCGCGAGCAGGAAGAACGCGAAGCCGCGCGTCAGCGCGAAGCCGCCGAGCGCGCGCAGCGTGAGCGCGAAGCGCAGGAAGCGCGCGAACGCGAAGAAGCCGCCCGCAAGGCCGAATTTCAGAAACGTCTGGCCGAGCAGCAAAAAGCGGAGGCCGAACGCCGCGCCGCAGAAGAACGCGCCGCCAAGCAGGCGCGGGTTGAAGCGGAAAAGGCGGCTAAACGCGCCGCGGAGGAAGCCTCACTGCCGCCGCCGCTCTGGACACTGCCCCCCATGTCGTTGCTGGCGCCGGTTCCGGAAGGCGCGGGGGCCCGTGCGGGCGCGGACGAGTTGGACCGCACCATCCGCGTCATCCGCGGCACGCTGGCGGAGTTCGGCATTGATGTCGAAGTCACGCACGTGGAGCAGGGCCCGGTGGTCACGCGCTACGAATTGCTGCCGGCGGCCAACGTCAAGCTGGAGCGCATTAGCGGGCTGGCCAACAATATTACACTGGCGCTGAAGGCCGAGAGCATCCGCGTGCAGGCGCCCATCCCCGGCAAGGGAGTGGTGGGCATCGAAGTACCCAACCGGCACGCCGCGCCCGTGGTGTTGCGCCAGTTGCTGGAAAGCGCCGCCTGGACCACCTCCAAGGCCGCACTGCCGTTGGCGCTGGGGCAGGATGTCAGCGGGCATGTCCTGATGGCGGACCTTGCCTCGCTGCCGCATTTGCTGATTGCCGGCGCCACCGGCCAAGGCAAGACGGTTTGCATGAATTCCATCCTCGCCGGCTTGCTCATGACCCGCTCGCCGGAGGAATTGCGCCTGATTCTGATTGATCCCAAAATCGTCGAGTTTTCCGGTTATAACAACCTGCCGCACTTGCTGGTGCCCGTCATCACCGATGCCAAAAAAGTGGTGGGGGGCCTGCGCGTGGCCATTCAAGAAATGGAGCGGCGCTTCAAGATGTTCCACCGCGCCAAGGTGCGCGACATCCGCTCGTTCAACCAGCGTCCCAAAGCAGCGCAGGCGGCCTTGTTCGATGAAACGGAATTACAAAACGCGCAGGCCACCGAAGATGGAATGCCGCTGCCCCCGCCAGAAACCATCGAGGAAACGGAGGAGCCGTTGCCGGAACGCCTGCCGTATTGGGTGATCATCATTGACGAGCTGGCCGATCTGATGCTGACCGCGCAGCAGGATATCGAGCCCCGCATCCAAAAGCTGACGCAGTTGGCGCGCGCCACCGGCATTCACATGATTATCGCCACGCAGCGGCCCACGGTGGACATCATCACTGGCACCATCAAATCGAATATCCCCGGACGCGTGGCATTCAAGGTGGCCCAGAAGAACGATAGCCGCGTGGTGCTCGACCAGGAAGGCGCCGACAAATTGGTCGGCCGCGGCGATATGCTCGTGCTGACCGGCGCCAACAAGATCGTGCGTGCGCAGGGCGCGTGGACCAAGGATGAGGAAATCCTGGCCATCGCTGAGCACTGGAAGCAACAGGGCGCGCCGCGCTTCGATCAGCGCCTGATGGGCAAGGAGGGTAAGGAGGGCGGCACCGATTTGCCGGATATGCCGGAAGAGGACGAAGAACTTCTCCAGCAGGCCATGGAAGTGATTCGCCTGACGCGGCGGGCCAGCACATCGTCCATCCAGCGTCGCCTGCGCATCGGCTACACCCGCGCGGCGCGACTGATGGATATTCTCGAAGAAAAGGGCTTGGTCGGGCCGTCGCGCGGCGCGGAAGCGCGCGAAATCTTGTTTGATATTGACGGGCTGGGGCAGGGGGCCAACGGCGCGGATGGCGGCGAGGATGAGCCGCTGGCATAGGATGGCAACATGAGCGGGATCGGCAGCCAATTAAGGGAAGCACGGGAACACCGCGGGGTGACGGTTGGGGAAGCGGCATCGGCCACGAAACTCAAAGTGCTCGTGGTGGACGCCATGGAACGCGACGACTACCGCCGGTTGATTGCCCCCACCTACGCCAAGGGATTCTACAAACTTTATTGCGATTATCTGGGCCTGGATCCGGAGCCGTTCATTCAGGCCTATCTGCATTTTTCGGGCGAGTCGGACGACAAAACCGAACTGATCCGCGATCCGAAAAAGAAGCCCGGCTTGTTCTCCGGCCTGCAAAAGAAAATGAAGGATTTGCAGGACCGCAAGGAAATGCAGCGCAAGGCCAAGGAAATCGCCGAGGCACAGGAAAAAGCGCGGCAAATGGGCCGCCAGCACGTCGCGGCAGAATTGGCCGGTGCGGAACCGCCGGCGCAACAGCCCGCATTGGGGCAGCAGGAATTGCCGCTGTTGGACCATCCGCAGCCAACTCCCGAGCCACCGCCGGCTGAAGAAGAGCCAGAGTTGATTCCGGAGCCGGAGCCGGAGGTGGAAGAGGCGCCTGCGCCGGAAGAGCCTGTCCTGCAAGTGGTGGCTCAGCCGGAGCCGCCTCCGCCTCCGCCGCCACCTGCGCCCGCGCCGGAACGGCGCACCCGTGCCGTTGGCAAGAAAAAGGCGCCGGTGTCGCCCCGCGAGGAAGCCGAAGAACGCGCGCGGATTGTGGAGGAACGGCGCCGCCAATTGCAGGAGGCGCTGCGTCAATCCGAAGACGAATTGCGCCGTGCCCACGAGGAAGCGGAACGCCGCGCGCGCGAGGAAGTCGAACGCAAGGCACAGGAAGCGGAACAAAACCGCCGCCAACTGGAAAAAGAGCTGAAGAAACGCGAAGCTGCCGAACGCCAAGCCCGCGAAGAGGCCGAGCAGCGGTTGCGCGAGGAAGCTGCGCGGCGCGCCGAGGAAGAAGCCAAACTGCTCGCGCGCGAAGAAGCGGAACGCCAGGCCCGGCTCGAGGCCGAACAAAGAATCCGCGAGATTGAAGAGCAGCGCCGGCAACTCGAAGACGAGCTGCAACGCCGCGAAGAGGCCGCGCGTTTGGAGCGCGAGGCCATCGAACGGTTGTGGCAGGAAGAAGAAAACAAGCGGCTGCAGGCCGAACTGGAACAACAGGCCCGGGAGGCCGCGGAACGGCAGGCGCGCGAAGCCGCCGAGCGCAAGGTGGCCGAAACTGAGGCCAGCCGCCGCCAGTTGGAAGAAGAGCTCCGCCAGTTTGAAGAAAATGCCCGGCGCGCCCGCGAAGCCGCCGAGCAGCGCGCCCGCGAAGAGGCCGAGCAGCGCGCTCGCGAGGAAGCGGAACGCAAGGCCCGCGAAGAGGCCGAACGCAAGGCCCGCGAAAAAGCCGAACGTCAGGTGGAAGCCACTGAAGCCAAGCGGCGGCAACTGGAAGAAGAGTTGCAGCGGCGCGAAGTAGAGGCTCGGAAAGCCCGCGAAGAAGCCGAACGCAAGGCGCAGGAGGCCGAAGCCCAATTCGCCCGCGAAAAGGCTGAGCAGGAAGCGCGCGAAGAAGCCGAGCGCGAGGCCCGGCTGGCGGTTGAACAGCTTGTACGGGAAACCGAAGAACGCCGTCGCCAACTGGAAGCAGAACTCAAGCGTCGCGAGGAAGAAACCCGCTTGGCGCGCATTGCGGCCGAGGAACAAGCGCAACTGGAGGCGCAGCGCCGCGCCGAGGTGGAAGCCGAGTTGTATGCCCGTAGCGAGGCGGAGCGCGCGGCGCGCGAGGCGGCCGAAGAAAAAGTGGCGGCCACCGAAGAACAGCGCCGCCAATTGGAAGAAGAATTACATCGTCGATCAGAAGAAGCGGCCTTAGCCCAGGCGGCGGCGGAGCAACGCGCGCGGGAGGAAGCTGAGCACCGTGCGCAGGTCGAGGCCGAACTACAGGCCCGTGGCGAGGCGGAGCGCGAGGCCCGCGAACTCGCGGAAGCAAAAGTGGCCGCCACCGAGGAACAGCGGCGACAGCTCGAAGAAGAATTGCGCCGGCGCGAGGAAGAAGCCCGGCTGGCGGCAGAAGAGGCGGAACGTCGCGCGCAGGAAGAAGCGGAGCACCGCGCGCAAGTCGAAGCCGAGTTGCAGGCCCGCGGCGAAGCCGAACGAGTAGCCCGCGAACTGGCCGAAGAAAAGGTACGCGAAACCGAAGAGCGGCGGCGGGCGCTGGAGGCCGAGTTGCAGCGGCACGAAGAAGAAGCCCGGTTGGCGGCCGAGGAGGCGGAACGCCGGGCGCAGGAAGAGGCCGAACAGCGCGCGCAGGTAGAAGCCGAATTGCTGGCCCGCGAAGAGGCCGAACGGCAGGCGCGCGAGGCCGCCGAACAACAGGCGCAGGAACTTGAGGCGCGTCGCGAGCAGTTGGAAGCGGAACTGCACCGGCAAGAAGAAATGGCCCGCCAGGAGCGGGAAAAGCTGGAATCGCTACTGCAAGAGGCGGCGGAACGGCGCGCATTGATGGAGGCCGAACACCAACAGCGCGAGGAGGCCGAACGGTTGGCCCGCGAGGAAGCCGAAGCCCAGCAGCGCAAGCTGGAAGAGGCCTTCCAACAGCGCGAAGTGGAAGTGCGCATCGCGCGCGAGGAGGCAGTGCGCCTGCACGAGGAGTCCAACCGCCAAACCCGCGAAGCAGCCGAGCACAAGGTGCGCACGGCCCGCGAGGCGGCTGAACAGAAAGTCCGCGAGATTGAAGAACGCCGGCTTGCGTTGGAACAGGAACTCCAGCAGCGCGAAGAAGAAGCCGCTGCGGCCCGCGAAGAGGCGGAACGCCGCATGCAGGAGGAAATCGAGCGCCGCGCGCAGGTCGAGGCCGAGTGGCGCGAACGCGAGGAAGCCGAGCGCAACGCCCGCGAAGAAGTGGAATTGCAGGTTCAGGCTGCCGGTGCCCGCTTGGCGGAACTGGAAGCCGAGTTGCGTCAGCGGGAACTGGAAGCGGTCGCCGCCCGCGAGGAAGCCGAGCGCAATGCCCGCGAAGAAGCCGAGCGCCGCGCGCAAGTTGAAGCCGAATGGCAGGCCCGCGAAGAAGCCGAACGCGCCGCGCGTGAAGAAATCGAGCAAAAAGCCCAGCAAACCGCCATCAAACTGCGCTCGCTGGAGGATGAACTGGTCGCGCGCGAGGAAGAGGCTCAGCAGGCCCGGGAGGAATTGGAGCGGCGAATCCGGGAAGAAAGCGACCACCGCGCCCGAGTTGAGCAGGAATTGCTGGAGCGGGAGGAAGCCGCGCGCGTCGCGCAGGAGTCGTATGAGGCCGCAGCGGCACGGGCGGCGGACAAAATCCGTGAAATGGAAGCTGACCTTGCACGCGGCGAGGAAGAAGCCCGACAGGCGCAACTTGAATTGGAACGGCGCATTCAGGAAGAAAGCGACCACCGCGCGCGGGTGGAGGAAGAATTGCAGGCGCGGGAAGCGGCGGCGCGGGCGGCGCAGGAGGCCTATGAGGCCGATGCGGCCCGGGCGGCTGACAAGATTCGCGACATGGAAGCCGAGTTGGAGCGCCGCGAGGAAGCGGCCCGCCTGGCCCGTGAAGAAGCCGCCGAACGCGCCCGTGAAGAGGCCGCGCAGCGCGCGCGGGTTGAAGCCGAACTGCAAGCGCAGGGCGAGGCCGAGCGTCAGGCCCGCGAAGCGGCTGAGCTCAAAGTCCGTGTTTCCGAGGAACGCCTGGCCGAGTTGGAACAGGAATTGACGCGTCGGACGGAAGAAGTCCGTCAGGCGTTGGCCAACGCCGAACAGCAGGCCCGCGAAGAAGCGGCGCGGCGCGCGCAAATGGAGCAGGATCACAAGCAGCGCGCCGCCGCAGAGCAGGCCGCGCGGGCGGCTGCGGAAAAAGAAGTCGAAAAAACGGAAGAACGACGGCGCAAGCTGGAAGAACAGTTACGGGCCAAGGAACGCGAGGTGGTCGTGGCGCGCGAAGCGGCCGAAGCCCGCGCCGCCGAAGAAGCCGCTTTCCGCGCGCAGCAGGAGGCCGAACAAGCGGCCCGGGCCGCGGTCGAGCAGGAAGCGCGGGCCGCCGCCCAACAGAAAATTGCGGAGGCCGAGCAACGGATTGCCCAACTGGCGGCGGAACTCCAAACCCGGGAAGCCGAAGTCCGCCAGGCTCGCGAAGAGGTCGTTTTGCGGGTTAACGCCGAGGCCGAAGCACGTACGCGCGAAGAGTCCGAACGGCAGGCCCGCGAGCAAGCGGAAAAGGAAGAGCGCGCGGCTGCCGAGGCGCGGTTCCGCGCCGAGGAACAGCGCCGGCTGCAACTGGAAGAGGAACTGCTGCGTCGTGAGCAGGAGGCCCAGCAGGTCCGCGCCGAATCCGCGCAGAAAATTGCGGCCGAGGCTCGCGCCCGCGAAGAGGCCGAAAAGGAATTAACCGCCCGCATGGCTGCTGAGGCCAAGGCGCGCGAGGAAGCCGAACGCAAGGTACAAAAGGCCGAAGAATTGCGCCGTCAGTTTGAAGAAGCCTTGCGGGCCAAGGAACGCGAAGCCGCCGCGGCCCGCGAGGAAATTGAACGTATTCTGGCGGAAGCCGAAGAGCGCCGCCAGCGTGAGGCGTCGGAATGGCAATCCAGCGAAGCGTCCATCCGCCAACAGCACGAACAGGAACTTGCGCGGTTGCAAAAGGAAGCCGAGGCGCGCGTCGCGGCGGAGTTTGCGCGCCGCGAAGAAGAGCGGGTGGCCTTGGCCAAACAGGAAGAAGCGCTGCGCTTGCAGCGCGAGCAGGCCAGCCGCGCCCAGGAGGAATTCCAGGCGCAGTTGCAGCGGCAGCAGGAATTGGAAGAAGCCAACCGCGCCATGGCGGAGGCGTTGGCCACCCAGGAACAATTGCGGCAGGAACTGGAGAAAAAACTGGTCGAGGCCGAACGGCGTCGCCAAGAACTCATTGCGCGGGATCGGACAGCTCGCGCGCAGCGTGCCGCCCAAGCTCAACCGACCACGCCGGTCATTAAAACGACCCCGCCACCCGCGCCGGCGACCGTTGCCCAAGTTTCGCCGGCCGCGCCAGTGTCAAAGAAGCAGCGCATTCCGCTGCGCGCGCGGTGGGCCTCGTTGACGGCGGCCACCCGTCGCGGCTGGCAGGCGATTCCTTGGCAGGTTTGGCGCACGGCGGCCAGTTTGGTGGTGTTGGTGGCAGTTTGGGTGGGCGCCGCCCACGCTTGCTCGCGCATCAAGGCCCGCTCCGCGTCCGCCCCAGTGGTGGCCCGGCCGCTGGTGGATAGTTGCCGCGCCGCACCAGAGCCTTATTTGGACTAACGCGAATGAATTTGCCCAACACATTGACGGTCAGCCGGCTGATTGCCGCCGCGGTGGTGATGTTGGCCATGGCTTTGCCCATTCCGTTTTCGACCACGTTGGCATTTGTGGTCTTTGTGGTGGCCAGCATTACGGATTATTGGGATGGCCGGCTTGCCCGCACCCACTATGGCGTGACCGCGTTCGGCAAGTTGATGGATCCGCTGGCGGACAAAGTGCTGGTCTGCGCAGCGCTGGTCAGCTTTGTGGGCGTACGCCTGAAATTCGAGCCCAATTACTCGCTCGTGCCGGCGTGGGTGGTGGTGGTGATCATCGCGCGCGAATTTGCCGTGACGGGCCTGCGCCTGCTGGCGGCGGCCACCGATCAGAAGCGCATCATCAGTGCCGGCAGTTGGGGCAAGTGGAAAACGGCTTGGCAAATGACCGCCATTATTGCCACGTTCATTTTGTTGGCCGTGCGGGAGGACCTGATGCCCTACCTGCACATGTCCAAGACCTTCCTGCGCCAGTACGATGCCGCGTTTGTCATCACTTCGTGGGTGCTTTCAACGCTGGTCGTGCTGGTGACGGTGATCTCGGGCTGGAAATATTTTGCGGATCACTGGGATTTGGTGACAGCGGAAATGTAACGGCGGCCACCGCCGCCAAAGGGAGACGAAATCATGAAGCAAATGTGGAAATGGATCTTGAGCGTGGCGGTGCTGCCCGCGGGCACGGCTTGGGCGCAAACGGAACCGGCGGCCGGCTTGACCTTGGCCGACCTGATGCGCATGGGCGGCTGGCTCATGTATGTGCTCGGTGCGCTGTCCGTGCTGGGGTTGGCCATGGTGGTCTATTACGCCCTCGTGCTGCGTCCGCGCTACATCGCCCCCACCGCGCAAGCCCTGCGCCTGCGTGAACTGCTCAAGGCCCGCCGGCTCAGCGATGCCCGCGCGGTATGCTCCCAGCAACCCACGGCGCTGGCCGCCGTGACGGCCGCCGGCCTCGATTTCCTGAAGGAAAATCCGAACGGCGCGGATGCCATGCTCAAGGAAATCATGGAAAGCGAAGGCGCCCGCCAAGCCGGCCGGCTGCAAAACATGATCCACTACCTCGTGGATTTGTCGGCCGTGGCGCCGATGGTCGGCCTGCTCGGCACTGTGATTGGTTTGCTCAAGGCGTTCAACAACGTGGCGTTTGATCTCGCCAAGGCCCGCCCAATGGAACTGGCCAGCGGGGTGGGGCAGGCGCTCATCACCACTATTGCCGGCTTGATCATCGCCATTCCCGCCGTCATGGCCTATTCATGGTTCCGCGGGCGGGTCATCAAGTTGACCGGCCAGTTGGAAGAATCCGCCACGGCGCTGCTGGCGGTGCTGGAAGCCAAAGGGGAATAAATGAACTTCCGCAAGAAATTGCCAACTCCCGGCAACTTGGGCGTGCCGCTGACGCCGATGATTGACGTGGTGTTCCTGCTGCTGTGCTTCTTTGTCACCAGCCAGATTTTTGCGCAGTGGGAAACTGAAATTGACATCGCGCTGCCCACCGCTGCCACCGGCGACATGCCCCAGCGGCTGCCCGGCGAGGTGATCATCAATGTGCTGGCCGACGGCACCGCTGTGGTGAATGGCCAGACGCTGGACGATGCCGCACTGCGGGCCATGATGGACCGGCTTGTTCAACTGTTCCCCGGCCAGCCCGTGCTGCTGCGCGCGGACAAATCCACCGCCTACGAACACGTGGTGCGCGTGCTGGATACCTGCCGGCAGGCCGACATCTGGAACATTTCATTCGCCACGCTGGCGCCGGGTTCTTGATGAAGCGACTGGTTCCCGTTTTGCTGCTGGGCATCGTGCTGGCCGCCCGCGCGTGGGCGCTCAGCGCCGATGAACAGATGCGCTTCGCCGACGGCATCTACCTGCGCGGCTTTTATGAAACCGCCCTCACCGAGTATATCGCGCTGATCCGCGACAACCCCGGCAGCCCGCACGAGGTGGCCGCGCTGTACCGCATTGGCGAGTGCTACCGCCAATTGGGCAATCAGGCCGGCGCCGAGCGCTTTTACAAACGTGTCGCGCAAGAGTTCCCGCAAAGCCCCCAAGCGCCCCGCGCGGAATTGCGCCGCGCGGAAATCGCGATTGCCGACCAGCAGTACGCCGCGGCGCAGGCCATCCTCACCACGTTGCAAACCCGCGATGCCACGCCGGAAACAGCTGCCGCCGCCGGCTACTATTTGGGCTATAGCCGGCTGAAGAACAACGACGCCCCCGGCGCGGATACCGCGTTCCGGCAGGTGTTGGCCGATTTTGCCGACTCGCCCTATGCGTCCTACGCCGCGCTGGATTTGGCCGCGCTGCACGCCAAGGATAAAACGCCTGCCGCACAAATGACGGCGTGGTACGAGCAGGCGGTGGCTGCGGCACCTACGCCTGCCGCCAAGGCGGAAGCCCTTTTCCGCTGGGGCGACTGGGCCTACCGCAATGAAGATTATCAGCAGGCTGCCGATACCCTCCAGGCCTTGCTGCTGGAACTGCCCGATCAGCCGCGAGCGCGCGACGCCTGGCTCGCCGCCGGCTGGAGCCTCTATTTTCTCGAACGCACGCCGGAGGCCATGGAACTGGCCGAAAAGCTGGCGCACGACGCGCCCGATGCCAATCTCGCCGCGGCCGGGGTCTATCTGCGGGCCAACTGCCTGCGCAAGTTGAATCGCGATGGCGAAGCGCTGGTTGATTACGAAACCGTTGTCCGCGATTATCCGCGCACCGATTACGCGGCCCGCGCAGCCTACGAAATCATGGTCACCCGCTTCAAGCGCGGCGAATACGACAAGGTTCTCGTTGTCGCGCCCGCGCAGCCGGCCAAGGAGCAGGCCGCCGACGTGCTGTGGATGCGCGCCGAAGCCGAGCGCAACTTGGGTCGGCAGGATGATGCCCGCGGCCATTACGAGGCGCTGGTGAAGGAATTTCCACGCGCCACCCAAGCCGTGCCGGCGCTGTTGCGCCTGGGCGAAATGGCCCGCGCCGCCGGACGCCAAAGCGAGGCCGCCGCCTGGTTCCAACACGTGGCGCAGGATTATCCCAAAAACGAGGCGGCGGCCGAAGCCCTCAAGGCAGCTGCTTTGGCGAATCTGCGAGCGGGAGATCCCAAAGCCGCGCTTGCGGGATGGGATGACCTTCTCGCGCGCTCGCCTACCGGTGCCGCCGCGGCCGAAGCCCGCTTGCAAAAGGCGCTGGTGTTGATCGAACTCAAAAAACCGAAGGACGCGCTGGCCTTGCTGGATGCGCTGGTGGCGGATGCGCCGGCGGGCGCCTCCATTGCCGCCGCTCAATACTGGCGTGGCGTACTGCTGGCCGAGCAGGAAAAATGGAGCGTGGCGGAAGCCGCCCTGCGCGCGTGCCTCGCCGCCGGGCCGGAGCCGCAAACCGCTTCGTTGGCGCGGCTGCGTTTGGCCGTGGCGTTGCAACGCTTGCAGCGGCTCGACGAGGCGGCCGACCAACTGGCTCCGCTGCTGGCGCAGCCGGACATGGTGGCCGACAACCCGGCGCTAATCGAATGGCTCATTCGCCGCAGCTTTGAGCAAGGGGACGACGCGCGTGCACTGGAAGCTGCAACGGCGCTGGCCCAGCACGCCCGCGAAGCCAGTTGGCGGCAAATCGGCTGGCATTGGGTCGGCACCAGCCAGGCGCAGCTCGGCCATGAAAAGGAAGCGTTGGCCAGTTACCGCAAGGCGGTGGCGGAGCCAGCCCACACCCGCGAAGGCACCGAAGCCCAATTGCTGCTGGCCGAACTCGAACTCAAAAATGGCGCCCTTGAAAAGGCCGAGGCCGCCTTTACCGCTGCTGGCGAGGCCGCCGCCGGCGAGGACACCTTGGATTTGCGCGCGCGCGCCTATTTCGGCTTGGCCGAGACCGCCGAAGCCGCCGGCCAATTCGACAAGGCGGCCCGCCACTTCATGAGCGTGGCCGTGCTCTATGACGATCCCCAATGGACGCCGCAAAGCCTGTATCGCGCCAGCCAGCTTTTCGGCAAACTGGGCAAGAAAGCGGAGCAGGAGAGCACCCGCCGCGAGTTGTTGCAGCGCTATCCGGATTCCAGTTTCGCCCGCCAACTGCAAGAGGCCGCGCCGTGAATTCGGAGTGGAACATCCGCGCCTGTGCCGACCAATGCATGCGGTGCCAGCGCAAGTTTGCCGACAAGGAAAACCTGATGTCGCGGCTGTGCTTCGCCCCGGAAGGCTACTTGCGCGAAGATTTTTGCGGCGGTTGCTGGCCGGAGCGCGCCACGCCCACCGCCGCCGCGGAAGTGAGCGCGTGGGCCGCCGTCTGGCACGCCCCGGCCCCAAAAGCGCCGGAGCCCCTGAAAAAAGAAACGGCCGAATCGCTCCTGCGCGAGCTGATGGAAACCGACGACCCCGCCAAGCGCAACGTGATTTTTATTTTGGCGGTGATGCTGGAACGCCGCCGGATTCTGGTGGAAAAGGAAGTACAGACTCCCGAAGGTTCCGGCACGAAGATCCGGGTCTATGAACACAAGCAAACCGGCGAAAGTTTTGTGGTGCCGGACCCCCAACTGCGCTTGAGCGAGATTGAGCACGTCCAGCGCGAAGTCATGGAACTGCTCGGGATTGCGGCGCCATCGTCATGAGTCCGGCGCGCCCAAAGCACTTCATGGCCCTTATTCGCCGCGGCGCATGGCTCCTGGCCTTGGTGAGCTTGCCGCTGGTGGCGCTGGCGGAGAAAACGCCGCCCGGCCCGCCGTGGGATGATCCACCGCCGGAACTTTGGTTCCCCGTCGGCGAGGCCATTGATTATGAAGTGTTTTGGGGTGTGTTCATGGTGGGCGAGGCCACCGCGCAGGCCCAGTGGCGCGAACAGGATGGCCGGCGCTTGCTGGCGCTGACCGTGGATGCGCAATCCAACGGCATCGTGGAAAAACTCTATCCCGTCAAAGAGCACCTTGAAACCCTGTTGGACCCTGTCACCTTCCTGCCGATTTCCTTCGAGAAAGAAAGCCAGGAAGGCCGCCGCTATTACCACGAAATCACCACGTTTGACCACGCCACGGGGCAGGGATATTGGCGCTCGTTGCGCTCCGGCAAGGAAAAGGAATTTGCCATCGCGGACGACACCCGCGACCTGCTCGGGTTGATGTACTGGATCCGCAAAGACCCGATCCGGGCCGGTGAAACGCGCGAATTTCCCGGTGTCATGACGGATGAAAAACTGTACGAGGTCATCGTCGAAGCCGGCAAAGCCGAACGCGTGGCGCTGTCCGAATATGGCAAGGTGCAGTGCATCAAGATGGAGCCCAAGGGCAAGTTCAACGGAATGTTCGTACGCAAGGGGCGGATGTGGCTGTGGGTGTCCGATGATCCGCGCTACACCATTTGCCGTGTCGCGGCCAGTGTGCCCGTGGCCAGCATCAAAATCATGCTGAAGCGCGTGCGCGGTCCGGGGGATGATTTTTGGGTTCAGGCGGGAGAGAACAAGTCCGGGAGGAAAAAATGAGAATATCCGCAAAACGCGCGGCGTTGTGGCTGCGGAAATTTCCCCGTCGCCGGGTGTTGGTGGTCGGTGATTTGATGCTGGACCGCTATATCTACGGCGCGGTCTCGCGAATCTCGCCGGAAGCGCCGGTGCCCGTGGTGCGCGTCACGCGCGAAGCCAGCATGCCCGGCGGCGCGAGCAATGTGGCGGTGAACATCCGTGCGCTGGGTGGCAAGGCGGCCGTGGCCGGAATGCTGGGCAAGGATGCCGCCGGCGTGGAGCTGCGCTGGTTGCTGACTCATGCCGAGGTGGATGTGGAATGCGCCATGCTTTTTGCCGGCGCCAGCACCATCATCAAGGAGCGCATTATCGCCGAGCGCCAGCAAGTGGTGCGCGTGGACTTCGAGCGGCAGGTGCCCTGGACCGACCGCCAGACCGAAAAGTTTTTGGCGATGCTGGCCGTCGAACTGGCCCGCGTGGATGGCGTGATTATTGAGGACTACGACAAGGGTGTCATCACGCAGCCGGTGGTGGACTTGGTGCTGCAGATCGCGGGCAAGCGCGGCATTCCCGTGGGGCTGGACCCCAAGGAAGGCCACCAGCTCGACATTCAGGGCATCACGGTGGCCACGCCCAACCGCAAGGAAGCGTTTGGCATCGCGGGGCTGCTGGACCCCGGCGCCAAGGAAAACCCGCTGGCCGACAAGGCACTGCTCAAGGTTGGCCAGATTCTCATGGAAAAATGGGCCGCGCAAAACCTGGTGATTACCCTCGGCGCGCAGGGGATGTTCCTGATGTCGCGCGGCAAGGCGCCGCGCCATGTGCCGACCCGCGCGCGCGAAGTGTTTGATGTCAGCGGCGCGGGCGATACGGTCATTGCCACCTGCGTGACGGCGCTGGCCGCCGGCGCGGACTTTCTCGCCGCGGCCGAGTTGGCGAATATTGCCGCCGGCGTGGTGGTAGGCAAACTGGGTACCGCCTCCTGCTCGCCGCAGGAATTACTGGCCCACATGAAGCAGCCGGCCACATGAGCGCGCGCGTTGTCGGTGTGATTCCCGCGCGCTGGGGCTCCACGCGGTTCCCCGGCAAAAGTCTCGCCATGGTGGGCGGCAAGCCGCTGCTGGCCTGGGTGGTGGAACGCACCAAGCAGGCCCGCCGCCTGGCTGAGATTCTCGTGGCGACCGATGACGAACGCATCGCCGCCGCCGCGCGCGCGCTGGATGTCCGCGTGGCCATGACCCGCGCCGACCATCCGTCCGGCACCGACCGCATCGCGGAGGCCATTCGGGAGCTGGACGCGCCCCACGTCATCAATATCCAGGGTGATGAGCCGCTGATTGATCCCGCGCTGATTGACCGCATTGCCGCCACGCTCGCCGACAATTCGCGCTGGGACATGGCCACTGCCGCGGCGCCCGTCCACAGCGCCAAGGAGCTGCATAATCCCGATGTGGTGAAGGTGGTGCGCGATGCCGCCGGCCGCGCGCTCTATTTTTCGCGCGCCGTAATTCCCTTCGTGCGCGGCGCGGCGCCGGACTTTGCGCCCGTGCCCGGCCAGCATTGGCGGCATATCGGCATCTATGGCTACCAGCGCGCCTTCCTCGAACGATTGGTGCGGGAACCGCCCGGCGCGCTGGAGAATCTGGAAAAGCTGGAGCAATTGCGTGCGCTGGCCATCGGCTGCCGCATGGCCGTTCTGGAAACCGACCATGTCGGCATTGGCGTGGATTCACCCGCCGATGTTCCCCAGGCCGAGGCGCTCCTGCGCCAAGCCGGCCTCCTCCGGTAACGCCGTGCGTTTGCCGGCCCGGCCCCGCGCCAAACCGTTGTCTTGAAGTGGCGGGGGCAACTGGCATACAGTACGGTTTCCATAGGAAAGGACGTCTCCATGCAACGGATCATGCTAAAATCGAAAATCCACCGGGCCACCGTGACGGGCCTGGAGCTCGATTACGAGGGCAGCGTCGCCATTGATCCCATCCTGCTGGAGGCGGCCGACATCCTGCCCGGCGAACAAGTGCAGGTGCTCAACCTCAACAACGGCGAGCGCTTCATCACCTATGCCATCCTGGGCAAGCGCGGCACCGGCCAAATGATGCTCAACGGCCCCGCCGCCCGCCTCGCCTACAAGGGCGACATCATCATCGTGGCCGCCTACGCCCTGCTGGCCGACGACGAAGCCAAAGCCCACAAGGCCCGCGTGGTCAAAGTGGACGCCAAAAACCGCATCACCAAAGTCGTGCGCAAATAGGCGGGGGAGCCATGAGCTTGCTGATCCGTGGCGGCGAGGTAGTGACGGGGCGGGGGCGGCAGCGCGCGGATGTCTGGTGCGCCGGCGAAACCATCACGCAAGTCGCGCCCGATTTGCCTGCGCCGCCGGACGCCACCGTGGTGGACGCCACTGGCAAGCTGGTTCTGCCGGGCTTCATTGATCCGCATGTCCACGCCTATTTGCCGCTGACGACCGTCACGGCCAAATCCAATTTTGCCAACTGCACGCGCGCCGCGCTCCTTGGCGGCACCACCTGCCTGATGGACTTCGCCGGCGCCGGTCGCGAAAAGGATTTCGACGAAGCCTGGGCCGCTTGGTCCGCGCAGGCCGACGGGCAAGCCTCGTGCGATTATGCCTTCCACCTGATGGTCCGCCGCTTCGACTCCGAATTGCAACGCCAGCTCGAACGCCTCGTGGCGCGCGGCCTCAAGTCGCTCAAAATCTATCTGGCCTACAAACCCGCCCTCGCCATTCCCGATGAAGACCTCCTGCGCATCTTGCAGTTCGCCGCCGCCAACGGGCTGGTGGTGATGGCCCACTGCGAAAACGCCGAACTGATTCCCTTCCTCCAGCAGCAACTGCTCGCCGCCGGCAAAACCGGCCCTGAATGGCACGAACCCAGCCGCCCGCCCATGGTGGAAGCCGAGGGCGTGTGCAAGTTCCTCACCTTTGCCGCGGCCGCCGGCGCCAAGGCCTACGTGGTCCACTTGAGCTGCGCCGAAGCCCTCAGCATGGCCGACCGCTTCCGCGACAAACTCGCCCAGCTCAACATCGAGACCATGATCCAGTATCTCACGCTCGATCAATCCTACGCCGCGCGCCCCGACTTTGAAGGCGCCAAGTGGGTGCTCTCGCCGCCGCTGCGCACCAAGGCCGATCAGGAAGCCCTCTGGCAGGGCTTGGCCGATGGCCGGATTGACACCCTCGGCACCGACCATTGCCCCTTCGATTTCCACGACCAGAAAACCATGGGCCGTGGCGACTTCACCAAAATCCCCAACGGCATCGCCGGCGTGGAAGAGCGCATGGCGCTGGCCTACACCGCCGGCGTGGTCGGCGGGCGCATCACGCTGGAACGCCTCGTGCAAGTGGCCGCCGAAAACCCCGCCAAAATCTTCGGCCTCTGGGGCCGCAAGGGCGGCATCGCCCCCGGCTTCGATGCCGATCTCGTCGTCTGGGACCCCGCCGCCCGCCGCACCATCTCGGTACAAACCCAAAGCCTCGACACCGACTACAACCCCTACGAAGGCTTTGCCGTGCAAGGCGCGCCGGAAGTCGTCACCGTCCGCGGCGCCATCATGGTGCGCAACGGTCGCTTCTGCGGCCCGGCCGGAAAGGGCCGCCTGCTGATGTGAGGCCCCTTTTTCCATGGCGCGCCCGGGCCGCCCGCAACTTTTTCCACAGTGTGGAAAACTTTTTTCCACAGCGTGGAAAAAATCCGCCCCATTTTTCCACGGTGTGGAAAAAATCCGCCCCATTTTTCCACAGTGTGGAAAAGTGGCCCCAAAGTTGTTCCATTGTGTGGAAAAATCGCGCAAAGTTTTTCCATAGTGTGGAAAAATCCGGGCGCTGCGGCCCTAATTTTTCCACAGTGTGGAAAATCGTTGGCGTTTGGCTGGGCATCGCATTGCCGGCCACCGCCAGTAGCTTGTGGCCCGCGCTGGTGACCCCGCCAGAGGCGCCCACGCCGTGGGTGGTGGCCACCGACTTCGGCCCGCTGGTGTCGCGGCTGGTGGATGGCGACGACACGACGCGCCTCCGCGCCGCCGGTCCCTTCTGGGAGCAAGCGGCGCATCCGAATGGCCCCACGCTGCAGGCGACGCCCCGGCCGCTCTGGGTGCGCGTGGCCGATCCCGCCCACGACCGCGCCGCGTGGGATGTCCTGTGGCCCGTAGCTTCCGGCAAAACCTTCGCCGCGGAAAAATCGTGGCGCGTGCTGGTGGCGTGGTTCTGGGATCGCGACCTCAACGATGCGGAATCGCAGTACCGCTTTTGGCTGCTGCCGGTGTGGTTCCACGGTCGCGATGAAAAAGGCGCGGGCTACGCCGCGCTGTTTCCCGTAGGCGGCTCCATTCATAATATTTTGCTGAAGGACCGCGTGCAGTTTGCGCTGTGGCCGCTGTGGATTCATAGCCAAGTCAACGATGTGCAAACCACCGATGTGCTCTGGCCCGTTTTTTCGCGCACCACCACGCCCGACGGCCACATCGAGGGGCGGCGCGTGTTTCCGTTTTATTCGTGGAACAAAAACGCGCGCCAGTTCGAGAAAACCGCCATCCTGTGGCCGCTGTGGACCCACGCGCGCTACACGCACCCCAAGGCCGAAGGCACGGCGTGGATTCTCTTTCCGCTGGTGGGGCACATCAATCTGAACAATCAAAAAGGCTGGCTGGTACTGCCGCCATTTTTTGCGCACGTCCAAAGCGAACAGCTCACGCGTACGGTCATCCTGTGGCCATTTTTCCAGCGTGAAACAGGCGTGCGGAACAAGATGTACGTGTGGCCGTTTTACGGCTACCGCAAGGACGGCGTGCTGGAGCGTCGTTTCTGGGCGTGGCCGCTCGTGTTTCACGAGGAAAACGAATGGGGCGCGCGCAAGGTAAACCGCTGGAGCGTCATTCCGTTTTATTACCACGTCACCCAGACGGAAAATCCCGCGCCGCGCCTGCCGACAGAGCCGGGCAGCGTGCTGGCCGCGTTGGCGTGGCGCAAGGTGCCGCCTGCGGCCACGACCAATCGGACGGTCACCGCGCCCGGACGCGTGCTGGCCACGCGCACCAAGGTATGGCCGCTCTTTTCGCGGCAGGCCGATGTGGATGCGCAAACGCTGCGCTGGCGCTGGCTGGACCTGTGGCCCGCCGGGCAGCCGCCGGCGGTGGAACGGAGCTGGGCGCCGCTCTGGACACTGTGGGATTACCGCGCGCAACAGGACTCCCGCGATCTCGATGTGCTGTGGGGGCTGTACCGCCAAACCAGCCGCGCGGAGGAGGCGCGGGCGTTTTCGCTATTCCCGCTGTGGTGGCATGAGCGTGCGGCGCGCAACGAGGCGCGGCGTTGGGCCGTGCTGAAAGGGTTGCTCGCGTACGACCGAACCGCTACAAATCGTCAGGTACGCGTGCTGTGGCTGGGCCGGATTCCTTTGAAGCCGGCGCCTGCTGCGGCCGCGGCTGAACCCGAACCATGATTACCCGCGAACCACCTTATCTGGAGCCGCCGGTCAACGCCATCGCCGCGTTGGGCCGCCGGGTGATTGCGTCGTGCCAGGGTAGCGGGCGCGCGCTAATGATGCTGCTGGGCGCGGTGAAATATCTGCCCTTCATGTTTTCGCGGCGCAACCGGGCGGACGTGATGCAGCAGTGCTATCTGGTGGGCATCAAGAGCCTTGGCGTGGTGTCCGTGGTTGGCCTGTTTACCGGCATGATTTTGGCGCTGCAACTGGGCTTGGCGCTACGGACGTTCGGGCAGGAGTGGACCATCGGCACGCTGGTGTGCAACGCCATGCTGCGCGAAATGGGTCCGTTCATGACCGGCCTCGTGGTGGCGGCCAGCGTGGGTTCGGCCATTGCCGCGCAAATCGGCACCATGACGGTGTCCGAGGAAATCGCTGCGCTGGATGTGATGGGCATTGACCCGCTGCGCTATCTGATGATGCCGCGCTTGGTCGCATTGGCGGCCATGACGCCGCTGCTGGCGCTCTATATGGACATGATCGGCCTGTTCGGCGGCTCCGTGGTGGGGGCCACCATGCTGGGTGTGTCCTATGAATCCTATTTCGATGGCGCGTTCCGCTACACGCATAACAAGGATTTGTATGTCGGGCTGCTGAAGGCGTTCATCTTCGGGGTGATTGTGGTGTGTGTGTCCTGCTATCAGGGCTTCATCACAGGCGAGGGCGCGGTGGGGGTGGGGCGGGCCACGCGGCGCACGGTGGTCGTGTCGTTCCTGTTGATTCTGACACTGGGCTATTTCGTCACCAGGCTGGCCTACCGATGATCCGCTTTGAAAACGTCACCAAGCGCTTTGGCCGCAAAACGGTGCTCGATGATTTGAGCTTCGAGATTCAACGCGGCGAGACGTTCGTGATTGTGGGGCTCTCCGGCACCGGCAAGAGCGTGAGCCTGCGCCACATGGTGCGCCTGCTGACTCCGGAGTCCGGCCGTGTCTGGATCGGCGATGATTGCGTGAGCGAGGCCAACGGATCCGAACTGCAACGGATTTTGCAGCGCTTCGGCGTGCTGTTCCAGGGCGCGGCCCTGCTGCAGTGGCTGAATGTGTTGGATAACGTCTGCCTGCCGCTGCGCCAAACCCGCCGCCTGCCTGAGGCAGAAATACTCCGCCTCGCCGAAGAAAAACTGGAAATGGTCGGCCTGACCGGCGCCGCCGAAAAAATGCCGGCGGATATCTCCGGCGGCATGCGCAAGCGCGTCGGTTTGGCCCGCGCCATCGTCACCCAGCCGGAAATCGTGCTCTATGACGAACCGACTTCCGGGCTCGATCCCGTCATTTCGCGGCAAATTGACCTGCTGATTGACGATCTGCGGCGGCGGCTCGGTGTGACCAGCGTGGTGGTCACCCACGATTTGAATAGTGCTCTCTATATCGGCACGCGCGTGGCCATGCTCCACGAGGGGCGCATGGTCGTTTGCGCCACCCCCGAGGAATTCATTGCATCAAAACAACCGGTCGTGCGAGACTTCCTGCAAGCGCAGGGCATCGCGGACTTGCAGGACGTCCGAAAGGCGTTTGGAAAATGAAGTTCAAAAAACAAATTGTGATTGAAGTGATTGTCGGCATTTTTTCGTTTGCCGTCATTGCTGTGCTGTTCGCGCTGACCACCATGCTCAGCGAAGAAGTGTTGTTCCGGCAATACACGTATCTGGACGTTGTGTTCAATTCCGTCAACGGCCTGCGCGTGGGCGATGAAGTCAACGCGCGCGGGGTCACCGTCGGCAAGGTGAAGGGCATCGCGCTCGCGCCCGATGGCGTGCATATCCGCGTGCGGTTGGATCAGCCGCTGGAATTGCGCGAGGATTACCGGATCGCCGTGATGGCCGGTTCCGTGCTGGGCGGCCGTTTCTTGCAGGTGGAGCAGGGTTCACCCGATGCTCCCGTAATTTCGCTGGACCAAACCCTGCACGGGTCCGAGGCCGCTGAACTGCTGGATAGCGCCACCCGCACGGTGGAGGACATCCGCAATGCGCTCAACGACGGCGTGCTGGCCGACCTCAAGGCCTCCATGGCCGAAATCCGCAAAATCACCACGAATCTCGCCGAGGGGCAGGGGACGCTGACCCGCCTGCTGAACGATGAACAACTGTACGGCGAAATCCAGCAGATTGCCGCCAACATCCGCACGATTAGCGGGGCGATTGCCGATGGCGAGGGCACCATCGGCAAGCTGGTCATGGATGACGACATCTACGCGCAGGTGAAAGCCGTCGCCGCCAACTTGAACGATATCAGCGCCCGCCTTGCCAATGGCGAAGGCACCGTTGGCCGGCTTCTCAGCGAGGATGATCAGGTTTATCAGGACCTGGCCGCCACGATCAAAGAAATCCGCGGCATTGCCGAAAGCGTCGGGCGCGGCGAAGGCTCCGTCGGCAAACTGCTGGCCGATGAAGAACTGTACCAGCAGATTCAGGCCTTGGTGCGCGAGGGGCGCGCCGCCTTGGACGACCTGCGTGAAACTTCGCCGGTCACCACCTTCACCAGTATTTTCTTCGGAGCATTTTAGGCCATACAAGCGCGGAGGCACACCCATGAAACGCACCCAATGGAATGGTATTTCGATCCTGTTGATCGCGGCCTTGATTGCCGTGGCCCTGCCCGCACCCGCCGCGGTTGCCGGTGACATGGGCGGCGATTCCGTTGGCGCCGCCATCACCATCGGCCTCATGGCCACGATCGTGGTGGTGTATGGCCTCGTGTCTTTGCGCGCCGATGTTGATCGCTACACGGCCACCCCGGCCGAAACCATGGCTCGTGCCGCCAAAATGGCCGATGAATCCCCCATTGTCCTGCAAACCATCAGCGCTCCCGCCCAGGAAGTCGCCGGCGCCTCCCTCGGCCTGCGCCTGACCTTCTAGGGCCCGGAACGGCTGGAAGGTCTGCGACCATTCCAGCCCTTCTATGGGGGCCGTCAAGTC
>ENA-UPSM01000273-UPSM01000273.1-activated-sludge-metagenome-genome-assembly--contig:-NODE-273-length-76662-cov-9.734202_pt1 | contig 76662 bp, 63 predicted proteins | sample MGYA00238181_ERZ773283 | MGnify/ENA primary metagenome ERZ773283 (study PRJEB29023, sample SAMN05720199) | activated sludge metagenome | isolation source: Anaerobic digester | place: Japan... | reverse complement strand
TGCCGAAAATTTTGCAATTGTGCCCCAAGACGGAGCTTTGTAAAAAGCGATAGTTGGATCAGTTGTGTTATGAATGAGAATATTTCCTGTATCTTGTATAAGTATATTTGGATATTGATAGGCGTTGTTTGCGTAAAGGGCAAGTTGTTTACCTGTTGAGGCTCCAAATGATAAAGTACCTTTACTATTGATGCCTAAAGTATTTATACCTCCTAATTCTCCTGTTTTAGTTTCAAACCAAACTATCGTGCCATTTGATGTGTCAGTAATATCTCGCCGGATGACTAATGGGACTCTCGAACTTGGTGCTGCAAGGCTTAATAAATAGCTAGAACCTGCAGTAGTTGCCTCTGCTGCTGCCATATCTTTTATCGTAAGTACTCCGAGTGGAGCATTTGTGCCAATTCCAACATATCCATCGTCAGTAACTGTAAAAGTAGTTGAAGCTCCATCTATTACTGCGAAATCACCTGTAGATGCAAGGTCAACAATAGTATTTGCAGTTCCGTTATTTCTTAGTGTGAATGATTCTGCATTATCTTGAGTTATTGTAGTATTTGCAGTTAAATTACCTCCAAGAGTTACTGTGCCAGAAGTGTCAGTCAAACCATTTGAGAATGTCAATGAAGAGCTCGGCATAGCAGCCCATTCTGGAGCGTTTGTGCTTGTGTTATACTTCAGAAAGTAGTTACTTTGAGCTGTACCCGCAAGTCGAGTAGGAGCTCCACTAGTTCCTCCATATATTAAGTCTCCAGCAGTATTCATTGGATTTGCAAAACCAATATCATCAAATGTTGCAGTCAGATCTGGTAAGCTGTTACTTCTTGTTACTGTTAAAGTTTTTGTGCTTGTACCGGTAAAAGCAACTCCAGTAACATAACTATCGGCAGGTATTATTGCATCTAAAGTTGTCTCTGTTATTGCAAGATTACCTCCTAATGATAACCAGACTGGAGCATTCGCGCTTTCATCCCAAAACATAATTCTATCGGCACCCGGATCAGTCAACCCGCCAAGTGGATCACCTGCTGGACCGGTAGCACCAGTTTCACCCTGTATTCCTTGTAATCCTTGCTCTCCCTGAGGTCCTTGTGGACCGATTAACGAAGCTAACCAGTCAGTAACAGTACCCGAATATCCCTGTGCGACAGCCACTTCATATGCACTAAGACCATCTGACCCATCAACTCCGTTAATACCATCAGCACCTGCGGGCCCTTGTAGTCCGGTTTCACCCTGTATTCCTTGTAATCCTTGTAAACCCTGTTCGCCCTGTGGTCCTTGAGGGCCAGTAGCACCTGTTTCACCCTGTATGCCTTGAGGACCAACTTCTCCCTGAATTCCCTGTAATCCTTGTAGCCCCTGAGGTCCTTGTGGACCTATCAATGAAGCTAACCATTCAGCAACAGTACCCGAATATCCCTGTGCGACAGCCACTTCATATGCACTAAGACCATCTGACCCATCAACTCCGTTAATACCATCAGCACCTGCGGGCCCTTGTAGTCCGGTTTCACCTTGAATCCCTTGAGGACCAACTTCTCCCTGAATTCCCTGTAATCCCTGCAAACCTTGTAGCCCCTGAGGTCCTTGTGGTCCGATTAATGAAGCTAACCATTCAGCAACAGTACCCGAATAGCCTTCAGCAACGGCAATATCGTAAGCACTGAGTCCATCCGATCCATCTATTCCATCAAGACCATTAGTTCCATTTATACCATCAGCGCCTGCAGGTCCTTGTGGTCCGATTAATGAAGCTAACCATTCAGCAACAGTACCCGAATAGCCTTCAGCAACGGCAATATCGTAAGCACTGAGTCCATCCGATCCATCAACTCCATCAAGACCATCTGCACCAGCAGGACCTGGTATACCTGTAGAGGATCCGTCTTGGCCTTTTTCTCCTTGTATGCCTTGCAATCCCTGTGCACCTGTCGCGCCTGTTTCTCCTGTGTCGCCCTTCTCACCCTTCTCACCTTGTAAACCAGCTATTGAATTAATAAAGGCAGGATCATTTTTAAGTGCAGAAACAATATCATTTATTACGACCTTGGGAGAAATAATTGTGTAATTGCCAGAGCTATCCTGAATTTGTATTGAAGAAAGAGTATCTTGTATTGAACTTCTTGAAGCTTGTATTATTGGACTGATTTTACGAAGTGTTATATATAAATAAATCGAAAAACCAATTGACAATAAACACAAAACGACAATAATAGATTTGTATAGCAAATCGGGGCGCTTTGGTTCCATTAGAATAATGTATATTTAAGTGAGTAAAATGTCAAGTTATCCCTTATTATCGGCGAAAATATCTGTTTATGTTGGTAATATAAGCTATTGCAAAAACGCTAACAAATATCTTATTGATGGGCAAAATACAAAGAGTACTTTTGTGTGTTCAATTTATGTGGTAGTTCTGTGCTGGATGTTATTGGGAAGATCATCAAAAACTATTACAAATAAATGATAATTTGTAAGCACTTAACTGTAATTAGTATTCTATACTGGCAAGAATTGCATCGTAATCACTTTGAAGTGAATCAAATGTAGATGCAAGATCACCAAATGTTGCTACATAGACTTCACCATTAATGATAGTATAAGCATACATGTATTTCATTTCTAATCCTGCTATATCTGCTGTGAATACTATTGTTTTTGCTGGATTCCCATTTATTTCAATATCTTTTGTAGATCCGATGTAGGTTACATTATCAAAAGTATCGCTGTAGATTTCTTTTGCCTGATCGACGATATCATAAAGATCAGTACCTTCAAAAGGTTCAGATTTTAACATGAAAGATGAAGTACCCTTCATATATTGATGTTCAAGAACTGAGCTTTCGTTTTTCTCCCATCCATCGGGCATAGATACTGTGATTTTTGTCTCTTGCGATGATGAAGATCGACTTACATCAACATCTTCGACTTCTGAATTGTCATCAACCTGATTTGTATTTGTTTTTCTATCACCAATAATTAATTTTACCAAATCAATATGCATGTATTCTTTCATGACTAAGTAAGTAGCAAAGATAAACAAAAAACATATAATAAATATTGCAAATAATTTTGAAAATAGCTTCACTTTATTTTATTTAATAATTTAGATTGGACCTAGAATTTGTTTAACAAACTCTTCTGCTTCGGATTCTATCAGATATTCCTCAATTTGAAAAGAATAATGTAATCACAATTTGTATGCTAATTATTTAATCTTATTAATTGATTTCAGTTCAATAAAAATGTTATACTTAATTTACTCGGTAAGAATTCGTTGAAAGGATAGTCTCGTAATGAATAAAAAAAATTCCGAGGCCGCTGAAAAAGATAATTAGTATTACTAGATTAACAAAAAAGTATGTTGATTCTAGATCAGTAATAAATTGTTAACAATGAATTGATGGAAGAGATATTTCTTAAGGGAAAAACGAATACAGAGATTTTGATAGTTGTAATTTTTATACTGTTAATCTTGCTTTTTGCTATAGGTAAGATATTGACTAAGAATAATGATAAAACGACAGACAAATTGGATAGTGAATTAAACGATAAGGAAACAGATTGTCATGATAATGGGAGTAGTAAATCGAGTAATATTAATAGAAAAAAGGATTCAAAAAAGAACAAATCATCAAAGAAAGCATTAAGTATTATTTCAGCATTAATAAGTTTACCAACAATTATTTCTGCAGCAACATTATTTGTTCCCACCTCAGCCTATGCAATATGTCCAGTATGTGTAGGTGGAGTTGCCGCGGGATTGGGATTGGCAAAATTTCTTGGTATTGATGACTTGATTACAGGTTTGTGGCTTGGCGCAATGTTGGTAGCCATCACAATGCTTACTGAAGAGTGGTTCGCAAAAAAAGGTTGGTTAGAAAAGCTAGGAAAATTAAGACTCGTGTTAATAGCTTTGATAACAATAGGCTCTGTTATTTATCCGCTATATTCATTAGATTACATCAACTTCCATTTCGATCATGTTTTATGGGGTATTGATAAATTATTGATCGGACCAGCATTTGGAATGTTAGGCTTTGTTTCTGGTTATCTTCTTGATGCTCAGATTAAAAGAAATAATGGTGGTAAGGCGAGATTTCCTTTTCAAAGGGTAATTGTGCCGGTTGGTATAATATGGTTGCTTACAGTTGCGGGTTATTTTATCCTTTATTATTGATAGATAACCTTGATAAATATTCCTAGCATAAACTATTAACTAATAAAACGTTATAGTTTTTCACATTTTTCAGCAAGTATGATAAAATACTAATTAGTCTAAGCATAATTAGATTTATTAAAACTAAAATATTAACTACAAAATAATGGCAAAAGTAAGCAAGTTAGAAATAGATAAAGTAAATAAACTTGTAGAGAAATATGACACATTAAAAAAGGATAATAAGCTTGATCTGTCTTCAGACGAAGATTTAACTGTAGCGATTATGAATCTAATCAATATTGAGGAGCATTTGTTTTTTAGTGGTGCAAAAACAGGTGAATCAAAGTATTACACAATCCTTGATGAAATAAGAAAAATGAGGAAAGAGCTTATGTTGAAAATAATCCCAGAATATCAAGGAGAAGTATGGTGTATTTCTAAGCATTTATTGGGATCCAGTTATCGACTTATGGAATACGGTACAAAAAAGCTTGCACAGGGCGAAACAAAAGAAGCTGAGGACTGTTTTGCTAAGGCATATGGATTGTATTCATTATTTTGGGGACTAAATATGGGCCTTATTGATTCAGAAGGAGTAAAGGAAGATTTAGAAAGTTAAGATTTTGCTTTCATAATAATGGAAAAGAAAAACTCAAAGAAGAAACAATCAAAAATCACTGTAAATACAGTTGAAAAGAGTAAACTGACTGAAGTTAGAAATATAAAAAATACGGATAGTGGCTCTGAAGACAATGATAGTGCTTCAAAAAGCTCTAACTTCTGGGGAAGCCTAGGAAAATGGGTAAAGGATAAAGTCGATTGCTGTCTAGAATAACCTGCTACCTATTTTAATTTCTAAAAGATATACAAGTGTATTCACGCTTCTTATTGTGCGTTTTTATCTTGATGCTTCTTTATATCGTCATTTAGAAAAGAAAGTTTGTTAATATCAGAAATCGTATCCCATAAAGCAAGTCGGTTTCGACCCCAGTCATCATTTTCTAAATCCCAAAGTTCTATAGTTAGCGCAGATAATTTATTGCTTGCCATCCACACATTAAATGATCCTGTTGTAACATAATTAAATGAACTGTCCTCAGCACTTGCAGTGATATCCTCGACATAGTAGCCCGAATAATCAGAGTAATAATTGGCGTATGTGTAAGAATTATTTATATCTGCTGGCACAATAACTCTTCCCCATGAATGAAAAGATATAGTTAATTCTGGTCTAGTAAGCAAGATAATATCTCGAATTAATTGTGTTTCCTTTTCAGAAAAAGGATGGTTACCTCCGCCGTTTAGAAATGTTTTACCATCTGTTAAGTAAGTAATCTGTTGCCAATCCTTCGTATCGAAGTTACGATTGAGATCGACTGAATTGCTATTAAATCTGTTATTAATTGCAACACCATCTGGATTTATAGAAGGCAAAATAATTATATTTGTATTTTGCGGAATTGAGTTGCAATGCTGTATTAAATCACTCTTCCATTTATCAACTAGATGAGCCGTATTTGCTTCGTTTCCATGGATTGCACCAAAGTAAAAAAAAGTATTATTAATGCTCTCATCAAAATTTTCTTTTGAATCAGCAAGATTATTTTTACTATCTGAACCGCCATTGTTGATAATATTTTCGCAGATGCTTCTGTTAATTATATATCCATGGATTGGGACATTCTTTTCTGTATAGCCAAGTATCATGGCTTGGCCACTTTTATCAACGCCATATCCATTGTTAAAATCTATAAAGCCTAAGTATTTTTCTCCTTGATATCTTGCCAAACCTGATAGAATTTCTATTTCGATTTCCTCTTTGTATGTACCTCTTATTTCAATTTTTATTGTGGTGTTTTCTTCTGATGAATATGACCTAAGCAAATTTTTTACTTCTTCACTTTTTATCTTACATTCTGTAATCTCATTTTGTTGGGTGCATTGATTAGTAATTTTTTCATTGTTGATAAGGATGGTACTTTCGTAATCCATATTTTCTGTGTCTGAACGAAAAGTGAGACTTTCTCCATTTGAGTCCTCAAATGAATCGTAGTTAATAATATGCTCAATATCTTTTACATTGATAATTATTTCAAAATCTTGAAATAGCCATTGGTACTTCAGATAATATTGTGTCTCAGGTTTTAGCTTGCTATTAGGGGAAAAACATATTTTGCTATTTTTAAATCCAAAATTCTCTCTATCTATCTTCCACACAATATTATCGTTATTGATATTTTCATTTTCGCCATTCTGAGTTTCATTGGCATTTTCTTCAGATATCTCTGAATTATCATAAGCTGGAATCTGTCTTGCTTCGACAAAATTTAATAAATTTGGTAAAAAATAATCTTCTTCTATACAAGCGTTTTGACCAAAATCTACTGTGATGCTCTTTGTATTTCGATAATTGTTTGAGAAAAAAAAGTATGCAATAACAGCTCCAAGTGCTAACGTTGAAAAAATAATTAAAAGTATTAATGCAAATTTCTTCATTTTCATTTTTATCAGATAAAATTTAGAAATTATATCATAGTTTTATTCATAAGCTTATATGTACCATATATGGTACATATTGAGGATATGAAATAAATCACTGAAATTTCAGAGTAGAAAAATTTATTCTAAAATGATATTATCAAATAATAAATTGAACAACTGCCTATTATGCAAACTAAATATATCAAACTCGGTACAAATGAAGTATTTAATGACCAATATATGTTGGCTGTCTTTCATGTAGATACTTATCGTGATGAGCTGCTTGATGCCGCATCTGAGATAGCTGCAGAATCTTCTACAGGATCAAATATAAATATTGGTACATCTACAAGATTCTCTGACTCATTAAATGCAATAGTTTATAATATTGATCGAGAGAAAAAACTAGTATGGATTGCATTCCCTTGGAGAATATTTGATAGAGGAGGAAATGTACAAAACATCATAACCTACATCAATGGAAATATTTTGGGTATGGGGAATCTTTCAGCATGTAAACTTCTTGATGTTTGGTTTCCATCTTCTATGCTAGATCAATATGACGGTCCTTCATACACTATCGATAATATGCGTCAATATTTGGATTTATATGATATCCCAATTTTAGGTACTATTATTAAACCAAAAATTGGATTAACATCATCTGAGTATGCTGAAGTATGCTTTGACTTTTGGTCGGGTGGAGGTGCTTTTGTGAAGAATGATGAACCTCAAGCAAATCAGGATTTCTGCGATTATGAATCTATGGTCAAGTATGTAAGACAAGCTATGGATGAAGCAGAAAAAGTAACTGGACAGACAAAGGTTCATTCTTTTAATGTTTCTGCGGCAGATTTCGATCAAATGATTGAGAGAGCTGAGTTAGTTAAGAAAACGATGAAACCGGGAAGTTATGCTTTTTTGGTCGATGGCATAACTGCTGGCTGGACAGCTGTTCAAACAATTCGTAGAAGATACCCAGAAGTATTTTTACATTTTCATAGAGCAGGACATGGTGCATTTACAAGGCTTGAAAATCCATTCGGTATGACAGTTCCTGTTTTGACAAAACTAGCTCGATTAGCTGGCGCATCTGGTATCCATACTGGAACAGCAGGCATAGGTAAAATGTCTGGATCTGTAGGTGAAGATATTGTTGCTGCGAAATTGGCACTTGATATTGAAAGTGACGGACATTTTTTTGAGCAAAGTTGGTATAAAGTAAATGAGAAGGATGATGATGTGAGTCGTGAACTTTTTGTAAATCGTTTCATCGATAAGGATTGGATCGAAAAAGAGAAAAAAGCTCAAAACAAAGTTAATTACCATCTTCTCGATTCAGTAAGATCAAAGCACTTTATTCAGGATTGGAGAAAAATGAAGAAAACATGTCCAATAATCTCAGGAGGTTTAAATCCGGTTTTGCTCGCACCATTTATAGATGCTATGCAGGATGTTGACTTTATAACAACAATGGGGGCTGGAGTTCATAGTCATCCACAGGGTACTCGAAGCGGAGCAAAAGCTTTGGTACAAGCATGTGAAGCATGGCAACAAAAAGTATCAATAGAGGAGTATTCGAAAACTCATCCAGAATTACGGGTTGCAATAGATTTCTTCGGCAAGAAATAGAGAGTAGTGTGATTCTTTGTGGAGAACATTCAGCTAGATAACTCTATACGATATAGATTTTTAAGCGAAAGAAGAGAATTGATATTTTCGTAATGATGGAAGTACTATTTTTGCTATAAAAGACCTTAATAATATCCTCTTAAATTGCATTCGGTTATGAAATTATGATATATTTTTATTATTAAGTTATTTATTTATATAAATGAAAATAAAAGAGATACTAGGTATATCAATAATTGCCTTGTCAATGTTATCAGTATTATCCCTATCAAACCCAACAAATTCGTATGCACTAGAATTGCGTAGAGACAATACAACAGTATCTGCTGATGAAATCGTCAATGATGATGTATATATAATACCTTCAGAAAATTCAGGAGAAAATGTAAATGTTGATGGAAGAATTAATGGAGATTTGATAATATTCGGGAATACGGTCAATGTAACAGGAGAGATATCAGGCAACGTAATAATTTTCGGGAATACAATTACATTTACTGGAAATACAGATAAGTCTATTTATTGTGCTGGAAATATAATAAATATTGATGGTACTGTAGGTAGAGACATTTTTATAGCTGGTCAGAGAGCAATATCAAAAGCTGAGGTTGAAGAGAGCGCATTTGTTGCTACATATGATTCTGAGATAGCTGGTATTATTGGTGAAGATTTGCGGATTGCATCAAATACAGTAAGCATCGATTCGGAGATAGGTGGAGACCTATTATTGGGTGCACAATTTGGAAGTATTAATCAGGAAAAAATTACAGGAACAAAAATAATAAATCTTGGCACTGATACAAAAGGTGAACTACTTGACAGTAGGTTTGCTTTCTTACGCGAGGAAATCTCCTCAGAACAAAATGAAGAGCAAATAACAATAGCTAATAAATATTCTTTTGAGAATATAATGATAGCAATTGCATCGTTTGTATTCAAATTCGTAGGTACTTTTGCATTGGGCTACTTGATAATCAAATTTTTCCCTGTTAAAACGTATTCGATAGTAAAGAATATTAACGGAAGCTGGGATAATTTCGGTTTATCTTTAGGAAAAGGCGTATTGGTGATGGCAGTGTGTGTGTTTGGATCAACAATATTAATTGGATTATCATTTTTAGGCTTGATTATAAATTTCCCAATTGGTCAATTATTCGCACCAATATTAAATGTAGCTTTCATAATTGCGATTCTAGTTATAAGTGTAAATCTAATATTCTTTAATATCGCAATAGGACAAGTCTTATTAGGATTAACTAGTAAAGCATTGAACAAACCATCAATAGCAAACAAAAGCTTGGTAATATCATTATTAGCCGGTCAGTTATTTAGTTCAATAATAATGTTGCTACCATTTGCAGGTATAACATATTATGTGATCATTTTGCTTGTAGTCTTGGGAAGTATATTGAGTGTCAAGCAAGAACAGTTAAAAAAAGCGAATTCATAAAATCTGTTTAGAGTACAATTAATATCTTAAGTACTCTAACTGAATATAATCAGATATTTGCAAAGTATCGTCGGAAAGATATAAAAAATTTAATCTTTTTTTACTTTTGTTTTACATAGGGAAGATGCTGATAAATTCTTAATACAGCCTGTTCACAAGCTTGAGGAGTTGTTAGATAATAAAATGATTCTTGAAGTCGTATATTGTAAAGATATCGAGTAAATATAATATATCGTGATAGTATATTTTACTTAGGCAATCTGGATACTGAGATGATTTTTTTTCAAGACGAATGAGCCATATCATTTCCGATTGAAAACTACTTGCGATTTAGTGAGAAGACACAATGCGAAGCATTACATTTAGATAATTGGAAAGTAATTAAGTAATCAGAATTTAAGAAATTATTAATAATTCTTATATATAATTATTATTATGGATAAAAATAGCAATTCAGAGATCATACTGTTTAGAACAAGTGATGAAAAAATTACTATTGATGTAATTTTAGAAGACGAAACTGTTTGGTTGACTCAAGAACAGATGGCATTACTCTTTGATAAAGCTCGAAGAACTATTGGTGAGCATATTCAAAATATATATAAAGAATCTGAACTTGAAGTAAATTCAACCAGGCGGAATTTCCGCCAAGTTCAAAAAGAAGGTAGTAGGGATGTCACTCGTGATCTTGAATACTACAACCTCGACGTAATAATATCAGTTGGTTACAGAGTAAAATCACTTAGGGGTACAGAATTTCGTAAGTGGGCAACACAAAGGTTAACAGAGTATATCATCAAAGGATTTACAATAGATGATGAAAAGTTGAAAGGAAATGCAGGCGGGAATTACTGGAAAGAGTTACTGGATAGAATTCGTGATATCCGCAGTAGTGAAAAAGTGTTGTACAGACAGGTGCTTGATCTCTATGCAACAAGTGTTGATTATGATCCAAATAGTAAAGAGTCGAGAAAATTCTTTGCGACTGTTCAGAAAAAACTTCATTATGCAGTTAATAAACAAACAGCTCCAGAACTGATATATTCTAGAGCGGATGCAGAAAAAGAGTTTATGGGATTAACGACTTTCTCTGGCCCAATTCCAATAAAAAAAGAGATTGAAGTTGCTAAGAATTACTTAAGTTCTGATGAGCTGCAAAGGCTAAATCGACTTGTGTCGGCATTTTTCGATTTAGCTGAGTTGAAAGCAATAGAGCAACAAAGGATGAGCATGAGAGATTGGTTAAGTGAGCTTGAAAAATTTGTAGGAATATATGGCAAAGGTAAATTGCTTACTGCAGGGAGTATAAGTCATGATCAGGCATTGAAAAAGGCAGAAAGTGAATACAAAAAGTATCAGGTAAAAACACTGTCACCTGTAGAGAAAGCATATCTTGAAAGTATTAAATCTTTAGAAAAAAATTTAAAAAAAGTAAATAGAAAAAGTTTGAAATAATTTAAATTTATGATTTGATTCGACTGGAACAAACAAAACCAGAAGTAACAGATGCGAAACGGTAAAAAATGATTTATTAATAAACTTTTTGCTTGACCAAAAATATGGTTAATGTAACCGACCTTAGTGGTGGTCTTTAATACATCTCCATTACAAACCGAGAGTATTGCAGATCGAGTATCTTATTCACATTCCTGAAAATAACAAATGGCTTATTTTTTAACCACTATTTTTGTCAGAAGAATATACTATTTAACGTGATAACGCTCAGTGAGCGATATAAAACTTGGATTGTAATGGTATGTGCTATTTGCATGCAATATGCATGGTTACAAAAAAAGATACAAGCAATAATTTATGGAAATAATTTATAAAAATGGTACAATTACTAATCGAAAATCGGTGCGTTTGCTAATTTATTAATAAAAAATATGGATAAAAACTCAAAAATTTTTGTTGCAGGTCACAAAGGTCTTGTTGGATCAGCAATTACTCGTAAACTTCAAAGTCATGGCTATACTAATCTAGTATTTCGTGACTCTACGGAGCTTGATTTGACAGATCAGAAAGCAACTATGGACTTTTTCGTACAGGAGAAGCCAGAATATGTCTTTTTGGCCGCAGCTCATGTTGGAGGTATTTTAGCTAACAAGACACATAAAGCTGACTTTATTTATATCAACCTGCAGATACAAAATAATGTTATTTATGCTTCCTATAAAAATAATGTAAAGAAACTATTGTTTCTAGGTAGTTCGTGCATATATCCTAAATTAGCCACACAGCCGATCAAAGAGGAATATCTTATGACTGGTCCTCTAGAAGAAACTAATGATGCTTATGCGATTGCAAAAATTGCAGGTATTAAAATGTGTCAGAGCTTTAACGAGCAATACGGTACAAAGTATATTTCTGTAATGCCGACAAATCTTTATGGTCAGAACGATAACTTCAATTTGGAAACAAGTCATGTCTTGCCTGCTATGATAAGGAAATTTCATGAAGCAAAAGAAACTAATGCAGAGAGCGTTACATTGTGGGGTACAGGATCACCAATGCGAGAATTTCTTTATGTAGATGATCTTGCTGATGCAGTAGTCTATCTTATGAATAACTATGATGAATCTGAAATAGTAAATATCGGTACAGGTATTGATGTAACGATTAAAGAGTTGGCTGAAACGATCAAAGATATTGTCGGATTTACAGGGGAAATAGTCTGGGATAAGAGTAAACCTGATGGTACTCCTCGAAAATTACTTGATGTGAGTAGATTACATGGACTTGGATGGAAACATAACATCGAGTTAAAAGAGGGTATTAAAATGACATACGATTGGTTTGTAAATAATTATGTTGATATTAAGAAATAGTATATTTTTTCTGAATACAATTTAGCGGGCGCAATTGGAGACAAAGAAATTATTAGATTTTGGGAAGTAATCCTTGAATCATAAGAATGAATTCTTATTGATATTATTTATGAAATAAGATATAAATTATCGCTATAAATTAAAAAGTATAAATATGAAAAAAGCATTAATCACAGGTATTACAGGACAAGATGGTAGTTATCTTACAGAATTGCTTCTCAGTAAAGGTTATGAAGTTCACGGATTACTTCGACGAGCTTCCACATTTAATACAAGTCGTATAGATCATCTTTATCAAGATCCACATGTTAACGGTGTGAAGCTGTTCCTTCACTATGGAGATTTGTCAGATAGTAGCAATATTTCTAGGATTATTGAGAAAGTTAATCCTGATGAAATATATAATCTTGGTGCTCAAAGCCATGTAAAGGTAAGTTTTGATATGCCTGAATACACTTCTGATGTTGTAGCACTCGGTGCATTACGTATACTTGATGCTATAAAAGATACAAAAATCAAAACAAAATATTATCAGGCATCTTCTTCTGAGATGTTTGGTAAAGTTCAAGAAATACCTCAAAAAGAAACAACTCCATTTTATCCACGAAGCCCATATGGTTGTGCAAAAGTATATGCTTATTGGATTACTGTAAATTATCGAGAAAGTTATGATATTTTCGCTACAAATGGTATCTTATTTAATCATGAATCTCCAAGAAGAGGCGGGACTTTTGTAACTAAAAAGATTACAAGAGGGCTTACAAGGATAAAAATGGGCTTGGAAGAAAAGCTTTATCTTGGAAATCTTGAATCAAAAAGAGACTGGGGTTATGCAAAAGATTATGTGGAAGGTATGTGGATGATGTTGCAGCAGGATAAACCAGATGATTTTGTTTTAGCTACAGGCGAAACTCATTCAGTAAGAGAGTGCGTTGAAGCTGCAGCAAAAATATTGGATATAGATATCGAATGGAATGGTAAGGGAATGCAGGAGAAGGGTATCGACAAAAAAACTGGAAAGACTATCATTGAGATTGACGAAAGATATTTTAGACCTTCTGAAGTGGATTTGTTGATCGGTGACTGTAGTAAAGCTAAAAAAATACTTGGATGGGAGGCAAAAACGAAATTTGAAGATCTCGTAAAAATAATGGTTGAAAGCGATATTGAAGAAGTTAATAGTGAAAAGGTCAAATAATTTGATAAAATAGTGATATGAATATAGATGATATTGTTGTCTGTCCAAAATGTTCAGGAGCGCTTAAAAAAAATGCTGATAAATATCATTGTACAAAATGTGAAGCTAAGTATAAAACAATAGAAGGAATACCTGTATTAATAGATTACGATAAAATTCCGAAACATCTTATACAACAAATCGAGTATTTTAGTAATGAATCTAAAGATTTGGGCGCAGATTATAAAATCGAACCTTGGCAAAAATCATATGTTGATAGTTTTGTCGCGAATACGAATATTAAGAAGAAGAAATCTGCTCTTATAATTGATTGCGGTACTGGTACAGGATACATAGCGATTGAACTTGCAAAACTTGGATACAATGTGTTAGCTACAGATCTTACATTAGATTACCTGATCAGACTTAATCATAATGCAAAAGTATTAGGACTTAATGATAAAATAATGACTCTTTGCTGTAATGCACAGAGTTTACCAATAAAGGATAGAGCAGCAGATTATTTTGTCTCAAATGCAGTATTAGAGCATCTTCCAGAAGATGTAAAGGCAGCAAAGGAGCTCACTAGAGTCGTGACAGATGATGGTCAAATTATGGTTACTGTCCCTCATAAATTGAAGTATATAAGTCCTCTATTATGGCTAGTGAACATCATTCATGATAAACGCATTGGACATTTAAGAAGGTATGACTTTGAAACATTGTCAGAGTTATTTAATAATTTCGATCCAATAACTACAATTTATAAAGGGCACACGGCTAAGGTTTTCTTAGTCTTGTTAAATATGATTTTCAAAAATATTGATAAGGAGAAGATTGAGCATATTGATGAGAAGAATAATAATAAAAAAATCGGAGCAAATAATATAACGATGTTTTTTAAGAAAAAATCTTTCTGAAAATATGACACAAAAATATCAGGGAAATAATTCAAACAAATCGTCACAAACTTCATCAAAACCTTTAGTCTCCGTTTTGATGCCAGCATATAATGCTTCTGAGTATATTGAAGAAGCAATCAAAAGTGTTTCAGAACAGACGTATACAAATTTTGAATTACTAATTTTAGATGATTGCTCAACAGATAATACACTAGATATTATTACCAAGTATGAAAATAAAGACTCTCGGATAAAAGTTTTTCGAAACGAAACGAATCAAAAGATTGTCAGATCTCGTAATAGACTATTCGAATTAGCTAATGGCCAATTCTATGTGATACATGATGCAGATGATATTTCAGTAAATACACGGATAGCGGATCAGCTTGCGCTCATGAAATCAGATGATAAGATTGGAGTATGTGGGGGATTTCTTCAAAGCTTCAATTCAAGTGGAAATCTTGATGTGAGGAAATATGAAACAGACGATGCTGAAATCAGAAAAAGAATATTTAAAAGTTCGCCCCTCGCTCAACCTTCATGTATGATTAGAAAAGAAGCGATTATCGATTGTGGTAATTATAGTGAGGATTTTCCAGTGGCTGAAGATATTGAACTTTGGTATCGTATCGGTAGAAAGTATAAATTTGCAAATGTTCCTAAAATACTTCTTTACTATCGTGAACAGGAGAATAATGCTACTCACAAAAAGATGAAAGCTATTTTACGTAATACTTTAAAGGCTCGGAAGAAATACAAAAATGATAAGGCATATAAATTTACATTTTCTGATGGTCTTGCATTCTTTGCAACTTGGTTCATGCAAGTTTTCCCGACTAGGGCGGTAATAATAATATTTAAGTTTTTGCGTAAATTATTAGTAATAAAAAATGGATAAGAAATTAAAAGTATTGTATCAGATACCTTCCTTAAACACTTTATATGCTGGAAGAACAATATATAATGGCTACAAAAATGGCTTTCTAAAGTTAGGGCATCAATTTAGGCCATTGACGGCAGACGATAATCTGGAAAAAGTAATTGATGAATATAAGCCAGATATCATGATGACTTCATTATCGAAATTCAATCTTAAATATTTAGATTTGGATGTTTACAATAAAGCACGTAAAAACGGGATGGTATCAATGATCTTTGCGCCTTATTGGAGCTATCCATTTTCTGATTTTAGAATTAATGAGGATAAAGGGTTAAGTGATGACAAAGAATTGATAAAAAAAATTAAGGATGGTTTAATGGGTGATATTTTTTATCATCCTGCTGATCATGAAGATCCTCGAATGCAAGGTTTTGAAGAAGGTACTGGTTATAAATATCATACGGTTTTACTAGCAGCTGATGACAGTATCGTTCCTCAAAGAGATGAAAGATTTAATTCTGATATTCTGTTTTTAGGAACAAATCTTCCAGAGAAAAGAGATTTCTTTAATCGAAATGTATTAAGGTATCGCAATAAATATAAGGTAATGCTCTTAGGACAAGATTGGACCTTTTTTGATAGATTAACGGGATGGGTGCAAAGAGGTGGACAATATTTCAATATTCCAATACTCAAAAATTTCAAAAAGCCAAAATACAAACTTCAAGATGAGGCAAATATGTATTTCACTTCGAAAATTAGTGTCAATGTTCATGAAGAGTATCAGAGAATTTCGGGTGGTTGTTGCAATGAAAGAACATATAAAATTCTCTATATGGAGGTTTCGAAATTGTTGATAATGTGAGATGTATAAAAGACCAATTTGAAGTAGGTAAAGAAATAGTGCTGGCAGAAAATGAAGATGATTGGAATCAAAAAATGGAATATTACCTTGAAAATCCTGAAAAACGAATTGCAATAATGAAAGCAGGACAGGAACGAGTAAGAAAATCTCATACATATATAAATCGTGCAAATCAGTTAATTGAATTATATAAAGATTTTAAGAAAATATAAATTATATGTAATTCAAAATGGATAAGAAATTCAAATCGGATTATGTTATTGTCGCTCATAAGTTTAATCCACAACCTGATGATGAGTTGATAAAATATCTTGTCAGTACTGGCCAAAATGTTGTTCAAGTTTGCCATAGTTTTTCTGATGCTGATAACCGAAAAAGTTGGATATCAAAATTTGGTGCAGATGGTAAGATAGAAAAAAGGGAAACAAAGGATTATAAAAAACTTCCAGAAGTTTTGATTTATGTTAAGGAATTTATTTTTACTTTAAGTTCTCTTTTAAAACTTAAAAATCACTTCAAATACTATATTGCTATGGACGGTTTATGTCTCGTATACGGCTACTTATTAAAAGTATTTCGTAAGGTTGATAAAACTATTTTTTGGGCTATGGATTATGTACCTGAAAATCGTTTCGGAAGTAAAATAAAAAATTTAATATATTCAAATGTAAATAAATTCGGATATAGAAACGCAGATCAGATGTGGGATATTTCCCCACGAATGGCAGAAGCTCGAGAGAAATATGCAGGCATAAAAACAACCGAATATAAGCTTCATAGAGTTGTTCCTTATGGAATGTGGCTTTCAAGAATTAAAGTATATGATTATAAAGATTGTCAGAAAAATACATTAGTTTTTATGGGACACATCATCGAAAAGCAGGGTGTTCAATTTGTTCTAGATTCAATACCTGAAGTAATAAAGAAGATTCCAGGTTTTAACTTCAAAATAATTGGTGGCGGAGCATATCTTGATACTCTTAAAGAAAAAGCAACAAAAATGGGCGTCTCAAAATACTGCGATTTTTTAGGTAGGATAGAGAAACTTGAAGATGTCGAAAAGGAAATTGCAAAATCAGCAGTCTCTATAGCGCCATATTCAAAAGAACTTGATACATGGACATATTATGCAGATCCAGGAAAAGTAAAAACATATCTAGCTTGTGGAGTTCCAGTATTGCTTACCAATATTCCTTGGAATGCAAGAGAGATTGCAGATGTTAACGCAGGTGAAATAATCACACTTGATTCGAAAGATATGGCAGATCATATTATTAAAATGATGAGTCCGAAAGTAAATCAACAATATCGTGAGAATGCAATAAAATATAGCAGAGGTTTTGATTATTCTGAGATTTTTGAGAAATTGATTAAAGAGATTTAATTTACTAATATTCTGAATAGTATTATAACTTTAAATATTTATAGATAATTATTATCAATGATATAGAATAGAAAAAATGGTATAATTGACAATAATAGAATTTCATTCCGTAAATGCTTATGAAAAAACTAATTTCGATAATAACTCCAGCTTTCAACGAAGCAGAAAATATTGATAAATATTATGTCGAAGTAAATAAAGTTATAGAAAGTCAGAAAGACAATTATAATTTCGAGGTAATAATAATCAGCGATGGAAGTACTGATGATACGGTTCGAAAAGTTGAGCAGCTTGTTAAAAAAAATAAGAGATACCACTTGATTGAATTTTCACGTAATTTTGGTAAAGAAATCGCAACTTCTGCTGGATATATGAATTGTCATGGAGATGCGGCAATAATACTTGATGCTGATCTCCAGTTTCCACAAGAGCTAATACTTCAATTCATCAAAAAATGGGAAGAAGGAAATGATGTAGTAGTCGGTGTAAGGAAAAACAATAGTGGTAATTTTGTTTCGAAACTAGGTTCAAAGTTATTTTACAGTATATTAAATCGAATTTCGGATACAAAAAGTGTGCCAGGATCGACAGATTTTAGGCTAATTGATAGAACGGTAATTGATCAGCTTAACAAATTCACAGAACGGAATCGTATTACAAGAGGTTTGATAGATTGGATGGGATTTAAAAGAGACTATATTCATTTTGAAGCACGAGAAAGAGTCGGGGGGAGACCATCATACAATTTTATTAAAAAGGTTCGTTTAGCAATTTCTAGTTTTGTTGGTTTGAGTCTTTTTCCTCTGAAAATTGCAGGTTATCTTGGAATATTTATAATGATTACATCCAGCATTTTGCTAGTAGTTATATTTGTTGGACGATATATATTTGAAAATCGGTATATTGCAAGCATTACTGGTACGGCAATTTTAGCTATTATCTTGATGTTTTTTGTAGGTGTGATACTATCTTGTCTTGGTTTAATATCACTTTATATTGCGACTATTTATAATGAGGTTACAAACCGTCCCTTGTATATTATCAAGAGGATTATATAATTATTTATTTTAGAAATTATGTACTTCGGATATGGTGATTCCCCAATAATGTGGAATGCTGGAGATGGTGTATATCTCTGGGATGAAAACCAATTTGGTATGCAACGATATTCTACTGTTGCATCAAAGGTATTGGGATATATTGTTGCAAGACTTTTCAATGATATCCAAGCAAGGTCCGATTTTATTTTTTATTTCGGAATTGTAGTTTCAGCAATTCTAGTCTTTTTCTGCGGATTTTTTCTATATAGAAGATTTGCAAAACAATCAAAATATGGAGTTCTTTTATCTATCCTAACTGGTATTGTAAGCAGCTCATTGTTTATTGTAAATAATTTTATTTGGGAACAGTTGATATACTTTCCAGGAAACTACTTCTTTAACTTGATACCTTGTATTTTTATTTTCTTGGTGTTTTTAATTCGATACAAAAAAGAGATTCGTCTTTTTGATTTACTATTAATTGTTTTATCAACCATCTTCATTAATCATCAGTTCTTCTTTGTCATTTTTATTCTTGAGTTGTTTGCATTCTTTATTTATGAATTATTTTTTGTATATAAAGATAAAAAAACTCGAATAAAAGTTTTAATCAAATATGTTATTACAGTAATATTAATTTTGCTAATATCATCATATTGGTTAGCTCCGTTTATAAGTAATATCTTTGAAGTATCTCCAAGTTCATTTTATTCTTCTGATAATTGGGAGGCAGTTTTTCAAGGGTATCGTGATACAAGTCGTACATCTAACCTTATGAATTATAGCAATTATCCTGGAAACATCTCTGGGAAAATTAATGGTTGGATTGTCACATATATTTACTACGCCTTATTAGCCTTGCCTTATGCTTTTTTTATAATATATTTTAGTCGATTAAAGAAAATTGATAAAAAAGATTATTTTGTTTTCTTCCTGATAATTGTTTATGTAATATTTTTTAATTTAGGGCAGGGACCTAATTCATATCTTTGGGGAGATATATGGATGTGGCTATTTAGGACTCAGTCATGGTTTGGTTTCTTTAGATCTTTTAATAGATTTTTTATTATATCAATATTAATTAATTCTTTATTGTTACCTTTAACATTTATTCTCCTTAAGGTTAAAAAGAGTATTAAAATTATTTTTGCGGTCATACTACTTTTATGCTTTTCGATCACAAATTTTCCGATACTATTTTCTCCATATTTAGATGGTACGATTGGAAAAATGGAAGTTCCTCAAGATTATTTTGAATTGAATACTCAATTGCAATCTGATACTTCTCAAAATTATTATGTTTATATTCTTCCAGCATTAATTTATGAATCATATTATTGGTCGATTGAAGGGTATAGCGAAAACTATACAAGTAATTATTATTTTGCTGAATTGTTTTATAAAAAGCCAATACTAATGGAGGGTGGCGCATATGTATTGAGTAATTATAGTGATACATTTAAGAAGTTATTTCAGATTGATCTTGGATCATTTATCTTTTACGAAGATTTCGATGAAATGATTGATAGTGCCGGGATAAAATATATTCTCGTCAAAAAGGATTTAATTGATGTTGTAAATAAAAATTTACCTCCAGATTATCAAAAATATGAGAATTACTTTATGTATAATCCAGATTATGTTAATGTAGAAGAGAATGAGAATTTTATTGTATATGAGAATCTTGATTACAAAGAATTTATCTCAGTTAAAGAAACTGAAAATTGTAGTATCGAATATGAGCGTATATCTCCTGTTGAGTATCCTTTCGTTCTGAAATGCAATACAAATCAAGCAACTATTGAGATGTTAAATACGTTTGATGTTAGATGGGAGCTTGTTCCAAATCAAAATACACAAGACATTAAAAATATAATTTCTTATAAGGATCTATTGTCTGAAAATCATTCAAGCGGTATTTTATCAAATAATCAATGGGAAATAAATCTTGCAGATCTATCATCAAGTTCAGAAAATTATCAAGAAATTGATATACTTTATGATGAGGAAAATAATTATACTTTTAAAGGAACATTATATTATTTCCCACAGGTTTCATATCGGATTTTCTCTTACGTCTCTGTTGCTTCTCTATTATTTACTGTTATTTCGATTATTAGTGTAGGAACATATTTAGTAATAAAAAATAAAAATGTCAAAAAGTACGAAGAAAAAAAATCAGAATAGAACCATTAGATATTACGAAAGCTTAAATAATGCCATTAGAGGGATATATCTTAAACCTCAAATTGTTGAGAAATACTTGAAAAAAGTAAGCATTAATGAAGCGAATACATATGACAGTAAGAAAATTATTGATTTTTCTTTTTTAAAGTCAGAGTTAGAAACAATATTTTATTCTATATTACTAAACCCATTGAATATAATTATTGCGATAATCCTTCTTGTAATAATAATTGTCTTATCTCCAAACAGGTATGATTTCGTAACTGCTTTTTATTATTTTATTGGATATATTTGGATTGCAAATGACTTGAAACCGTTTACTCTGTCAATTATTTCATTAATCGCTTTGATTCCAGTTCCAATACTTTTGGCTTTTAAGATTGAGTTTGTTGCAGAAGCTTTTGCTTCAGCTTTCTACACATTCCTTACAATTTCGTTAATAGGAATTATTATTCAACAGGCTAAATTGGCACTTGCAAAGAGGAATAGTCGAGAATAATAATGATTAATCTATCATAAGATTCTCGCTTTCATATTTTTTATCGATATCGATCTAATTATCTCCTTTTAATAATAATTTTACGATCCGTTGCGAAGCTTTGCCGTCACCGTAAGGGTTAGTTGCCTTTGCAATTTTTGCATAATACTTTGGATCATCTAACAATTTTTGCCCATACGAAACTATTTTCTTGCGATTTGTTCCGACCAAAATTGCTGTACCTGCATCTACGCCTTCTTGCCGCTCAGTTACATCTCGTAAAACTAATACAGGTTTACCTAGTGAAGGAGCCTCTTCTTGTATCCCACCAGAATCAGTAAGTACCATATAGGATTTATTCATAATCCATACTAAATATGGATAATCCAAAGGATCGAGTAGGTGAATATTAGGTATATTACTTAATATTCTAAATACGACTTCTCTCACATTTGGATTTAAATGAACTGGGTAGACATACTCAACATTTGGATTTTTAACAGCTAAATCTTTAATTGAATTGCATATGTTTTCAAATGGTTCTCCAAAACTCTCTCTTCTGTGAGCAGTTACTAAGACAATTTTCTTTTTAAAATCTATTCCCTTAAAAAAGTTCAAATATTTTTTATCACCTTCGGTTTTCAATAGTTTTACTGCAAGAAAAAGTGCATCAATTACTGTGTTTTTTACAACGTGAATATTTTTTGATTTAACGCCTTCGGTAAGTAGATTTTCTTTCGCTATTGGTGTCGGTGCCCAATGATAATCAGCGATATGACTTGTGAGAATACGATTTATTTCCTCAGGAAATGGGGATAATTTATCACCACTTCTCAATCCTGCTTCGAGATGTGCAACCTTAATTTTCTTATAGAATCCGGCCAAAGCACCAGCTAGTACAGTTGTTGTGTCACCTTGAACAATAATCAAATCGGGATTTTCCTTATTTAGTATTTTTTCAAGTCCTCTTAAGGCGTCTGAGGTAATATCAAATAATGTCTGATTAGGTTTCATCAATTCTAAATCGTAATCTGGTTTAATCTTAAAAAAATCTAAGACCTGATATAGCATTTCTTTGTGCTGTCCCGTTAGAGCAATTACTGTTTTGAAATCTTTTTTATAGTCCTGAAGCTCTTTATACAATGGTGCCATTTTGATTGCTTCAGGCCTTGTTCCAAATATCATTAAGATTTTCTTCATATTTGAGAGAATAACCAAAGTAATATAGTTTTCACCACCTAAAAAACTTATTTTTTCTCTAATCAATTAAAAAATTTTTTTAATGTTTTGTATGTATGCTTCAAAGTGTTGCGAATTAAAGGACTATGTATTTTATTCTTTATTTTTTCCTTTAATAGTGCTCTGTTAAACAATAATAAGTATATAAGCTTTGATATTTTGGGCTGATATGAATAATTTGCTGGAAGATTCATTGTGCTATTTACGTTTGAATAGTCTAATGTAAATAATTTATTAGTATCAATTTGATTTCCAAAGAGTAAGTCGGTGTTCCACTTATTCGTAATACTATATTTTCCAGCTGCGATAGAATCTTCAAATATTATTGGGCTAAATATTTGTTTATCTGTTTCAGTAGAGGAATGAATATATAGTTCGTGAGCAAGGGACGCATAATAGTTTTGTATGTATAGAAGATCAAGCTCTTCATTAAAGTAGCTTAGTAGATCTTTTATGAAGTTCAATGAACCTTCTTGGATATTATGAACAATATTTCTTTCGAAATAACTAAATTTCGTTTTCTCGAAAACAGGTATTAATTCATTGTTTTCAAAGTCGTATGACACACATGAGCTTGATTGTTCGGAAATAAAAAGTTCTCTCAGATATCCGGTTAGTGATGGCTTATAATCGAAAAATGTGTCTAAAGTTACTCCGAATTCTTTTGAATAGTATAGTCCCTTATCACTATTTATGTTAATAAAGTATGTTTGCAATTTTCTTCTACTTAGTTTTGCAAAAATCGCTTCTGGCTTACAGCTATATCCAACATCGAAAATACTTGAATTACTAACAAAGAATTTATCAAAGTATTTACTATATATTGCTTGATTCTGATTGACCTTTTCTTGACTATATAAAAGTTTTATGGTTGCTGAAATAAATTTGTTAAATTCATCCAAGGAAGAAAAATATTTATTTACTTTAATACCGAGCTTTAGATATTTTTTATTTATTCCTTTATCATAGCTAGAAATAACATTTTTAATTAGTTTAAGAATTTTAGTACCATTGTATTTATCAATATTTATGTATTCGGTTATAGTATATAAATCAATTGGTTTTTGTATCAGCAAATTGATAGATGCTTTTCTCGAAAAGGGAAAATATACAGTGTTTGTTTTACATTTATAGTGTTTATTGAGTATTTCCCATGCTTGTAGAGGTAGATATCCATCTCTAGCCAGGAAAACCATTTGTTTATGCTTTCGCTCAATACTCTTCTCGATTAGCCATTTTGTTACAGAAAATAAGTGCATTCCCAGGGCATAGTATCCAAGGAAATATGGATCCCCATTGAAATTTGTGTTCGGATTGAAGGATCTAAATGGATTATCAAAATATTTGTTTGCGATTAGTGCAATCATTGATCTTATGCCAAGAAAGTTTAGAGATTCGGCATTGCTACGCCATTCAGGCAATCTTTTAATAAAAATTCTTCCACAGTTAGCAGTATTATTTAAATGAGGAAAATAATTGAAAAAAATATCGGAGGCTTTAGGGAATAATACTCCTTGAATCTTAAGCTTGTTTGGTGTTTCAAAATCACTTTGATAGTTATCTCCTAAATGCACAATTTCTTTTGGCGTAAGATTGTAATCTTGAATCATTTTTTTGAAAACAGATCCAGTATATTTGGATACCTTAGTTTCCGATGAAAGGTATAACTTATCATAGTTTTCGTAGCCATTACTTTTAAGGATTTGCTTTATTACTATTGTTGGGAGATACATATCGGAAGTAATTATTATCTTTTTCCCGAGATATTTTGCAAGTTGAAATATGTTGTAAACACTTTCTCTTCTTTTAGTATATTTGTATTCTAATTCGATTTCCCTCTGTTTAAGCTTTTGGGTAATATGATTTGGGATATTAAAGCTTATTTCAAGTTCTTTATAGATATCTGTAAGTGTAATTTCCTCATTAATACTTTTTTGGCGAGCATATTTCTCAGCTTCAACACGTATCCTCTGGAAATCAAGTAAAGTGTTTGAACCCGATAGATCTTTAAAATATGTGTTCATTAGTAAGAATAGATCCGTTGGATACAACAGGGGTCTCCATACTAAAGTATCAAAAATATCGAAGCTAACCAATTTAACTCTTTTGTCAATAATCATGTTTTGAATGTCTTCGTAATGATGATTGTATTCAGTTCGAATCGAGTAATAATAGAAATCAGATTCCTTACTTATAGTTAGTTGAAAATTTTTACTAAAGTGCTTTTTAAGCTGCCGAAGTAATGTGTTCTTCTCCTTTTGAGTAAAACTTAAGTTGATTATTTTCGAGTAATATGTGCGTGAGAATAATTTTTTCCATTCTAGAAACTTCTTGGAATATCTTTTATATAGTCGTCTTTTTAATAGAAAATTCTCTACAAAATCAAAACTTGTTGAGATGTCTGATATATTTTTTTTAATTGAATTTATAGAAATATTCGTATTTACTGTTGACGAGCCTTCATTTCTTACATAATAATAAAATGCATTCTTACAGGTAGAGATTTTTGTTGCATATGAGAACAGAACAGTTGTAAAAGCTATGTCTTCAGTCATTATTAGATGTTTTTTTTGCTTGGAATAATAAGGTCTTGCGCTTTTCCAGAGATCCATTCGAAATATCTTGTTCCATACAGTGTAGTATCGATAATTGAGACCCTCTTGTTCAAAATAGTAATCTAGACAATTTCCTTCGATAGGTTTCTCATCATCATAATATTGAAGATTCTGTAAATAATTTTTCCCATTATTCACTTCTATTGCTTGTGAGAAAGTAATATCTGAATTTTCATTTATTGCTTTGAATATCATTGATCTATAAAAGTCTTGAGAAACATAATCATCACTGTCAACAAAAGCAATAAAGTCACCTGTAGCACTATCAGCACCAGTTAATCGAGCGTGGAATAAACCCTTATTTACATTATGTTTTATGTACTTAATATTTTGATATTTACGTAAATATTTATTGATAATCTCATCAGTATTACCTTTAGAGCAATCATTGACTACAATAATCTCAATATTTTTATATGACTGATGAATTAATGAATCAAGGCATCTCACTAAGTATTTTTCCGTGTTATAGACTGTGGTAATTACAGATATTTTGGGACTCATAACTTACGACTAATTAAATTAATTATCTCATCCGCTTTTGAGCTCCAATCGTTCTCAAGAGCCTCCTTTTCAAGAAGCTTTTGATATCTCTTGCTGTTATTTTTTAAGGCCAAGTTAATCTTTTCAATAAAATCATCGGCTCTATTATCTGCAATATATACAGATTTATATTTTTTGCATTCTGGCATAGGCGTTGTTACTATTGGTTTACCCAAAGCCATATATTCAAAAAGCTTGATTGGAGATGTTGATTTTGTAATATCATTTATCTTAAAAGGAATAATACACACATCAAAGCATTTTCCATAGGTTGGTATCGTATTGTAATGTACTGGGGGTAATATGTAAACATTTTTAGCTCTTATTATATCTGATTTGTATATTTCTTGATCATAAATTACTCCCAATAATACTATATTCCAATCATTTCTTTTGGCTGCTATCTCAGACATAAGTTTGTAGTCTATCCATTTTGCAAGTGCACCATAATATCCAATTATTGTTTTATTTTGAGATGTAATCTTTCTGATGCTTTTAGGAACGAGATAATGATTATCTCTGAAATGGTTGACATTTACTCCATTTGTGATTAGTTTGCAATTCTTTTGCCGATATTTTAATACTTCCTGGTAAAGCTTATCTGCTGTTGCAATTACAATACAATTTGATTCATCCTTTAATAGTTTTTTATGCCTTTCAAATACAAAATTCTCTATCTTCTCACCTGTGATATCCTCGGAAATTTCATCGATATATTCATATATTATCTTATAACCCAGTGAAATAGCTTTTTCTATTCTTTCCGTGTCTTGCTTGAAATAATTTGTTGAAAGAACATGTAAATATTTATCTTTATTTTTAACTTTTTCAAGAATAATGTCGAATTCATCTAGAACGTAAAGGTTTTCTGCTTGCTTTTCTATGAAATATTTTAGATTACTATTTTGTAATGTACAATAAAAATATATAATACCTTTATTTGCAAGCTGTAATGCGAGATGCTGAGGTCTTTGGAAGAGTGGTATATCCCAATCAATAAAGGATAGAGATATTATTACCTTTTGATCTTTTTCTATATTGTCAATAATACTCTCTATTTTTCTAAGGAAATTTGACTTTAATTTCTTATTTGAAATGAATAAATTGAATACTTTATTTTTTATAATCTTGTAAGCCTTCTTTGAGCCATTAAGTTTATAAATTTTATAAACATTCCAAAAAAACATTATATGAGTTTTTTCTGCTATAGTTTTGATTATTTTTTTAAGCTTCATTCTATGGAACTTATGCAATTTAGTATTTCAATAACTCTCTTATCCCAACTATTATTTCGGGCAATTATTTTTCGTTTGGCAACAATTTGAGGATCATTCTCTTTTAGAGCTTTTAATACCTTTCGATTGAAACTATTCGGAGATTTATATACATAACAGATATCCTTATACTTTTTCAATTCTGGTAATACATTTGTTACTACTGGTTTGCCAGCAGATATATATTCATAAAATTTTACTGGATCCGTATTCTGAATTAGGTCATTAATAATAAAAGGAATTATACAGACATCAAAATAAGCTAGATAACAGCGTAAATATTGATATTCGATTTCGCCCAATAAATATATATTTTTGTATTTGTATAAATGTCTTATTGATCGACTGTTGATTTTGCCAATGAAAACTAAATTTAAATCAGGGTTATTTTTTGCGAGGTATTCGATACTCTTTACATCTAACCAATCTGACATCGATCCAAAATATCCAATAATCTTCTTGCTTGAAATACAATCGAGAACTCCACTCGGGGAAATTTCCTTGAAATTATCATAATCTGCTCCATTTCTAATTAAAAAAGAATTAGAATTTAAATCTTTAGCATTCTTGAGTAAATTTTCTGCAGTAGCAAACACTAAATCAGCTTGTAAAATTAATTCCTTTTCTTTTTCTATTAGTTCTTTTTTTGAATCAGAAAATCCTTCGTAAAGATCCATTAGATCATAAATCTTGATGATTTGTTTAAATTTCTGTGTTAGATAGTACCAGGCAGGGTGAAGGGTAAATAATATACTGTCCTTCTTTAATTTTCTACCGATCAATCTTTTTATTGATTGGAAAGCTTCCTGTGCATTCGCATCATCTATATGAAAATCTCTTAACAATTTACCATTATTAAGTGTTTTAAGGTTTAACTGATAAATGTTCTCATCAATTTTCTCAATTGTTTCTTTATCTGAAGTGAATTGTGAAACCCAAAATATATTAAAGCCCTTCTTTGCTAACCTTGAAAAAATATGTTGAGGTCTTTGTTTTCTATATCCCCAAGTAATATTTGGCAGGACAATAATTGTTCTTCTGTTAAAATCAATTGATTCAGCAATTATTTCGGAAACTGCGCTTCTATCTGCTTCGATCTTGCTCGATAAAACACTTTTTAATCTTAATAATCTTAGTAATTCAATGGACTCAAATCGTAATATCTCCTTAAATTTTTTTACTTTTAGGGTCAACCTGCTAGCCATTGATATATGCTTCAACAACTTTATTTAAATCGTGATAATCGTGCATGATACCATCTTTTAGAAAAACTGCTCTAGTACAAAGTTTTTTTACAGCATCCGCGCTATGTGTTACAAGTATGACTGTCTTTTTATCTTTTTTAAATTTTGCAAATACACCATCACATTTCTTTTGAAATGCAATATCTCCTACAGATAAAACTTCATCAAGTATGTAAATCTCTGCATCAGTCATAATTGCAATGGAAAAAGCTAATCTGACTTTCATTCCTGACGAATAGTTTTTTAAAGGCATTTCCATAAATTTTTCTAATTCTGCGAACTGAACAATTTCATCATATTTTTGTCGTATCTTTTTCTTGTTCATTCCAAGTATTATCCCGTTTAAAAACACATTTTCTCTACCAGATAGTTCTTGGTTAAATCCGACACCTAATTCAAGAAATGGAGCTACTGAACCATTAATGATAATTTTACCAGTAGTTGGCGCGTAAATTCCGGCTATTATTTTAAGTAATGTTGATTTCCCACAACCATTTCTGCCCATAATCCCTAAGAACTCGCCTGGGTATACTTTGAGATCAATATCTTTCAATACCTGATACATTTCACCATTTCGGCGAAATAATCTAATTGGATTAGTAAGGTATTCAACAAGAGTATCATGTCTTTCATGAGGAAGATAAAATGATTTACTTACGTCCTTTACTTCTATTACTGGTTTTTGTTCCATTAAAAATATTCAGCAATTTTATATACTCTTTTCTTGAAAAAAAGGACACCGATTCCAAAAACAATAAGTGATAATACGAATACAATTCCAATTTGCCAAAAGTCATCAGTTGCAATATTACTTGCTCCTAGAAGTCCTCTGCGAGCTAGTGTGACAATATGTGTCATTGGATTTAAAGAAATAATTTTCTGTAAATTTTCTGGTAGCATTTCAATTTTATAATATACTGGTGTCATCCAAAAAAATAGCTGTAGTACTACAGAAACGAGATTATTCAAATCTCGAAGCCTAATAAACATAATACTTAAAAAAAGACTTATACCGGTAGTAATAAAATATATGCTGAAAATACTTAAAATGAAAAGTATGATTCCAATAAAAGAAATATCAATTGGGTTCCAAATTGCAAAAGCAGTAAATATTATCATGTTAATTGCAAAGTCGAATAGAGAAATAGTTACTGCGCTGAAAACTGAAACCTCTCTTGGAAATCGTACTTTGAGAATAATTCCAGCTTTTGTTGAAAGCGAAGTCATCCCCATCATAATCGATTCACTAAACAAATTCATAATCATTATTCCAAGCAATAAGCTCATTTTAAAATCTGGTGATTGTGGAAATAAATTTGTCCAGATAATGTAAATAACAGCAAAAGAAGCAAGAGGTTTCAAAATTATCCATAAAATACCTAAGTATGAATTTTTATATCTTAGCTTGAAATCTGTCGATATAAACTGGTCAAGCAATTCAAAATAATTTCTCATAAAATGTTCCTTATGTTATTAATTGATCATTATACCATTTTATTGGTTACGTTTCTTCTTAACAAAATAACCTGTTATCGATGTAATAATAACATAAATAATTGGTATAATCAAAATATAGAAAATAATTTTATTTAAGTCATTTCCTGTAAGAATAATCGAAGCTATTAGAGAAACGGCATAGAATATTATTAGCATTTTGAAAATATAGCTATCTTTATATGCTTTGAGAAAATAAACGAAAATGAAATATAATGTTGTATTTGCCATCCAAGCAAATCCCATTATCAATGAAAGATATCTAGAATAGTATTGTCCATATCCGAGTATATCAAGTATCAGACCAGGGAAAAGTGTATCAATAACAATTAATGAACCAAAAGAAGCAAATATTAAAAGTAAGCTAATAAAAAATGTTCTTTTTATTTTATCACTTCTTTTTGTAATTTGAGTATTATCTTTATTAGAAATTTCTGAGATTAGATTGTCTTTTTTATATTCCTGCGTCGCATTAGTATCACTTATTTCTACAACATTTTGTCCGAGTAGTATAATTGAGATACTTATTGATAAAAAAAGTGGAAATTTGTAGATATAAGCTAATGAGGTGTAAACAGTATAATCATAAGAACTTATAATCTCTTTTAGTATCAATCCATCGAGTATATAAAATGCTCCTAAGCATATCTGTATTAATGCGTTTTCAATAATAAATAGTGTTGAGCTTTTTAAATTTTTAGAAAAATTATCCTTATTAGATAAGCTACCCACAATATCTCGGAAATTGTGGTGACTAATCTTAGATAATATTACAATATTGAATAATAAAGTTATTGCTGCTGTTACGACATAAGATAACGATACAACCCAAGGATTGCTGTCATTAAGGATAAAAAAAGTAAAAATAATTCTTGTTATGGGTAGAATTAGTGTTAATGCAGAAACAATAGAGAATCTGCCTTGAGCTGAAAAATATGAAGTAAAAAAAGATGAAATCCCCGACAGCATCCCAGATATTGAGCATAATATTAGAATTGTTATACCAAGACTATTATGTAAAGAAGGAGTTGTGATATATATTATTATTCCGATAATTATTATTACTGAGTCAATTATAGTAACGATTCTAAGGAAGTTCGACACTAAATACATTATTCGCTCTTTGATCTCTCGCGAGCTTAATTCAATAGTTAGCCATTTTGTAAATGAATCTGTAATTATCCCTGATAGCGCTACAAAATATATGCTAAAATTGATTATTGCTAATGAATCTGCTGTTAGAGTTCTTTGCCCATAAAAAGCCACCACTTGCAATATGTTTCCAAGAAGTGCAATAGATATAACTTTTACGTAGTTACTTGAGAGAATTACTCTGGCTTTCTTTAGTAAAGTGTTTACTATGTTAAGAATTAATAAATTTATTGTTTGATAAGTATTAGTATATCAAGAAAGAAATACTAATTGAAGTATAAAATATAATTGTATTGTCTGGTATAATGTACATTGATTAAGTAATTATCACCTGACATGAAAAATATAAGCAATATTAAAGTTAGTGTTATTGTGCCTGTATACAATGTAGAAAAATACTTAGAAAAGTGTCTATTAAGCTTACAAGAGCAAACTCTTAGAAGTACAGATTATGAAGTAATAATAATTGATGATAAATCTTCAGATTCTTCTTTAAGAATTGCTGAGAAATTTGTAAAAGGTAAGAGCAATTTTAAATTATTACGAAACAAAAAGAATATTGGATTAGGTTTGACTCGTAATCGAGGCATCAAATATGCTGATGGAGAATACCTATATTTTATTGATAGCGACGACTATATAGATCCAGTCACTTTAGAAATGTTGTTCAATGGTGCTTTATTAAGAAATGCGGATATTGTTACAGGTGGTTTCAACAAAATCTCAGAAAAGGGTGAAGTGTTGTACAGCTCAAGATTTGATAACAGTTCTGAGAAATACAATGCTGATAGATTAGTGATGTTAAGAAATCTTGCAAATCTAAGCTTGACTCTGACAGCATGGAATAGACTAATTCGTAAATCTTTATTTACGGAAAACAAGATTTTATTTCCTGATGGTTTGCATGAAGACATATCAACTGTTTTTAAATTACACTTATATGCAAGAAGCTGTTATTTTGATGATGGGATATATTATTACTGGCTTTCTCGTGAAAAATCTATAACGAGTAGAATTACGAAAGAAAACATTGAGGGCTTTATTACTGGTATGGAATCTATTCCACTAGAAGTAAGAAAATTCGGTGGTATTGGCTTATATTCAGCGATAAAGTCAGATTACTGGAATGGTTTGTTAATTGCATTTAATACTTTATTTAATCGGATCTTACAATACAAAAATTCAAATAGTGAAAAATATTTGCTAATTCATGAATTATTCAATCGAATTCGATATACATCCGAATACAATGAGATTATTGCTAATGAGGGAAACATCACAGTCCAAATTATTAAAGCAATAAGTTTGATTGCTCAACTCAACCATACTAAAGTACAATTTGTTGAAAAAATTGCTGAGAAGTATGAAGAACTCAAAAACGATTCAAAATTTTCTGAAGGGAAATTTGAGAAATTAAAAAATAAAATTAACAGACTTCGTAAAGAATTATCTCAAACTAAGAATAATAGAACGAAAATCCTTATGATTAAAAACAAAATTTTGAATAAGATCGCCAACAAAGCGATTGCTTTGTCAAACCAGAATAATGAGCCTACGGATACAAATAATTATATATATTCATATTCTCGAACAATATTCATCTGGTGTGATGTTGATTATCAATTGAGAAATGCAATTAAGGTTTCATCAATAATGAGAAAGAAAAATCTTGAAGTCGTAATAATTGATAATACTAAGTATCATCTCGGAGGAAAACGTTCGCTAAACAAAATAGAATATAACAATTTCCCAAAGGCAATAGTTATTATTAATAGTACTGATTTTGATGTAAACGGTTTCGATAAAAAGTCTCCATTAGCATTAATTACTTTTAACGATATTAATAAGCTTAATCAAATTATTCGAAAGCTTCGAATAAAAGGTATCCCAACATTCGCTATCAATGAAGGGGTAAGTGACTATTTGAAACTGGATTGTGGATTCTCAACACATTTGTATCCATATCGAACTACAGAGTATCTTTTTGTTCCTGGAGAATACGATACCCAATTCTTTTCTGATCGAAAAGAAAAAGTATTTGTGTCTGGACTACCTATGGTACGAAAACTTTACGAAGAAGAAGTCCAATTTCCTGACAAACCAATTGCATTGATAAATGTAAATTTCTCATATGGCGTATTGACCGATAAAAGAGATCTATTTGTAAAGACAGCTATAGAAGGGTGTAAACGGGCAGGTATTGATTATATTTTATCTCAACATCCGGCTGATAATGGGGATCTATCAGAGTATAATGTCACAAACGAAAGTATGTATGATTGCGTTCGCAAAGGAACAATTTTCATTTCGAGGTTTTCTGGAGCAATAATCGAATCTTTAGCGTTAGGTAAGCCTGTTGTTTATCATAATCCGATTGGAGAGAAAGTAATAAAATTTCAGGAACCCTTAGGAGCATATAGTATAAGTACAGATGCGAAATCATTAGCAAAAGCAATAAAAACTGAGATTAAGAAGGCAAGGAAACAGAATGTAAGAGAATATGCAAATAGGTTTCTTGATCTGCATGCGAACATTAATTCAAAGAAAAGGCCAGAAGAATTGATTTCTGAGTATATTGAGAAAATTTTAAAGAAATAATGTTTCTAATTATGTGGAATTTCTGAATACGTTTTGGCTTTGAAGTTTATTTGAATCAAAGGATATTGAAAATTGTGATAAAATAAAGAGATGAGCAAAGACCCATTTCTAAACTATCTCTCTGAAAGACCTTTAATCAGGAAAGTATTGCCAAACACATTCTGGCTATTGGCAAATAGGATAGTACAACTACTAGTCAATGTGTTTTTATCAGCGTGGATGGCACGGTACCTGGGACCTAGCGATATGGGAATTTTCAACTACGCTTTAGTGATTATTGGGATCTTTTCCGTATTTTCTTTTCTTGGATTAGATAGCATAATTATTCGTGATATAACTCAGAAAATTGTTCCTTCAAATAAATTTACTGAAGAAAAAGAGATTAATAATAGGATTAGCAAAGAAAGCAATACTATTTTGGGTACAGCATTTGTAATTAAACTTGTCGGTGGTTTTGTAGTTATAGCTCTTTCAACTATTTTCACATATTACAAAATAGCTACAAACCCACAGTTAGATTTTGTATTATTGCCAATAATTATTATCCTTTCATCTAGGTATATTCTGAGCTCTTTTGATGTTATTGATTTCTGGTATCAATCCAAAGTGGCGTCTAAGTATGTTGTTATAGCCAGATCAATTGCCTTTTTAGTAATGAGTGCTTTAAAGGTACTAATCATATTAACAAGCAAAGGCCTGATTTACTTTGCAATAATACTTTTTATTGAAACGGTAATAGCAACTGTTTTACTAATTATTCAGTTTCGTATTTCTAAACAAAAAATACTCTTTTGGAAATACGATAAATCATGCGCAAAATACTTATTGTTGCAAGGTCTTCCCTTACTAATATCAGCTATTTTTGTTGCTATCTATTCAAGGATTGATCAGTTAGTTATAGGAGATAAACTAACGCCACAAGATTTGGGTATTTATGGAGTATCAATTAAACTCTCTGAGATATGGCTTTTTGTGCCTTCGGCGATATTATCATCGGTTGTTCCGTCATTGATATTGGCAAAAAAGACAGATAAAAATCTATATTGGCGAAGAATACAAAATATTTTAGATGTATTAGTATGGATAAGTATTTTTGCGTCGATTTTCTTTACTGTAGCAGGTGGTTTTATCATTAAAATTTTGTTTGGAGATGAATATATGACTGCTTTGCCTGCACTAAAATTAATCACGTGGAATGGCGTATTTATAGTAACAGGTATGATTTTCTCTGAATATAATGTAATAGAAAACAAAACTAAGGTTACAATCTTACAAACAATAATTGGTTTATTGATAGGATATGTCTGTTCAGTTATATTGATACCGAAGGTTGGTATTGTAGGAGGAGCAATTTCAATGATTATCGCACAGTCCGTATCAGGTTTTATTCTACCAGCATTTTTTACTCATTCGAGAGGATTATTTCTCAGTTTCATAAGGGCTTTTGATATTTTTAGAATCATAAAGAATTTTTATTATTTATATGTTAAACTAAGATACAAGCGTAAGTAATTTCGATTAGTATTCAAACTATGAACAGTAACTCACCAAAGGTAAGTGTTATTTTACCTGTTTACAATGCGCAAGAATATCTCGAGGAGGCAGTCCGTTCAATATTAGATCAAACATTAATTGACTTTGAACTTTTATTAATAAATGATGGATCAACTGATAAATCTCCAGAAATTATTAAACGATTTGCTAAAATTGATCATCGAGTTGTACCTATAGATATTATTCCTAATAAAGGCTTGGTTAATGCACTTAATACAGGCCTTGAAAAAGCAAAAGGGCAATATATTGCACGCATGGATGCAGATGATATTTCTCTTCCCGACAGATTATTAAATCAATTTCGATATCTAGAATCAAATCGTGATATATATTTGTTAGGTACTTGGGCTTATGCAATAGACGAAAATGGATTTCAACTTCGTAAAATCAGAGTCAATATGAGTAGACGCAATTATCATACGCGGATAGTACAAGGTATTGCTCCAATACACCCTTCGATTATGTTTAGAAATGATGGTTTAGTTAAGTATCGTGCTAAGGCACAGTATTGTGAGGATTATGATATGTATTTGCAATTGATTAGTCAGGGCAAGGTTATAGATACTCTGCCAGAATATCTTCTTAAATATAGATTTATTCCGACTTCTGTTAGTGCTTCTAAATTTGCATTACAAAAAGCAATCAAAGAAGAGATAAAAAAAATATATGAAACTAAGCAGATTACAGGTGTAGATAATTATGAAAACTTTGATGTTGAGAAGCTCAAAAAATCAGTTATTGCAAACAAGGATACTGAGCGGGATACAGATTTTAATAATATAAAATTTCTTTTCCTTACAAATAAAACTAAAGAGTTTAAGGGTAAAGCTAAAGCATTTATTAAAAAATATTCAAATTGTGCCAGTAACGAGGTTACTGATATCAAAGAATGCAAAAAAGAGATTGAAGCTGTTCGAAAATTAGTTTTAGCTTCGTTTTTACCTTTAAAAGCTCAAAATGCAGTTAGAGAAATAAAATATCAGTTATTGGATAAATATCGTTTTTGACATTTTCAACTTTCAACTTTAGCTGTATAATTCCTTATTATAACTTTGTAAGTCGAGATTTAGATTAATGGAGAAGAAAGACAATACAAATGTCAAGATGACTGTCATAGAGGCAAATAAAAGCGGTAAATATTACTGGAGAGACCTGTGGACATATCGTGAATTATTTATTTTTCTTGCATGGAGAGATATTTTAGTCAGATATAAACAGACAATTATTGGAGTAGCATGGAGCATTTTGCGTCCAGTCATTACAATGATTGTACTTACAGTTATTTTTGGCAAATTAGCTGGATTGCCTTCAGAAAACATACCTTATCCGATTCTCGTATATTCTGCCTTGCTGCCTTGGAATTTTTTTGCAAATTCGTTTTCAGAAGGTAGTAATTCACTTATTGCAAACTCAAACATGCTTTCAAAAATCTATTTTCCAAGGATAATCGTGCCAACTTCAACTATAGTTGTCAATATTCTTGACACGGCAATTGCATTCTTAATACTCTTTGTGTTGATGATATACTACAATTATTTCCCTACAATGAACATTGTATTTATGCCTTTGTTCTTTATTATCGCGTTAGTCACAACATTGGGAGCAAGCTATTTTATATCTGCACTCAATGTCAAATATCGAGATTTTAGATTTGTTGTGCCATTTATTGTTCAATTTGGGTTATATATTTCACCAGTAGGATTTGCCAGCACAAATATCCCTGAGAATTTCAGGTTGTTATATTATCTAAATCCGATGGCAGGGGTGATAGATGGTTTTAGATGGTCATTGTTGCGTACAGACCAGGAATTATTCATACCAGGAATTGCACTTGCTATACTTATGTCCTTGGTGATATTTACAATAGGTTTGTCTTATTTTAGGAAAACAGAAAAGGAGTTTGCCGATGTCATCTAATCACAATAACAAAATTGATAATAATATTTTGGGAGATCAAACCGTAATAAAAGTAGAAAAGCTTTCAAAAAAATATATTTTAGGTGCTAAGGCATCATCTTCTTTTAGAGAATTGCTGAATACAAAAGTTAAATCATTAACCAAATCAAGAAAATCTAACCAGGAAAAAGAAAACGAATTTTGGGCAGTTAAGGATGTGACTTTTAATGTAAATGATGGCGAAAGATTAGGCATTATTGGTCGTAATGGTGCAGGTAAATCAACAATATTAAAAATGCTTAGTAGGATAACAGAACCAACAAGTGGCCGTATTTCTATCTCCGGGCGAGTAGCGAGTCTATTAGAAGTAGGTACTGGTTTTCATCCAGAATTAACAGGTCGTGAAAATATCTATCTAAACGGTGCGATACTTGGTATGTCTCGAAAAGAAATCAAATCTAAGTTTGATGAGATAGTATCATTTGCTGAGGTAGAGAAATTCCTTGATACTCCGGTCAAAAGATATTCTTCGGGTATGTATGTAAGATTAGCTTTTGCTGTAGCTGCTCATCTTGAACCAGAAATACTTATAGTAGATGAGGTTTTGGCGGTAGGTGATGCAGCATTTCAAAAAAAATGTCTTGGCAAGATGAAAGATGTAAGCAGCAATGGACGCACAGTCATATTTGTAAGTCATAACATGGGCGCTATTGAGCAGTTATGTAACAGGTGTATTTTGCTAGATAAAGGTCAGATCAAGATGGATAGTACTGATGTTAGGTCTGTGATCAAGAGCTATTTTAATACTCTCGATAATGGAAATCTGCCATCAGAATGGATGTATGATGATAGTGAAATTAACAGAAACCTGCTCAATGAATGGTTCAGTCCAACGCGTATTGCAATTACGGACAAAAATGGAAAGGCTTTAAACATGCCTGTATCTAATGATACCGATTTCTATATCAGTATTTCAGGAAGTATCAAGACGATCGATCCTGCTTTGACAGTAGGTTATGCGATATATACTGCTGACAACCAATTATTATATTGGACTTATCATACAGATACAGAGGAGGAAAAATGGCCAAAGTTTAAGCAAGGTAATGTAACTTTTATTAGTAAACTTCCAAAGCATCTTTTTAATGAAGGCGAATATCGCATAGAACTAATATCTTCTTTACATTGGCGGAAATGGTTATCGGAGCCAGGAGTAACTCCAGCGCATATCAATCTAAGCATACAGGGCGGATTGAGTAAATCGCCATATTGGATGGCAAAAAGACCGGGTATGTTGGGACCAATAATTGAATGGGATACACGCAATGATTTAGTCCCTGGAGAACGACGAGGTATTGTTGAGGTGGGTTAGTTTTTTTTATGGTATGCCACCAACCTAATTGCGTTCCAAGTATCACTAACCATGACTACCCGAGCTTACTACAGTTATTTTACCTTTTGTACGAAAGGAAATATCTTAAACATTTTAACCGAGCCTTTGGATTTCCGTATTTGCATCAGATATGGTATCCTTAGGTATGAAAACACCAATGGTTTCAGTGATAATCCCAACTTGGAATCGCCAGAATACAATCGGTAAATGCCTCGAATCAGTACTTAATCAAACATATAAAGATTATGAAATAATAGTGGCAGATGATGGAAGTACTGATGAAACAGTAGAAATAGTCCAAAAGTATGCTGATAAACATGAGAATATTATCTTGCTAGAATTAAAGAATAACAGTAAAACACCTGCTGTACCTCGTAACCGAGCGTTTGAAAAATCTAGTGGTAAGTGGATTGCATTTTTAGATAGTGATGATTATTGGTTACCTAACAAGCTTGAAATACAGATGGCATTTATTTATGAATCGAGCAATGACAATCGATCAATAGAAGCTGTCGCAACCAATGCTAACACAATATCTTCAAATGGTGAAAACCATGGGAAATATATTAATCTCAAAGCTGATCATAAAAGCAAGTTCTTTTTCGTCCATGATGAGACAGTATCTGGTGGCGTTAAAAGTGTAGGGTATACATCATACATTTTTGATTATCATTTCTTAACGTCTTTAAAAAATGAGAATCCAATAATAACAAGTTCAGTTATTGTCTCACGAAAATTATTTGAAGATGTTAAGGGAATGCCAGAGGAAATATCAGCTAGAGGAGTTGAGGATTTTACAACTTGGGTTAAAATATCAATGTTTACAGATTGGTTTGTGATCGATGATCCTATGCTTAACTATACTTATGATTCACAGAATTCAATGCGTAGTACAGTTGATATCTCAAAACTTTTTTCAACACAGAGAATTATTACTTTTAAAAATCTCCTAAACGTACAGTTAGAATTTATAAATAAATACAGATCTGACTTGAAAATAAAACTTGCTCGGGCAAGGCTTTCTCAATTTAAACATAAGATTTTAAATAGAAGAATAAGATCAAAATGAGAATACTTCATACAGTTCAAGACTACTCACCAACTGGTGGGGGAATGTATATGGTCGTGAAACAAATATCTGAACGACTAGTTCAAAAAGGCCATCAAGTCACTATTGCAACATGCAAAGTCGAAGGTCGTCAGGATGGAGAAATCAATGGTGTATTCGTGAAACAGTTTGATATAAAAGGCAATTTAGTACATGGAATATCAGGCGAGGTAGAACGATATCGTGAGTTTATTTTAAAGCAAGAATATGATGTGATGTGCAATTTTGCAATGCAGCAATGGGCTTCAGACCTGGTATTAGATTTACTTGATAATATCGGATCTAAGAAAGTCTCTTGTCCTACTGGCTTTTCTGGATTAAGGTTGAAAGAGTATAAAGAATATTTTTCTAATATGCCGGACTGGTTAAACAAATATGATGCTAATATTTTCCAATCAAATATTTATCAAGACGTTACTTTCGCGCGAACAAATAAAGTAAAGAATATTACTATTATTCCAAATGGGGCAGATGAAAAATTATATGATACTCCTGTTGAGTATTCATTTAAAAAAAAGAATGGATTGGATATGAATACTTTTTTGATATTACATGCAGGAAATCATACAAACGCAAAAGGTCATCGAGAAGCAATACAATCTTTTGTAAAAGCAAATATTTCAAATTCAGTTTTTGTACTAACTGGTAAATCAACTGTAAAATTATCTTTATCATTAAATCCTCTAAAATCGTTAAGATCAATTGTTTACTTTTTTCGGAATAATTGTGAATGGAAGTGCAAATTGAGAGCAAAACTTGCGAATTTCTATTTTAAAATCTTTAATAAAAAAAAGCGGATAATTCTTACTTATTTACATGATAAGCTTCTTGCTGATACCAATAGAGAAGCGGATCTTTTTCTTTTTCCCTCGAATATTGAGGCATCTCCGTTAGTTTTATATGAAGCCAATGCCTCTCATACTGCCTTTTTAAGCTCTGATGTTGGAAATGCTTCTGAGGTTGCATCGTGGACTGGTGGAGGAATGATTATTCCGACAACTAAATCTGCAAAAGGTTATGCTACTATTGATATAAATGCTTGTGCGAAGATGATAGAACAATTATATAATGACAGAAAACTATTGCAAAAGTTGAGTAACAAGGGTTATGAACAATGGAAAAATTTCTTTACTTGGGATAAAATATCAAGCGACTATGAAAAGTTATACCTTTCACTGGTCAATTCAAATTCGAAGAATAAGTTATAAATAGGTTTACATGTTAAGAAAATTACGCCGCTTTGTTGGTACTATTCTAAAATCATTACATATAGATTACACAAAGACCAAAATATACAAATCGTATAAGCATAGAGTTGAAAGAGAGGAGAAGATATTACAGCAAGATATGCTAATTTCTCTTTATCAGTTACCAGTTAATAAAGTTATCAATAATATGCAAAACAAAAACGAAATAGTAGGATTTATTTTTTCATTTGATCGCGCTTTCCAATTGTACAGTTTGATTAAAAGTATCGATGAGAAATTTGTTACAAAAATGCCGATTTATATTTTTTATCGGGCATCAAACGATAAGCATCAGGCTGCATATCACGAAGTTTTCTCCAAATTTTCTAATTTAGAAATAGTCCCAATTTTGCAGAAATCCAAGGAATCCTTTAGAGAAGATTATCTGCAAGCACTTGATAGTATTAGCACTGAAAATATAATTTTTTTTGTTGACGATATTGTTCTTACGGAATCATTTGATTATGCTGATGTCAAAAATTTACCACTCAATGTGTTTACGCCGACTTTACGTTTAGGTGCAAATACAACATATTCATATACAATGGATTGTGAATCTAAAACGAATAAATTATTAGATAATAATCTATTTAAGAAATATACCAAGATAGATGATAAATTATTCTGGCAATGGAAAGATGGAGTTGCAGACTGGGCTTACAGTATATCTGTAGACGGCTCAATATTTGATTTCCAAGAAATTTTATTGCTTTCGCATAATACTGATTATACATCTCCCAATGTATATGAATATTATTTAAACTCACTATATTCATCACTTTATTCCCATAAGATTGCGGTTGCATATAAGAAGTCGAAATTAGTAAATATGCCAATTAATAAGGTTCAACAAGATAAGTTTAATGTGAATAGAAGTGGTAACATTGATACAAATTATCTTTTAGATTTATGGAATCAAGGTTATGAAATGGATTTAAGTCATTTATATGGATATATAAATAATAGCCCTCATGAAGAGATTGAGCTAAAAATTGTCAAACGAAAATCATAGTGACCATCTACTTGATATGAATTTTGGAATTATTTCATAAATTAAAATAAAGTATGGAATTTAATAAGAAATAATGATATCCATGAAAAATAACAATGCAAAGAAAATGACAGATGTACAAAGCACAAATAAAAGCGAAGTGGGTGAATCAAATAATTATCCTCGTGTTTCAATAATCTTATGCAATTTTAATGGTTTGAATTATATCAAAGAAACATTACCGAAATTTATTCAATTTGATTATCCAAATTATGAGATTTCTCTTGTTGATGATGGCTCAACAGATGGTAGTAGAGAGTGGATAGAGAAATTTATTTCTGATCATGAAAAAAGTTCCAGTAAAGGTTCTAGTAGCAAAAAGAATAAAGTAGATATCGTATATTATAAAAACCCAGAAAATCTTGGTATACCAAAATCAAGAAATCGAGCAGTCCTAAATGCCACGGGTGATTATTATATGTTTTTTGATAACGATATTATTTGTACTGATAAAAATATTTTTAATAATTTATTGGAGTACTATAGGGGCAAGGATAAAATTGCGTATTTATTGATTCCACTAGTTGATAAAGAAAGACTTGAGTCTGGAGAAACTAATCAGTACGGAAGTTATTATTCATTTTATGGAATAATGCGAAATAAAATCTTGAATATCAAAGATGTCATGGCAATCGAGGGTGGTTATCGATGTGTTGTAACATTCTCGCAAATTTTTTGCAGTAAAAAAGTGTGGCAAGATATTGGCGGTTTTGATGAAAGGCAGAAATTCAACTTAGATGATGATGATATCTCGACAAGAGCAAATGTATATGGTTATGAGAACTGGGTTTATAACAAGACTTATCTAATTCATACGGGATTAGCAAATCGTAAAGATAATCGAAAATACTACAACTCTTTTAAACTTTACTATTCAGGAAAGGTAAGACCATTGTTAAAGAATATGCAATTCGGAACGCTTGTATATATGATTCCTATGTTTTATCTCTCTACATGTCTTATGACTTTAAAACAAGCTATAACTAGAAAGTATCCACTTGTTATATTTGCATTTATTAGTTCATTTTTAAAATCGATAGCTGATTTTCCTGATACACTTAAGGAGAGGAAAATAATTCAAGCAAAAAGGAAAGTAAGCGATAAATCATTTCTTTCAGTAAAATTTCCTCTTTATAGCTCAACAAAATGGTATCAAGAGATTAGCTTGTATTTCAAAGATACAATCTCTGGTAAGAATAGTACTAAGTAAACGATTATTTCAACAGCGTATTTTTATAATTATTAAGCATTGCTTTTTGCATCGAATACAAATTATTTGGCACTTATTCTCTTATATAGATGTAGAAAGTACCATCGGAAGAAACTAGTGCTACACGATTTTCCTGCTGATTGATTCTATACTCTTTTATGTCATTGTATTTGTTTATATTAAATAGACTGTTTTGATTCTTGGTTATTTTAATTTCGCTTTCACCAGATAAACTATAGGTATTATCAGTCATCTCTTTAAGTGAGTCATTTTCAGTATCATATTCATAATACTTTTGTTCCTGAAATGGATATGCCGATGATAGATAGATAAGATTATTTGAGCATTTATCAATTTTAAGTGTCGGTACAACAAAAAATTTATTTCTTTCGTACTTAGTTGTGATAGTAGGAAAAGTATCAACATGATTTGGTTCTGATTCATTAATATCTGATTCTGCTTCTGAAATTTTTATTTCTTTCTCTTGGGTATTAATAATATCTGAAATGTTCGTTTCTAAAACAATTGTCTCAATTTCTGTTCCAAAATCACTTTCCGTATTTTTAATGTTATTTTTATAATTACAAATAATTAATACATTTTCAGAAAAAACGTTTTCTTCAACTTCTAATGAGTCATCGATTCCCTCCCTAATTTTTTTGGGACTATTTGAATCGACAATATTTTCTCGATCAGTAGAAATATTGCCAACATCGTTTAGATTTACAATTTCATTAGTATTTTTGATACCAACTATCTGTGCATTATCTATGATTATTTTTTTAATCAGTTCTCTCGAATCAGTATCATAGATTTCAAGTAGTGTTGTGTTATTTGCTTTATTGAGCGTATCTGAAATTATATATTCTTCTTCATTATTAAAGCCATTCTCAGCATCTGAAAAATCAATTACTAAATCAGATTTTTCGTCATAACTTAATATCTCTTCGGTATTAATTTCTTGATTAATTTCACTAGCAATGCTAAATGTTTTTTCATCAATCCAGAATATATTCTTATAATTTTCTTTACGAGTTAAAGGGAATAATACATTAGTCTCAATTACTTCATTTACATTATTATCTTCCTTATCTTTATAAAAGAAGAATGATAAAAGAAATACCGAAAGATAAATCAGCAAAATAAATGCCCAAATTAGTATTATTCTAAGTAAGTCTTTTTTCTTCATATAAAAAAGCAAAATAAAATATTAATTACCAAAATAACTATTAAAAAGTAGGGTGGGGATTATCACCAGATAATCTTCCTGGATACCAATCTGCGTTAAGAGTATTTATCGCATTCCAATCAACATCGATCCAATCTGTCGGATTAATATGAGAGCTTTGCCATTGATCCTTTCGTAATTCAAAATGCAGATGATAGCCCAGCGGTTCACAATTATAGTAACCGCTATTACCAGTCAGCCCAATTAAATCGCCTTTTTTCACTCTTTCCCCATAAACTAAATCTGTACCATCAGCCTTTTTATAATTCTCTAAATGTGCGTACAAACTGCTCATGCCATTATCGTGGATAATTTTAATCATATTGCCACCAGTAAGACATTCACCTCCGAAATTATCCCAACCAACATATCCTACATATCCATCAGCTATTGCGTATATTGGTTCTCGATAAACCCCAAAATCAATGCCCATATGCGGACTCTGAAAGGCTGTATATCCGTGCCATTGTGTTACACCAACAACCTTATTGAAAGGAAATCTGAAGTATTTATTCGACCCATCTCCAATCGGGTTATATATCAATTGAGAGATTATTTGTTCATTTGATCTAGGTACAGTTTCATGAAAATCTAACCAGCTTTGACCTATTTTCTGCGAAAAAATCATCTCCTTTTCTATCGAAATATTTTGTCCAGAATAATCTCCATTTTTAAAGAAATCTAATCTTACACCTGTATCGTTGATTGTTTCTCGTACAGCAAAATGATTTCTTGAATCAGGAAAAATACCATATACAGCACCATATGTTGAAATCACATTAGTCTTTGATGGTAATTGCTCTTCAAAACATTTAAACCAAGTACGTGGATCGAAAAATGATTTCTTTTTACACCGGTAAGCCTCTACTGTGAGTGATAATTTGTCGTTATCAGCTCCATATGTTCTAACTAAGTACTTTTCTTTGTTTGAGGAATAATTATAATTCTTTTCAATTGTTGGCGCTGAGAGATTGCAACTCACTTTTGTAATAAGATTGTCGGTTATTTGATATTTATATAAACATTGAGAGGTAAGAGGTATTAATGCAGGTTTAAAAGAAGGATCAATAATTGAACCTATCCCGAATAAAGAAGCCCCTTTTACTGAAGGGGTAGTGTAAGAATAAATTTCTGACCTCTCACTAATATTTCCTGATTTATCAGTTGCAACAGCTGAAAAAGAGTATGTACTATTACCTGACCAGTTTTCTACTAGTAATATTTTACCAGAAGTATTTTCTGTTACCGCATGTAATCCGGCTAAATTATAAATGTAATATTTATCAGCTCCGACTGAAGATATTGTTGCATATAGATTTTTTGATTGATCATCTGCAGAGAGTTCAATAATCGGTTTTGTAGGTTTTGTCCAATCAGTTAGAAATTCAATAATACTTTCAGAAGAATTTCCTGCTCTATCTTTTGTTACAACTTTTATTTTATTAAGACCTTCGTAAAGGGTATTCGCATCTGCAGAAAGTTTACTTTTAAAACGGCTTGAAAGTTCGGTAGTGAAAATCGACTTGTTTTCTTGGCTATTACTATTAATCGAAGTTAAAACTTCAGTTTTTGCATAAGGATCTATTAAAGCTTCAAACTTTATTTCTTTTTGATTACTCAAGAGATTATTTGTCGGGGAGATTATATTTGGCTTTAAAGGAGGGGTGTTATCAATAATAAAGGGAATCATCTGAGATAAAGAAACTTGGCCTACAATATCTAATGCTGATGCATAAACAAAATAATTCCCCTCGGGTAGATTTTGAATATCAGGGATTAAAGTATCCTCAATTTCTGTAATAGGAGTTTCTATTACGATTTCTCTATTTTGATTTTCAACGATTAATGATGCATTAGTTAAATTAGTTTCTTTTAATGAATATGAGATTTCTAATTTATCTTGCACTTCTGGACTACTTTGTGGTGATAAGTATTGTTGTCCTACAGAGAAGGTCGTAAAAATTGGCGGAGTAAAATCGTGTCTTGAACACATTGTCTCCGAATATTCGCTCTGATGGCCCAAATGATCTCTTGCAAATACTCTGTAACAAAAAATTACATCTTCAATCTCATTAGTAAAGAGCTCATTAAGATAAGCAGTACTTTTTTCTTCACATATCAGTTGTTCTCCATTTGTATCACATATTTTCTCTATGCCGAAAGTTACTGGGTTCGATTCTGATCCTGTATTAAATTGCCAAGAGAGGACAATATTATTTCCGTAGGTTACAGGAGGAATAAAATCAATCTTAGGTACATCTGGTGCGGTAGTATCTATTTCAAAATATGCTATATCTGAATATGTATGGCACTTATTTTTAATTCGGTTGTCTTCGGATTTTATTCGCCAAAAATACAGACCATCTTCTTCAAAAGTATATTCATATTTATTCTCGGATAGACCCTCCGAATTATGAAGAATTGTTGAAAAATCTTGAGCGTCAGAAATTTCAACATAATATGTTATTTCATCTTCATTAGGATCTTGTGAAATTCCCCAATTAAAAATAATATTCCTATTATCAATATATTCTGGATTTCCGTTACTATTTATTGGGTATTGTAGATTTGCTTTTGTAGGAGGCACATTCTGCTTATAGCTGACTAATACAAATGGTTCTTGTCCTGGTTCACATCGAGGAAGATCAGGTGTATATATGCAAGCATTGCTCCAAAAGATACCGCCATTTAAATTTTCGTTTGATGCAATAAGTGATATTCCATTCTCCCAATTGTTATTTACAAGTTGATTGAAAACAATACTTTTGATTTCTAATGTTTTCCGACCAATCGTTTTACTGATTGTATATGAGTAATAATTATCTGATGATGGCTGATTGAACCAATTTATGTTGTATTGTGACCAATTGCTGCTTGGTACTCCTATATCGACTTGATAATCACTATTGCTTTCATTGTAATACTGCCAAATGTTTAATTCAGCAGAAACAATATCTCTTGGTAAAATCTCATAGATTGCAAAATCTGCAAGTGAATACTTAAGATATGAACGAGTTTTCTGTTTCATCCATTGATTATCGTATCCGACTAAAAAACTTCGTGTATCCCAAGGACTAGCATATGGATAGCCACTCTCAGTGTAAGTGTCTTCGGTTATTCCTAACTTGATTGTCGATATAGGTATATTTTGAACAGTACTTATCAAATTGTCGGCATTGTTATTTCCAAGATTTTCTTCATCTATCTCGATGTTAGCATTTATTTCATTTTGGATATCTGATGGATTACTATTTAATAAACTTACTTTTTCTATAGCGTTAGTTTGGTCATATTCTGTATAGTTTTCTATTAAGCCTGTATTTTCTACTATCTGACTATAAGTTTTGTTTGGTAATTCAAGCTTTTCATTAATTAAATTGAAGTATGTTACGAGTAAAGGGATTAGTGCAATTGATAGAATTACTACGGAAATTTGTATAATTCTTTTATTCTTATCTGTTTCAATCATAGTATTATTTTGCACTATAATTATTAAAACAGTGTTAAATAATTATGAAATCCAAAAAATCGAATCCCAATTGTCAGTATTATTTTTATTTCGACAATGTGATATCAAAATTTAGCCGAAAAACCCTTCTATCAAGGATTAATTAATCTAATTAAAATATACATTTATTATCAGATCAAATCATGATAAAACAGTACAAATATTATCTACTTGTCATAAGTAAGAAAATGCAGAATAATAACTACTATGGAATTAACACAAAAACTAAATGATGAACAAATTGAAGCCGTAAATCATAATCAAGGGCCATTACTTATTATTGCCGGAGCAGGTACTGGAAAAACAAAAGTAATCACAACTCGAATTATTAATATTATCGAGCAAGGATGGGCTAAACCATCAGAAATCTTAGCACTTACTTTTACTGATAAAGCTTCAAAAGAAATGCTTGATCGTGTTGATACTGCGATGCCATTGGGTTATGAAGAAGTGAATATCTCAACTTTTCATTCCTTTTGCGAGAAATTACTTAGGCAAGAGGCACTGAATATAGGTCTAGATATTAATTTTACGCTAATGACTCAAGCTCAAGCTTATATGCTTTTTAGAAAGAATCTGTACAAGTTTCCTCTGCAAAAGCTTAGACCTATTGGAAATCCATCGTCATATATTACGGAGATATTAAAACACTTTAGTCGCTTGCAAGATGAAGATATTCGTCCAGATGATTATATTGATTATGTAACAAAACTTAAGCAAGACACTCAAGAAGAGAAAGAGCACTATGAAAGACTCAAAGAGTTGTCAGAAACATATAAAGTTTATAGTCAGTTGAAAATAGATGAGTCTAAACTAGATTTTGGAGATGTTATTAATCTCGCACTAAAATTACTTCGCGAAAGTCCTATTACACTCCAAAAATATCGTCAACAATATAAGTATATTTTAGTTGATGAGTTTCAAGACACAAATTTTACTCAAAATGTGCTTATAAATACCTTAGCAATAAATGTTGATCCCAAGTATATTGAAATTGCAGGGACTGGAAAATGCTCTCCAGAAATACAGAAGAAAATTACTCAAGCATCAAAAAAATCCAATATTACAGTTGTTGGAGATGATGATCAAGCAATATATAAGTTTCGAGGTGCAGCAATCTCAAATATTCTTCAATTTAAGAAAATATATCCTTCTGCTACAAATATCGTTCTTACAAGGAATTACCGTAACGAGCAGAAAATTTTAGATTCTGCTTACTCATTAATCTCAAATAATAATCCACATCGCCTTGAAATAACTGAAAATATAAACAAGAAGCTCATTGCTAATAAAGCTACAGATAAAATAATTGAAGAACCTGTGAATCTTATCGCTACTGATACAGGTGTGCATGAAGCAGAATTAGTGTCTGAAGAGATATTGAAGCTTACAGGTAATAGTGATAATTCCGTTTTAATAGGGAAATTTAACGATGAGGGACAATCATCTTTTGTAGATACAAATAGTACAGTGAGTAATAATTCCAATTATAATTTTTCTGATATTGCAGTATTAGTGCGTGCTAATAAGCATATTGATGAGTTTGTCCAGGCATTTAAATACAAAGGTATTCCTTTCAAATTTGTCGGACCGAGAGGACTATATAATCGTCCAGAAGTAGGAGTGCTAATTTCATTTTTGAAATTACTAAATGACTTTAATAAAAATGTTGATGCTTATAACTTACTCGTGATGGATTGTTGGAAATTATCAGGGCGTGAAGTTGCGGAAATCATGCAAGGTTCTCGCAGAGATAAGATAAATATTATTAACTGGCTTGAAGCTCAGTGGGGTATAAAATTGGGTGAAGATAATTTTACAGACGTTAATCAAGGAAATCCAAAGAATCAAAGGGATATTACTTTTTCAAAAGAAGCAATTGCAAGTTTATCAAATTTTCTACAGATTTTTGATTATTCATTAAAGATGGTTAAAGAGAATAGATCGATTGGAAATATTCTCTTAAATTTCTTTAAACAGAGTGGGTATATGTCACAGCTAGCCAATTCATCTAATCAAGAAGATGTTTTTAAAATTCAGAATATTAGCAAATATTTTGATACGATTAAGAAGTTTGAACAAGATAGTAAAGATACAAATCTTTATGACTATATTGATTATTTAAATTACAGCATTGAGATTGGTGAGAGTCCTTCAGTCGAACAGGAATCAATGGATGATCTAAATGCTGTAAATATTATGACAGTTCATTCTTCTAAAGGATTAGAATTTCCTGTTGTTTTTCTTGTCAATCTTTCTTCCGAAAGATTCCCTTCAAGGTATATGTCAGATCGTTTACCTATCCCTGAGGAATTAATCAAGGAAGTACTTGGAGAAAAAGATGAAAAGATGGCTCATTTGCAAGAAGAAAGACGCCTTTTTTATGTCGGTGCTACAAGAGCAAAAGAGAAGTTGTATCTTACAGCAGCCGAAAATTATGGTGGAGTAAGGAAGAAACAGCCGAGTATCTTTATTGAAGAACTTCTGAATCGCAAAGTCGATCTTGATAAAGAATATTCTCAAAATAAAGAGGAAACAGATGTGATAGATAATGAAATTAATGGCACAATAAACAATAATATTAACACGATTGAAAAATCATTCTCGTCAAATGTTATCGAAGATGAGATGGTAAAATTCCTGGTAACATATCAAAGGAAAAAATTATCTTTAAGCTTCACCTCATTTAACCAATATAGAAAATGTCCTAAACAGTATCGATATAAATATTTACAGCTTGTTCCAGGTGAACCCAGTGCTAGTCAGACTTATGGAAGGGTGATACATAATACTCTAAAGTCCTTTTATGAGAAGCAAAAACAATATAAAGAATCATTGCCAGGTATAGTTCAGCAGCCAGACTTTGAATTTCTCGAGAAATGTCTTGACGCCAATTGGTCAGATATCGGATACGATTCAGTTGAGCAAAAAGAATTACAGTTAAACAGAGCTAAAAATACAATTAAACAATACTTTGAGAAACTTTATTCTGTTGACGAGTATCCCATAGACCTTGAACGAAAATTCTCCTATAATATTTTGGATTTAGCATTTACCGGTGCAATTGACCGTATTGATAAAGTAGGCGAGGAAGACGGTAAAAATGTTGTAACGGTTATCGATTACAAAACGGGTGAAAAAAAAGAAGATAAAGATTCAGACTATCAACTTCAACTTGCACTTTATGCTTTAGTTCTAGAAGAAAGTCAAAATTTGATAGTTCAAAAGGCTAAAATAATTTATCTAGATGGTAGTGAGATATTAGATGTCGAAATTGATGAGAAAATAAAAGCAAAATTACTTAGCTTAATAGCTGAAGTTAAAAATGAAATATTGGCAGAGAACTTTATTGCTAGGCCTGGTTTTATGTGTAAATATTGCGATTATTTATCTATTTGTGATGATGCGTATTTATAGTGTATAATATTGTATTTATGAACTTATCATTAATTTTTGCAAAAATCATACAGATTCCTTTTATTTTCCTGATCGCTAATGGAGATAGTGATGCTTTCGGGCCTAGTTTTGGAGATACTGTGGACGATTTTATTAATACGACTACTACTACAACAACTCAAGGTGGTCAACCGACAGATGTAATAACTGAATTTGTAAACAAGTTAATAGTTATTGCTATACCCGCGGGAGTATTATGTGCGATAATCTTACTGGTGTATGCAGGTATTACGATTATGTTGAGTAAAGGAGATCCAGATAAGCTTAAGGAATCTAAAGAAATAATAACTAATGCTATTACTGGATTTGCAATTATCATGCTTTCTATTGTAATATTGGTTATTATAAATAAAGTCCTTGGTCTAAATATTCAATTTGATCCTAATAATCCATCATCATGATAAATATAATAAGTACAATTAAATATTCGACTTGTCTAGTAGGTTGGTTTGGTGTCAATAATCCAGTTGTATCCTCTCTTCAATCTGAGACGGGTTCCGGTGATGTAATATTGGCTAAGGTTGCTTCATTTTTATCTACGGCAGTAGTGATCTCTTCAGTAGTTGCTTTAGCCTTTATTGTTTGGGGAGGCGTTACATATATTACTGCTAATGGTGATGCGGACAAAATTAAAAAAGGTACAGGTACGATTGTTAATGCGATAATTGGTTTAGTGATTATTTTTTTATCACAACTAATCATTAGATTTATTATGGGAAAAATTTTAGCTTAAAATAATATTGAAATTATAGTTTTTTTAGTGTAAAATAAGTAATTATAAATTATATTAATTTTTAATAATTAAAAAATGAAAAATAAATTAGTGTCGTTATACGCAAAATTAAGTACTTCAGCCGTTGTTTTAGCCTCTTCAACTATGGCTGTTTCAGCTCAGGAGACATGGGAGACATGGGTAAACAAAGTTAAGGGACCTCGTGCTGAGGGTGACTTACAGGTAATTATAATTGATCTCCTTAATTGGGGTATTGGATTGACTGCATTAGTTGCGGTAGTAATGTTAATATGGAACGGTATTCGATATATTACGGCAAATGGTGATGAGGATAAAATTAAAGGTGCAACAAAGGGTATTACCTATGCTATTATCGGTCTAGTAATATGTTTCTTCTCAATTCTTATTGTCAATTTTGTTATTAAAAATATCGTTGGTATTTAAAGAATAAAGGAAATTGAATACATTGAAGGCTTATGTTTCAAAAATAATAATATTTATTTTATCTGTTCTTCAGGTATTTTTAATATCCGTTAATCCTGTTAATGCGAATAGTGGGGTACAGGATCCTCCACAGTTAAGTGGAGCATTTCTTGCTACATTAATTTCAAAAATAGAATCTTTATTAATACCTGTATCGGTTTTTATTGCTCTTGCACTGTTGATTTTTTCTGGATACATGTGGATATCTTCTGCAGGAGATCCTGAAAAAGTTAAAAAAGCATCTTCAACTATTACTTGGACCGTAATAGGGTTGTTTTTTATTGTTATGGTAAGGATAATCTTTAGCTTGGTTATGGATTTTATTCTTAAGTAATTGGAAATTTATTGCTGTCTTGTATTGATAGTAATGGCGTAATGATAAAATCGTAGACAACAATTTGGTTGAATTATTCCTCCTTTATGATTGACACGCTTTGTTGAAGAATTTCTGATACTACATAAATAAATTAATTATTTTTCTAGTTATTGAATCTGAACCATAAAATTATGGTATGCCTTGTCCGTTAATATTTTTTAACAAAATATGTTATAATCAGAAGATGGGAGAAATCCAGATAAAACAAAATAATAAAACCCACAGTATACAAAAGAAAATGTCATATTTGAGGTACTTTTCGGTTTCATTTATGTTTGTTATTTTAACTACAGTGATATTCTCTATCCCTAGTGGATTAATAATTCCTAAGCAGATATCTGATCAATTTATACGAAAAGCGTATGCTACAACTGCTGAAGAATATGAACAACAGCTTGAAGAAGCAGAACGAATAAAACAAGAGAAAGAGCGAATCCTTGCAGAGACAAGAAAATCTTTACAGGATATAACTGCAAGTAATGTCTCATTAGATCAGAAAATATGGATGATAGATGATAAATTGGGTCAGAGTAATGCAAAACTAGAAGAGAATACTAGATTATTGCAAGAAAAAGAAGCTCAGCTTGAGGAACAGAAGAGTATCTTGGAGGAAAAGCTGCTTCTGATTGCTGATGTATCAACTGAGATCTACAAGAATTCACGGATGGGTATTATGGAGATATTGTTAATGAAATGGAACACAGATGATACTTGGAGTTTACTAAACTACAAAAGATATGCCTTAAAAAATCAGATTGCTTTAGGAAAAGAACTAAATGAACAAGTTGCAGAAATAGAGAAGCAAAAAAAGGATATTGAGAATTCTCGAATTCAAATTGAAGCTGAAAAGCAAGCATTAGATGATTCCAAAAGAGCATTTGAAGCTGAGAGGGCTATGCTTATTGAACAGATGAATCAAACATATGCACAACAATACCAGCTTTCTTCAGAAATATCTTCTCTTAGCGATCAAATATCTGAATTACAAAGAGCTATTATTGTTGCGAGATCAGGTGGAACAATCGTTAATGAGGGTTCAGTGCCAAATACTGGAGATTATAATGCGACATTAGCTGGTTTTAGGGATAATGCTCCTTCAGGATACTTCGGAGTATTTTCAATCGGTGCCTATACTCATCGTAATGGTATGAGTCAAACTGGTGCTTATGCCAGAGCTGAAGCTGGTCAAAGTGCAGAGGAGATTTTGCAAGCGTATTATCCGGGTTCAGTTTTGCGCAAAGACTATCCATCTATGGCAACAATATCTGTAATTGGTTATGCTGATCCTATACCTTTTGAAACGGACTATCTTTATGGTATTCAAGAAATGCCAGAGAACTGGGGTTATGAAGCATTAAAAGCGCAAGCAATAATTGCAAGGACATATGCTATCCGTAGGACGAGTAATGGTGCTGGAGCGATATGTGCTACACAAGCTTGTCAAGTTTTTAGTTATCCACTTAAGTCGGGTGCTTGGAAGCAAGCTGTAGATGAAACTAGAGGGTGGGTATTACAAGATGCAAATGGTAATACTATTTCCACACAATATGCTGCTATACATGGTGGTTATGTCAATAATGTCGGCTGGGATACAACTGATCGTACTGGGAGTGGAGATTGGTTGAGTAGATCTTGGGAAAGTATGTCAGGTCATCCGTGGTTTTATCGATCATGGTATAGACAAACATATAATGATGCTTCTGCAACTTGTGGACGAAATTCTTGGATGAGTGAAGAAGAAATGGCAGATATTTTAAATACTTGGTTAGTATTAAAAGGGTCTGGTTTGAAAGGTGGTTATGATAGTAGCCGTATTATGCCTGTCACTATATCTCAATGTCCTATACAAGGTTTGGGTGGCAATCCATATTCTATGCAAGAAATGAGAGATTTGCTTGTGAATCCGATAACTTCTATTTCTGGTATGCCTTACAATGTTCAAGGGGATAACGCACAGACTCAGTACATAAGCTTTAATACAAATATTGGAGTAATTAGTGTGCCTGGTAGTGAATTTAAAAATACATACAATCTAAGAGCTCCAGGCTATTTATCTATACCTCAAACAGGTTTTACTTTTATCAATATCGATAGGAATTAAAACAAGCCAATCAATAATAATTTTCTCTTAATCTAACAAATAATGGATACTAATAAGCAACTACAGGGATCTTTGAAGTATAAGAAGATTCTCAATCTGATTCCAGATGAATTTGATTCAATAATCATTGATGCGTATGAATTTGCATTGGAGATACTTGGAGATCAGATGAGGAATAGTAAATATTCGCAGGTAGAACACTCAGTAAATGTTGCTTATTATCTTGCTCAGATAGGCATTGATATTAATACTGTAATTGCGGGTTTAGTCCATCAAACTGTTAGGACTTATGATAAAAATAAATATTCAATTAATGAAATATTTTTAAAGATAGAACAAAAATTTGGAAATGATGTATTGGATTTAGTTAAAGGTAATAACGAAATAATTGTGATTTCTAATTCGATATCTGTTTCTGAGGCTGTACATAAATATATATTAAAGCGCAAAACTGACTTACGATATTTAATGATTCGCTTGTGTGATATGCGAGATACTGTAGATAACATCGAGTATTTTGACGAAGATTTCCAGAAAGATATTGCAAAAAAAGCTATCAGTGTTTATGCTCCACTTGCGGAGTTCATTAACTTCTACTTTTTTAAGAAACATTTCGAGGATGTCGGTTTCAGAATACTATATCCAGAAATTTACTCTGAAATAAATATGTTCTTAAGATCTAAACAGCTCGATAATGATAAACTTATTTATGAAATTAGTACTAAACTTAAGGTGCTGTTACGAGATATACATTATAAACCATTTATAGTTGGAAGAATAAAAGCACCATATAGTATTTATAAGAAAACAATAAAATACATTAACGAATCTAAAAAGCCTGATATTTCTGCTATGCGCGATTTAATTGCGTTTAGCATTATTGTCAAGGATGTGAAAGATTGTTACAAAGTTGCTTCTATAATTGAGGCAAATACTGTTAATAATATTATTGATTTTGAAGATTATATTATGGATCCTAAACCAAATGGATTTAGTCAACTCCAATTAATTGTGTCGATCCCAGAAATAACACCGTTGAAATTTGAAATTCAGATAATGACATACGAAATGTATAATACGAATACATATGGCTACGCTTCCCATTTTTCATACAAAATTAGAGGCAAAAGGTATGCAGAAGCAGGTGAAGATTTTATGTGGGTTAAAGAGATCAGGGAGAAAATTGATAAGAATACTAAACAAAAGAAATTAAAATTATCAAATCCAATAATTTCTAATGTATTTTCTGATCGAGTTTATGTCTTTACGCCACAGTCAGATATTATTGCACTTGCTCAGGGAAGTACTGCTTTAGATTTTGCATTTTATATTCATGAAAAAATAGGGTTACGCGCCGTAAATGCAGAGATTAATGGTGTGGTTAAGCCACTAAATACGAAATTAAAAAATAACGATATTATAAAAATTAATGTATCTCCAAATCCGAATACTGTAGCAACTGTGAATTCTGACTGGCTTAATTTTGTAGTATCTGTCAGAGCGAAGCAGAAAATTGCAAAGTATTTATCAAAATGTTAATATCTTCTTATGAAATCAAAGAAAGCTATAGGAAAAAATATTAATAAAGCTTTTAACACTGTTATTGCAATTTTAATGGTACTTTCAATATTATTACCATTGTTGTTTACAATTATTGCATTACTTACGAAATAGTATATGGATATATCACTATCTTCTCCGATCACAGAGCTTAAAGGTGTAGGCTCATTTATTGCGTCGAAACTTCATAAACTTGGTATTGAATATGTTAAGGATTTATTATTTTATATACCTTCAAAATATAGAGATACATCTAATCTACTTAATATCTCGACATTAATTGAACAAGGTGAGGGCACGATTGTTGCAAAGGTAGAATCAATTTCTAGTTTCAAAGCAGGAAGATTTTTGATTACAAAAGCAAAGCTTATCGATGATTCGGGTAAAATTGAGGCAGTTTGGTTTAATCAACCATATATTATTATGTCAATAAAAAGGGATAACTACTACTTTATTGATGGAAAGGTAAAGATAAAAGATCGTTTTGTATCACTGCAGGTTAGAGAGTATCAACAAGTTGATGAAACTGAGTATGAGGAGTCTTCTTCTAAGAACACTGCTGATATAATAAAGGTACAAAATGATATAGAAAATATTCAAAATAAAAGATCCGAAATTATTAATGAAAAAAAGAGTCTACCTAACTTAAGTAAAATTAATATCGGTGGTATCACGCCTTTCTATCCTACAACTGCAGGGCTTTCTCAGAAAATAATAAGAAAAAATATTTACAAATTATTGAAAATTGACCAAATTCCAATTGCGGATTCTTTACCAACACAATACTTATCTGATTCCGAACTAAATATTAAATCTTCTTCAGATAGTAAATTTATTAAGCTTGATAAAGCTATTGAACAAATTCATTTTCCTGATAATACTCAACAGATTGAGATTGCTAAAAAAAGGTTAGCGCTTGATGAAATGCTAAATATTGCATTCGACATTGAATACCAGAATCAATATAGAGAAAAGAAGAAGTCATATAGTATTAAGGCGGAGGGATGCAATCTAAATGATTTTATTTCGGGTTTACCTTATCCACTCACGGATGATCAGCAGAAAGTACTTGAAGAGATATTGATTGATATGCGAAATAGTAAACCTATGCGTAGGGTGTTAAATGGCGATGTTGGAAGTGGTAAAACTATAATCGCTCTTATCACATCATTACTCACCATACAAAATGGATATAGTGTAATTCTTATTGCTCCGACAACCATCTTAGCAAAACAGCATTATGAAACATTTAATAAAATACTTGGTAAATATATGAAGCAATATGATTTTTCTATTGATCTCTTAATGTCTGGAAATCAGTTAGTAAGCTTTTTTTGTGAAAACAAGAAATCTATACTTATAGGTACTCATGCAATATTATTCAAAAAAGATATTGATCAATACATCGGTAAGGTAGGTTTAGTAGTTGTTGATGAGCAACACAGATTTGGCGTATTACAAAGAGAATATCTAAAAGAGATGGGTGATAATAAAAATGTACCTCATTACTTATCAATGACTGCGACACCTATTCCAAGGACATTGACGCAAATTTTGTATGGTGATTCAGATATTTCGATAATTAAACAGATGCCAAAAAATCGTATTCCTGTAAAATCATATTTAGTGCCTCAGTCAAAGCGAAATGATTGTTATCGCTGGATAAAGCAAAATATTATTCAAGCTAAAACAGATAAGAATATCCAGCAAGCATATATTATTTTTCCTCTAGTAGATGATTCGGACAAAATGGATGCACTATCAGCAACTGATCAGTTTGAAAAGTTGAAATCAAGTGCTTTTAAGGGACTAAGTGTTGGCCTTTTGCACGGCAAAATGAAAGAAATTGAAAAACAGGCCATACTAAGTGATTTCCGAGACAAAAAATATGATGTACTTGTCGCTACTTCAGTAATTGAAGTCGGTATAGATATTCCTGATGCGACTATTATGGTTATTGAGGATGCAGAACACTTCGGATTAGCTCAGTTGCATCAATTTAGAGGGCGTGTCGGAAGAGGAGATAAACAATCACATTGTTTCGTTGTAGCAAGTAAAAATGTTTCTACAAATAGTGATAGTTATAAACGCTTAGAGTATTTTGTAAAACACAGCTCAGGATTTGATGTCGCCGAATATGATCTTAAGAGTAGGGGTCCTGGTGAAGTATATGGATTAGCTCAATCTGGAATACCAAAGTTGAAAGTAGCTGATATTATGGATATTCAACTAGTTAAAAGAGCTCGTGATATAGCAAAAAAGATGATTAACGAGTATAATCCTGATCAGATTAACGATATTAGAACAAAATTATTCCACTAATACCCGTGTCAATTATTAATAAGTAAAAAATCAAACACAATTTCAATTATGAATAATAATAAGGAGATAAGATTACACATTGTATTAGATAATATTCGTAGTGTTTTTAATGTCGGAAGTATTTTTCGAACTGCTGATGCTACTGGTTGTGCCAAAATATATATATGTGGAATGACTCCAACTCCAGAAAACCCCAAGATGTATAAAACTGCTTTAGGTGCAATAGAGACTGTTCCATGGGAATATTACAAAACAACGCTTGATGCGATTAATGAATTAAAAGAAAGACACATTCCAATTGTTTCTGTAGAGTTAACTGATGATGCTTATCATTTTCAAAGCTATGATTATCCTCATGAAGTAGCTTTAGTTTTCGGTCATGAACGACTTGGAGTAAATAATCTAGTTCTTGCTCAAAGTGATGCAAAAATCATGATTCCAATGCTCGGTATTAAAGAGTCACTTAATGTCGCAAATACTGCAAGTATTATTATGTTTGAGGCATTGAGAGAAGAAAAGTAGGTGCTTAATTCAAAAGATGTTAGAATTGATTATTCTATTAAATTAGTGTATCATTGTGCCCTAATTTTATTGTTTAAATCTTGTAGAATATGGCAAATAATGAAAAGAAACTCGAAGTATTGGATGTGATTCCGATTCTTGTAGAAAACCTCAAAAAAATTTCTGCAATAAATCTGATTGTTCATCCAGCAAATTTTAATTGGAGGCAAAAAAACACATTAAATACCGATCAATTACGCACATTAGACAGTGGGTTAATACAATATAAACGACCAATGATAGAAATACCTAGATATGAAGTTCTAACAAATTATCGAAAAGTCGTTAATGAAATCGTTGAGGATTATAAAAACATTATCCCGAATACATTAGTATCTTTTTGCTCAAAAGTAATTACTGGTAAACGTAAAGAGATGCATCTTCCGACTATGAATTACCATCCTATATTGGATGGTATTACTGATGAAGAGGAATTAAAAAATTCAATAATAAAGTTGTTAAAACTTATTGTACGTTGGGATGGGTATCTTCTTAAAACTGATAGATATTGGCATTATTATGGAGAATATCTTTTATCTCAAGAAGAATTCTACCATTGGTTAGGATTACATTCAAACTCATGTTTCTCAGTAAGTCCTCGATATATTGGTCAATCACTTCGTGATGGTTATACTCCGACAAGACAGACATCGACCGCTTTATATAAAATGACAATACCATATGTCTCAGAAAAAATTCAGAAAAATGCAGAAAATATTTCTGTTTGGGATTATCAGGAAATCGAGATAATTGATTTCAGAAAATTCAAATACAATGCAGTAGTTCATGGATATGAAGTAAAAGAATAGTTATTTTCCAGATTTTCAAGTAAGAAAATAATTTTGTTAGTAATAATTTAGATTTTGGGTGTTTTTTCAACAAATAAAAGTATTTCTATTATACTATCGACTAAACTCTGGATTTTACAGCGTAAATATTGTATATTAGATTGATAAATTATTAGCTTAAATAGATGCTAGATATTAGGAGAATAGTCGAAGAGACTGAAAAAGTGAAAAATGCTCTCCTCAAAAGGATGAAGCCAGAAGAACTTAATTTGGAGTCAATAATAGCGTTAGATTCGTCACGTAGAGAGAAACAAGTTAAATATGATGAATTGCGATCAAAACAAAAAAGTTTCAATGATAAGATGTCACAGATGGATAGGAAATCAGATGATTTTGGGAAAATGATTTCTGATTTAAAGGAGATTTCAGCACAGACTAAACAACTTGAGGAAGATTTACGATTTACAGAAGAGAAGCTTAAATCGTTACTTGATGTTTTACCAAATATTCCTGATGATGATCTATTAGCTGGAGAAAAAGAGAACAATCAGGTTCTTGAAAGTCATGGTATTAAACCAAATTTTACTTTTAAAGTAAAAGATCATGTTCAATTATCTGCAGATTTAGGAATTGTCGATTTTGAAAGAGCTGCTAAGATCGGTGGAGCACAGATGTCGATGTATGTTGGTGATGGTGCACTACTTGAATGGGCCTTGATAAATTTTTTTATTAGAGAGCATATTGCTGATGGTTATACGATGATTATTCCTCCACATCTTCTTTGTGAGGATTCTGGGTATACTGCAGGACAAATGCCGAAATTTCGAGAAGATGTTTTTTGGACACAAGATGGAAATTTTCTCTTGCCCACAGCAGAAACAGCTTTAGCAAATTATTACAGAGATGAAATTGTCGACGAATCTATTTTGCCGAAGAAATTTTTTGCATATACACCATGTTATCGACGAGAAGCCGGAAGCTATAGAGCTAATGAGAGAGGACTAATGAGGATGCACCAATTTAATAAAGTTGAGATGTTTCAATTTACGACTCCAGAGCAATCTGATAAAGCATTTGACGAATTGTTACATAAAGCTATGAATCTAGTCGAGAAACTGGGATTGCATTATAGAGTGTCTAAACTAGCTGCTGGAGATTGTTCTGGCGGTATGGCTCGTACATACGATGTTGAAGCTTATATGCCATTTATGGATACATTCTATGAGGTAAGCTCAGTATCAAATGCAAGAGATTATCAAGCTCGTAGGGGAAATATGAGATATCGATCACAAAAAGATGATAAACCAAAATATATGCATACTTTAAATGGCTCTGGTCTAGCTACAAGTCGTCTTATGGTGGCTCTATTGGAAACATATCAAAATGCTGATGGATCGATAACTGTACCTGAAGTTCTGAGAGCTTTTGTAGGGAAAGATAAAATCGAGAAAGCAACTAAATAAATATGAAAAATTATTTTTTAGGGATTTTTCCCGACATAGAAGTCAGTAAGAAAATAGCTAAATCGGCCATTGAGATTCGTAAGATATTCGCCTCACAGGGTATTAATGTAAAATGGGTTGAACCGGAGAAATACCATCTTTCACTTTTATTCATTGGGCATGAGATATCATTCTTTCGTAAACTGTTGATAAAGAATCGAGTAAGTAAATATTCCTTCGATCCAATAAATATTGAAATATCGGGATATAAAGCTGGTATTTCAAATCGTTATAGAGAGCTGATATTTTTAACAGTTGGTCAAGGAGCAGATCAATTGCGAGAATTAGTTACTGATCTATCAAAGAAAACTGGGGTTAAAAGAGATCAAGTTTTTATACCTCATATTACTTTAGGAAGAGTAGGGAAGGACTTAACAGATCAAGAGTATTCTAATATTCTTACAGAAGTGAAGGAGATTACAATTCCCGATCCAATTATCTGGCAAGCGCAGACAATAAATTTTGTTGTTAGTGACCTCGACAAATACTCTCTTATAGTCTGATATAAGCTTGCTTAACACTTCTTGATGAATCTTGTATCCAAGTATTTATTATTGTGAAATATCTAAATGGTTTTTACTAAACCAAGTCTTCTGCTTTTTATATAGTTTTACAGTATTGATGTTAATACTATTAATAATTTCCTTCTTGATTGAATCATCAACAATAATCTTATCTGTTTTCTCGGAAATTGATTTTTCTACTAAACGGTAAAAATTAGAATTGGTAAAGAATTCTTTGTATCCAATTGAATTCAATGATTTTACATTTTGCGCAGTCATTTTCTTTTCGTGCAGAAATTTTATTATCGAGATATTTTCCTCAATAAGCCCATTGTCGAACATTTTATTAGTTCTATTATTGATACGGTCTATTGCAATTTCTTTTTCTGGAATAAGTGAAAAGTAGAGATGCCTACGATTTCTTCGCTTCTGATAAAGATCTTTCAGGTTTTCTTCTCCATAGTATGTTTTCTTTTCTATTATCCTAATTAATCTTCTCGGATTATTTTTATCACTATTATTTAACAATTTAACCGAATCACCAGCTAATTTCTGTAGTTGATTAACATCTAATATGTTTAATCTCTCGCGTAAATTATCTTTTTGAGCATTGATATTTTTCTCAACAAATTGATTATTTATTTCGTAATTGTAAATGACGCTTTCAATATACATCCCTGTACCTCCGACTAATATTGGAGTGCCAGAAATTGATTTTAATATTTCATCACAATCATTTTTATAATCAAATAGATTGTAATCATCAATAATACTTTTATAGCCATACATTAAGTGAGCTATGCCATTTATTGTTTGCAAATTATATTTTTTAGAAATATCTTCAGCTTTTTTATTTGTAATGTTATTACCTGCTTTTGCGATATTCTTTTTTTCGGAGAGACATGTGTCATTGCACTGAATATTATTGCATTTAAGTGTACTCCCCCCCAGTATAGAAAAGCTTTTGTTAAGAGTATTATCTGCCTGATTAAAGAAAGGCTGAGCAGCTCCAATTATTAGCTGATCATATATCTGTCTTGAATCTGCATTTACTATTATCGGGATTTTGCATCTGATTCGTTTTGCAACTTCAACTGCTATGTCTGATTTCCCACTTGCAGTTGTCCCCCCGATTACAATAATTGGCGGTATGTCAATATCTGCAGTGTTATGGGTATATTCGTATTGCTTTTCATAATTGATAGCAGTATCTGAATATTTAATAACATATTTTTGCGATTTGTATGGAGTAATGTCAGCAAATAGAAGATATTCTGTAATTTTGGCAACGATTTCATTTACTATTGAGGCTATAATTGGAGTCATCAAAATCGACGATTGAAAATTACTTTTTACTAATCAACTTCTTTATACCAAAGTACATACCTATCCCGATAAGTCCTACGAGTAAAGCTGAACCTATCGAAACGATATAATTTAAAGGTAACCAAATAATTGATGCAATTAGGATTAATATTAGGGACACAAAATATTTGACTGAAAAGTTCTTTATCGATTCCGATTCATATACAGATATAAAAATGATAAAGAGTGCAGTCGTAATATATGTCCAGAAGCTACGATATGTAATATCCACGACAGTGAACTTTTCAAGAATAAATATTGATAAGTTGTATAGAGCTACAACAGCTGCTATCGATAGGAATGCAGAAAAAATATTTCGATCCTTTTTCTGATATAACCATGCAAATAGTAAGGTTCCTGCTGGTACTAATGAGACTAGAACAATTATATCGATTAACTCTCTATCTATCATTTTTCCCTCCATTAATAATTATTTTGTCAAAGAAATTTGTTTGTGGTAAAAATCTTTTACCATATACATCAGAAAGGATAAATACAAATATTGTAGAAATAGTACTTAACAAACCTATCAAAGCAAGATGGCTTATCTGCCCGTAAGAAACCAAATGCATTATTGTAAAACCAATCATAGAAAGAATGGCTAATTGAATCATAATATTTTTATTATGTCCTAGTGATACGGCAATTATTGAAGAAATGATAATGAAGATAATAAGGTCATCTGAAGAAATTGGAAGATTCGCAAGTTTATGGTATGCAATCATAATTCCTGTTGGTACTATTAATGAGCACAATGTCGCAAAACGGTTTTTAGCAAATAATGATATTGCTATAGCAACCAGAGAGAAAGTAATAAATGCTTTAATGTAATCAAATTTCAACTCTGCTACAGGTTGGGTGTCAATCTCTGTAGCAGTAACACTTGTACTACTTGCACCACTATTAATAATTGCATCATATGTTTTTACAGCTTCCTCATCATCAGTAGGGACATTGAAAGCTATGAATGTTTCTGAGGAATCAATTACATGGATGAATTCAACAAGATAATCGGTTTGTAGGCCAATTATTTTACCATCATTATTTTTAATGAATTGTTTTATCTCATTGTTTTTATCAGGACTATTTTTAAAATTGGCAAACCATGAAGTCGTTCCATCGGTTAGTGGCAATTCTTGGAAATCAATATTTCTAAAATAAGAGATATCTATAGGAGCTAGTTCATAACTGTCAGGGAAATATAATGCATATTGATTCTCTTCGCTTGTATAATCAACACCTTCTTTGAGCATTAAAATCTTAATATCATTTTTGGCTGTCAATAACTGATTAATGTATTGCGAATCAGATTGAATTTCTACAACAAATTGTCCAACTTGCTGTGTTACATTATTTTCAGCTGCTGTTTCGCTTACTTGCAAATCTCCATTATCTAGATCTTGAGTATCATCAGTTGTTTGATCTACTGGATCAGCTTCAGCACTTTTTGTAACAAATGAGTATGGCTCAATCTTAAAATTCTCAACATTAATATGCCTTAATCTCTTATACAATAAATCTTGATATGCTTCGACAACTTTTGGATCTGTAGAATCAATCTCAATTAAATAAGATTGAGTTGGAGTAGAGTCTGCAATCTGTAAATCGTAATTTAATTTATCGGTTATCATCTCGGTTTTGGGTAAAGCGATAAGCAAACACCCAATCACGATACCAGCAAATAGTATTGAAATAATAGCGGTAAGAAACTCAAAGAATTTTTTCCCACTAGGTTTTGGTAGTTTTATACTGTATACAGCATTTGTATTTGTCCTAGGATTGTAATCTTGAACGAAATCTTGAGTATATTTTTCCTTCTTACTTGGTTTAGAAAGTTTTTTGACCTTTTCAGCGGGCAATACCACAACATTGTTATCGTAATTCTTATTCTTTTTTACTTCTTGGGTGATGGCCATAGGTTTAATGTAAACTAATTATTAATTGTATAAGTCAAAATAATTACCAATTAAGAGTATTTTATCGCTAGATAGCGCATTTAGCAAGAATGGCTCTCGATTCTTTTTATTATATTGAAAGTCTTGATTCGTATAAACTGCAACTTTATATTGTCTATCTGAGGTTTTCTCATATGCTGTAAGTTCTTTAGAAAGCGAGTTAACATCCATTTCACCGACTACGACTATATCAACATCTTCTCCAGCTTGATCAGCAAAAAATTGTTTAGAAACAAAAAGTAGATCAGTCTTACCATTACGATTTACTATTTCCAGTAATGATTTTGATTTATCTTTATTTTTATACATTAGTGAGCGAAGCTCATTTATTATCGGGCATTCTTCGTTAACGCTGTAAACAACACGATTTCCTTTTGATTCGCTTGTTAATATCTCCACATCAGAGAGATTCTTTAATTCTCGGCGTATTGCATTAATCTCCTCGTTGAGTAGCCTTACAAGAGCTCTGACATGGTATTGTGCATTGTCTTGAGTGAGGAATATGTCGAGGATCTTGCACCTTACTTTTGAAATGAATAGTTTCTCTATCATAATTTTATTCTATCACAGAATTATCTATTCAGTAAGATGTAAACCATATATACTTTATAATTACGATTTTCAGGCTATTGCTCGTTAATAACAAATTGACCGTAATCACGAGGTAAGGCTTCTATCCAGATCAGGCCACGATTAAATACAAAATCTTTACCATCTGTACCTTTGTATGAAGTGCGATCGGTTCTATTAGTTTTTTCCCATGTTGCATCATATATTTTTCCATCTTGTAAGATTTTAGTTTTTCCAGATCCGATGGTTTCTACTATTACATGGCCAGAAATATCGTATGTTTCAGTCATAGTTACTTCTTGTACTACCACAACTTTTGCTCTAATTACTTGACCTGTAGCCTCATCAATATCATTATTCCCACCTATTTTTCTAATATAGTTGTTCGCCGCAGAATCATATACCCATTCGACATCATAATCACCATAGTAATTACTTAAATCTCCCCAGAATGAAATTGAAACTTTAGTTTTTGTACCCCGCATATTGATAGGTAAGTCTTTTTTAAATTGCCATGCTTCAAAATTGTCAGATAAACCGCTTATACTGTTCTGTGAAGCATAATCCCAAACTGAGATAGTAGATGAATATTCATTATGAGGAGCATATCGATCACTTCTTCGCCAAGCGCCCACAGTATTGGCGATATCTTCAATATTGTAATTGTACAAATTACCACATGCGTTAACTCGAGCATCTGATGAAGAAGCACAGCCATCATGAATATAAATTGCATCATAAGGGCTTAAGAACTCTAAGTAGTATTGTCGAGCACTTCTAATTGGACCAACTTCATTTACTGCGTTACTCCAATAAATAGGCATATATCTTGTTATTCCTGATTCAACAGATGTCTCAAAGACTATGTCTGCTTTGCTTAAATTCTTTTGTGGCCTTGCAGAAATATGATTATCTATCATAACTGCAATTGGACGACGATTTTTTAATTCATTATATTCTGTTTTGGTAAGTAAAATGCCATTGATAGGACTTACTTCGGTGCGTGGTTCAGAAGCAATAGGAAGGAGTGTGTTAACATTAAAAATTGAATCCTTTGTTATCACTTGCGAAATTGGTGACAAATAATTAGAACTTATTGTGAGGATTGATGATGGTTTTGGTGTTTGTTTAATAAGTCCAAACCATATAAATAGCAATGCCAATGCAATAATAATTATTCCTCCAACAATTCCGATTATTGCTTTTGTTTTATTACTTAATTTTATTTTTCCAGAAATTCTATCTTTGAGAGATTTTCTTGTCGAATCTGTTTGAACATTTGAGATACTATCTGTTTTACTAAGGGCATTTTTAAGATTAGTTAAAGTTTTATCTCCATTATTTGATTGGTTTAATACTGATTGTGATAAATCAATAATGTTTTTACTCTTTGCTTGTGCTGAGGGAGTTTTACTTGTAGCTGAGACTTCAACTGTATTTGCAAGTGGTGGTTGAGAGATATTAACCTTTTCTTCATTTAGTAGAGTATTTGTATTTGTCGTTGTAGCGGCCTTAGGTGTCGCAATAGAACTTACAACCTCTGAAGGATTTGCTGGTGTTACAGCTTTATCTGAAGTTAAATTTACTTTAATTTTGTCAGAGGAATTTGTTTTTGTTGGTGCAATTTTACTCGAAAGGGTTTTGTCAGATTGTTTATTATCTAGTGTAGGTATTTTACTTTTTGTTGTATCCTTAGTCTCTTTATTTTTGTTATTTGTGCTTGGATTTATAAATTGATTGCTCATTTATAGTATAATAGCATATTGTAATATCTTAAGTAAAATATATGCAAAACGGTAAAAAGACTTACTATATCAAGACATTCGGATGCGCGATGAACTATTCTGATAGCGAGCGAATAAAGTTTTTGATGGAAAAAATCGGTTTTAAACAGATGAAAAAATCAACAGATGCTGATGTTGTGATACTAAATAGCTGTTCGATTAGGCAGCAAGCTGAAGATAAAGTAATCGGTTGGGGACAAAATTTGAGGATTAAGGGGAATAAATATAAGGATAAAAAACAGAAAATAATTTTAACAGGATGTATGGCGACTAGATTTAATAGAAATTTAAGTAATAATGTTGATACACAGTTAAAACAAAGAAAATTGTTAAAACGCCAAATGCCTTGGCTTGATGAAATAATCGAAATTTCCGAAATCAATAAATTACCGTCATTGTTAGGGACTAAACAATTTGAAAAAGACGATCTAGCCAATGAAAATATAAATATAAGGTCATTTAATAGTAATAATGTAATAGGTCTATTTCCTATTTCAACAGGATGCGATAATTTTTGTTCCTACTGTATAGTGCCATATACCCGAGGCAGATTAACTAATTATCCCGAGGAAATGATAATATCTGCAGTCAGAGAATTTATCAATCAAGGTGGAAAACTTGTTACTCTAATTGGGCAAAATGTTAACAGTTGGAAAAGTAAAGATGGTAAAAGGGATTTTGTTGATCTTTTGAATGAATTAATAAAAATCGAGGGAGACTTTTGGATTAACTTCATATCTTCAAACCCAATGGATTTTACTGATCGACTATGTCACCTTATAGCAACAGATCCTCATTTCATCAAAAGTGTCAATCTGGCGGTTCAATCTGGATCAGATAGGATATTGAAATTGATGAATCGAAGGTATGAGGCTATAGATTTTCTTAATATTGTCAGAACGATAAAGAATAAATATCCAGACTTCCGAATTACTACTGATATTATTGTTGGTTTTCCGGGTGAAGAAAAATCTGATTTTGATGCAACTTTAAAGCTGCTTAAAGATGCCGATATTGATATGGTTTATCTTGGAAAGTTTTCTCCGCGTAAAGGGACTGTAGCAAGCAGATATAAAGAAACTCTATCATTACAGGAAAAAAAGAACCGAGAAAATCTAGTTTATGACCTAATAAATGAAATCAGGATCAAACACAACAAAAAATATATAGGTAAGGAAGTTGATGTTTTAATTACAGGAGGGCGTAGGGGAATAAGCTATTTCAATCATGAAGTCGTTCTTAATAATTCAGCTAGTAAAAAAGAAATAGGTCAAATTGTAAGAAAGAAAGTTGTAGAAGCAACGAGAGCTGGATTAGTATTAGAGTAATACCCATCAATAAAATATTTGGAAATACTGCATCTTCAAAGCTTATTATTATCCTCTGTTGCTTTATTGCGGGTAATTCGTATAATAAAATAGTAGGGCAGTAATGCCTGAATAAATTATTTATTATTAGGCAATCTATGAGTAAATATATTAAGTATATGATGCTTCTTCTGATAGTAGTATCATCAGGTATTTTCCTCGCAGGATGTGAAAAAAAGACTGACACTACAGATACAACAGATGACAATACTGTTGTGGTGACAAATGATAACAAGAATACTACAAATAGTAACACGACTAGTAACACGACAAAAACAAATGATACTGATGATGAAGAGGATACAGAGGAAGAAGATGATAAAACAAGTACTAATACCGGCAACAACAACGGTAGTACAAACACTGGTACAACGACTGACTTTTCCAAATATAATAGTAATAAACAAACAGTCGGTGAGAGTTCTTCAAAGCAGTACAAGATAAATTCGTTAACTAATTCCCCTTTTACCGGATACCATAGATTTGTATTTGATCTTGAAGGAAATACTGCAAACACGACTCAAAAACCAAAGGTCACTGCAGAATATGTTTCCAGCTCAAATGTCGTAAAAATCTCATTAGAAAATATTGTTAAAGATAGTAGTGGTATTGCATTTCAGGATTCGGTGGACATTAATAAAGAAGGTGTTGTAAAGATTTATCACAATATTTCTGGAAATGATGTAGTTTCAGTATACGATATAGGAGTATCTAAGACACCAGTTTATTATTTGCAAATTGCAGATAATGGTACGAATAAGTGGAAGATCACTTTGGATGTAAAATATCCAGGTGCAGTTGCTCAAACAGGTTTGAATTTAGGAACAAGTAATACCTTCGGTCAAACAAAGCAGAGTATAACGGGAGCAAAATCAGCTGAGGGAGCAACATTAAGTAGATATTCATACTATGCAGCAAATGGAGTATTAACTGTAGTATTTGAGGTTAGTGGAAGTGCAGAAAAACCTGTACCTACATGTTATGCAGAATATGCATCAGGTAAACTAAATCTTGTTTTTGAAGATCTCTCATCCAATGTTTTTGGAAATGGTTTTAGTGGAGATTTACCGAGTGTCGGAAATGTCACAATGAATAAGGTTGGTAATAAATCAACATTTGTATTCAATGGAGTAACTAATAAAGATTTCAAGCTTTATGGAACCACGAATCCAAATCAAGTGATTTTAGAAATAAAACTGTAAGAGTATTAATAAAAATTTAGTATGAATTATTTTTCTATTTAAATTTAATATTTAAATGAATGCAGGAAGGAAATAATATAGAAACAAAGCAGCCAGAAGCTGTGAAAGTTGAAAACACAGCTAAACCAGCGGAAACAAAGGTAGAAAGTGTTGCTCCAAGTGTTCCAGAACAAAAGACGGTAAAAAAGTCTAATATTGGAACATTTATTATCGTGTTTATTTTGTTGATAGTAGCTTTGATAGGTGGATTAGTCGGTGGATATTTGTTATGGGGACAAGATAAAATTGATCTTCAGTCTATTTTTACTAACAAAAAATCTGATGAGCAAAAAAGTGATGATGCAGACGATAGTGAGCAAAAAAAGGATCAAAAAGAAGATGGTGAAGAGGATAGCGATGATAATGACAATGAGGAGTCAGAGGACGAAGATACTGATAATGAGAAGGAATCTGATAATCAGCAGTTTACTGGAGATGCGATTAGCGCTGTTTTACCAAATGAATGGCAAATAGTTGAATATTTTGATGGTCAAGGTACTGACATGCTAGTATCAAATGTAAGTTATGATGGTTTGTCAGCTATTGAAGTAATAAATCCTGATAATGAAGTAATATTCAAACTAAAAGGAGTTTATGGTATTGGTGGTACTGATTACTGTTCAAATTATTATCAATTTGAAGATTTCGACCAAGCTGATTATGATTACTTTAATGGTGTAAGTGAAGAATTTTATGGCGAAGAATTACCAATAATTGATTTAAGTGCAGAAAGCTATTCAGAGATTAATCTCTTGGACAGAGAACTGAGGAGGATTGATAAAAAGTTATATATCGATACAAAGGATAATAATGCAACTTTTGATGCAGGTTGTGGAATATATGAAAATATGTGGGAAATAGAAAGCTTGACATTAATGCAAGACACACATGAGGGTCACACATATACTTGGTCTATTAGCAATACTGTAACTGATGAAGAATTAGAGATCTTAGATGATATCTTGAACTCATTCTCAGCGATATAGCTGGTAGAAGGATAAAATAGACACGTAGAACTTCATATTTAGGATGATGTTTTTTAGAATACATCTTCAATATTAGTTTTTTATTGATGAATAATTCTAATATAGTATAATATTCTAGTTTATCATTATTCATATCTTTGATTTGATCTTAGCGTGTAAGGTCATAAAGGGTATGAAATTGCATCGCGAGAAAATCGGGGAATAGTTCAGATGGCTAGAATGCTTGCATGGGGTGCAAGAGGTCGCAGGTTCAAGTCCTGTTTCCCCGACCACACAGGACGCTCTCCTCAGAAACGCCTTGTAAAGCCTTATACAGAGGGCTAATCTCTCCGTTCGTAAACTCGTTATTTTTGAACACTGGTACGTTCGTAAATATACTTCCCAAAATTTGTCTTTTTTGATCAAATGTTGCTATCTCCCAATATCTGTCGATTCTTGCACCGAATTGAGCCAACATTCTAATATGTGTAAGTAAATCATTGTAATCGATTGACTCTTCATTCAAATCCACTCTAGCGAGTGTCTGCTTGTCTTCTAAATCAGATAGAACATTTTTTAGTCCTTCTTCATTGATGAAGCCTTTCTTGTAATCCTTGTAGACATCAAGTTTTTCTTTCTCAATAGCTTTCACTCGTTTTTCACACTCTTTAAGCCTTTCTCCTGATACGGCTCTTTGCTCTTCTAGTCGTTTGCCAACAAATTCCTCGACAATATCCATAACATTGTCATTTATTCGTAAAGATTCTAAAGTTTTGAGGAAAGCCTTGTTAATGTCTTTAGCTTTTATATTTACTGCTTTATGATTCCTATTTCTACAACAGTAATATAAATGTTTCTTTCCACTTCCTCCTGTTGAGTAGGCTGCATAAAGTGTTTTACCACATTCAGGACAAGCAACAAAACCTTTGTAGAGAAACTCGAACTTTCCTTTTTCTACTTTTCTAACATTACCTCTTGTTTCCATAATCTCTTGTGCTAATAAGAATATTGTAGGTGTTACTATTGGTTTATGCAATCCCTGTGTTTTCTTACCTAATTTCTTGTATTCAATTTGCCCCATATAAACTACATTACTCAGTATGTCTTGAATACGTGATTTTGAAAATTTCTTTCCTTGACGATTTTTGTAATTATTTTCAACATATATTTTGTCGGCAATGGTTTGGAATGAGTATCTACCAGTTACATATAGAGAGAATATTTTCTGAATAATTTTTTCTTCTCTTGGAATTATTTGCATAACTTTTGAACCTGCTCTTACTTCATAACCAAATGGAGGATTTGACATATGGTAACCACTCTCAAATCTTTCTACTATTCCCTTCTTAACTTCTGTTTTGAGGTTGTCGCTATAATACTGAGCCATAGAAGCCATTATGTTCTCAAGGAATACTTCATGTGGGGCTGTTCCTAATTGCTCAGAACAAGAAAGAAGATTCGTTCCATGCTTTATTAACATTGCTCTGATTGCTGAGTGGTCAACAATTGAACGAGCGAATCTATCTACTTTATGAATGATTACAGAATGTACACTATTGTTCTTACAGAAATCGACCAATGCTTTCAATGCAGGTCTATTACGATTTGTACCAGTAAAACCTTCATCTTTGAAGATCTTTAGAACTTTGAAGTTTTCTTGTGATGCTTTAGCCTTACAAGCCTTTACTTGTGCGTCAATTGAAAATCCTTCAGCTTGTTCTCTTGATGATACTCTTGCGTATATAACTGCTGTCTTCATTTTTCTCGTAAATTATTTATTTAACAAAAAGGGCGACTCGTTGACCACAACCTGAACAAGCCAGATTGTACGAATCGCCCTTATTACTTTCTCTTCTGCCTGAGAAAGCGAAGGTGGCTTGTTATGTTTTAAGTTGTGGTCATTCATATACTATCATTTTTCATTAAGTATCTCAAAAACTTTCTCCAACCCTCTTCTCTATCGTTGTTACTAGCTTTTCTTCTTCTTCCCTACTAAGTAATTTTACCTCATCTAATGTACAATGCAGAAGTTCATGTATTAGTGCCAAATATTTCTCTTTGTCTGATAAGTCAGTATTAATTACAATAAGCCAATATGCACTTGTATCACCAATAAGATTCCTAAACCCTTTAACATCTTCCTTAAATGACTTCTCTTCTATTTGTATATGTGGCCATTTTTCTTGAGCTATTGCTTTTATATATTTGTAATCTTGGGGGTATCTTGTCCTTAGGCTTTCAGCCGACATGTGGAGCATGTCTTGGACAAGAGGTAAGACCATTTTTTATTTTATTCCCAATAATTAATATTGGGGCAGTCATGAGCAGTTTCCAAACTAAATTAATTTATTTTGACCAAAAAAAAGGAGGCTGTTAAACCTCCTTTTAGTGGTGAGAAGATAGATAAGGAAAATCCTTATTTGGAAAAAACATAAAATTAGTTTTCTTTTTTTACATTTTCCCACCATTCTTCGAATGTTTTATGTGTAGAATCTTCTAATTTATTTGCGATGTACCAATTTTTCATTATGGTCTTTGCTTCGTTTACAGCTTGTTCTGTATTTGCATTTGGACCAAGTGAAAACACAAGCATTTCTTTAGGTGAAAGCAATATGTCCCCTCCAACTTTCTGCTTCAATAGTTCAAGATATTTTTGAGCTTCTTTCCATACTTGCTGAGAATCATGCTTTGGTTCTTCTCCAAAGAAATACGATATTGGCTTTTCTAATACTTTTGAAATCTTTTGTAATTTCTCAATAGGCACATCACTCGAAGATATTTCGTACCTACTTATCATCATTCTTGATACTCCGATTTTTTGTGCTAGTTCTTCTTGTGAGAGATTCTTTTCTGTTCTTGCCTTTTTGATTTGTTTACCAACAATTTTCTTATCCATCTCAATGTTTTTATATATATAGTTAGTTATCTGTATAGCATTGTATCACTTGATGAACATCTGTGTCAATGTTATCAAAATATGTACATCATCGGACGACATTACAGATTTTGAAAAATTCTGATACATTTTACTTGACATTCTGATAACTCATATGTATATTATTGATAACTGAAATGTATCAGACTGCTCAAGGGTATTATACATAAAGAAAAAACATATGGACTTGAGTAGTCAATTCAAATTCACACAGGTTACCTTGGATGAAGTATTTAGCTTTATCAAGGAAAGAATATCACAAGGTGCTTTTCCAGCTTTCAGGAACTACTCAGATAAACAGCTTTTATCTGTTGCGATGACAGCTAAACCTCTTATTGAGGTTCATTTAACGATTGCAGGCAGATTGGCACAACAACAATTAGAAGAGAATAAATTGAAAAGATTTAAGGTAGACAAGGCTATGCTTTCTGAGGAAATCGCCCCCTCAGATGATTCATCTCAATGTAAAGCATAGCCTTTTGTGTCTTAAAAATACAAAGATAAATATGAAAACTGTAGCTGACAAATACATACAAAGAATATTGGAGGAAATCTTCTTACATGAGGGCTTAGAAAATCCTATTCAGGTTTCTGAGCTGATGGAGATTGTTCCACTAACAGGTCGAGAGATTCGAAATGTTGTTAGGTACTTAATCAACGAAAGGTTTGAACCTATTGGTTCTAAATCGAGTTCACCAGCAGGGTTTTTCAAAATTAAAGACATTGATGACTTTATAGAGGCAGTTTCAAATTTGAACCCAAGGTCTCAAAAGATTAAAGAGAGAGCTTTGAATTTGGCAAAGGCGTGTAGGAAAGCAGGTATTGATGTTCCTGAGGTACATATCTCTAAATATAAAGATGGCTCAAAAATAGTCGTTAACATACATAATTCTGTAGTTTTTATAGATAATGAAAAAGAAATCATTGGATAAAAGATTAGAAAAATTGATACTACTGAAAAGTCCATATTTGAAGGATATAGATTTTCGTATTGCATGTGTGATTTTGATACTTCTTAAATATGAAAAAACAAATCAACATTTTGACCTCTTAATTGACGATTTGATTTGGGGTATAGATAAGTTTACAGCTGATGGTAAACGAATTGTTGTATCAGAAGGTTTTGGGTTGGATGAAGATGAGGTTGTAAGGTCTATAAAACGACTAACTAGAAAAAAGATTATTGGTGCTCAAAGATTAGATCAAAATACAATTAGGGTTTTCTGAGGGTCTTTGAGACAGGGCTACTTTTACCTTGAGCAGTTGAGTAGCTCTGTCTTAAGCGAAAGCTTTATTTAATATTTTGATTTACATTCTATGAGAAGTAAATACTTCAAAAATCAACTGCTCAAGAAGATTATTAAGAGAGTAAAGAAGACAAAGATATTGAAGAAAATCTTTGTTCTTAATTTCGTTCTCTTATTTTCTGGTGTGTACAACCTTTTATTGTTACAACCAGTTTATTCTGATTCATTCTATCCGTTAGCCGATGCAGATGATTGCTACTTTGCACAGGCTACTTCTGTTTCGTATAGAAACTTACCCAATAATTGCTCTGGAGCAAACTGTGTGTCTTTTGACGCTTCTCAAGTTTATGGTGAAAGTGGTGTGTATCCAGAAAATCATAACTTTTACGATGTAGCTGATATTACATACCCAGACGCTCATAGATATAGAGGTGTTGTTGATAGAGTTGCAGTACCACCAAATACGATGATTGATATCGGTTACTATACTTACAATTATTCAGGTCATTCTATAACAGCAGAACAAGCATACCTCTTTGTTTCGAGAGGTGATACTAACAATGGTGATTGGGGACGACTTGGTTCTGGTGGTTCTGTTGGTGCGATTACTTATCTTCATTTAGGTAATTGGAAGACAAGGAGTGGAAGATATGTAACTTTAGGTAATTTAGGTACATATCCTGCCCATACCTCAAGTAATCCACCAAGTGGTAGGACTATATATTCGTTTGTAACAATTCAGCCTATTCAGATTCAATCTAGGACTGCTACACCAGAGTTTGTTGGAGGTGGAAACCTACGAATAAGGTATGATTTGACTGTAAGGAATGTATCTTCCTACAATCTCTCAAATGTTAATGTTATAGACGAACTTCCAAGTGGAGAAGTTTTTAATCAAACAGTAACCTTTGGCTCAGGAGAAACTAAAACATTTACTTATTATGCGAACATGGGTGCTAGTTACCCTACCAATATTACTAATACTCCTGCAAGAGTAACTGACCCCAATAGACACAAAGAAGAGG
>ENA-UPSM01000265-UPSM01000265.1-activated-sludge-metagenome-genome-assembly--contig:-NODE-265-length-78066-cov-10.492264_pt1 | contig 78066 bp, 64 predicted proteins | sample MGYA00238181_ERZ773283 | MGnify/ENA primary metagenome ERZ773283 (study PRJEB29023, sample SAMN05720199) | activated sludge metagenome | isolation source: Anaerobic digester | place: Japan... | reverse complement strand
CGAGATCGGATATCTGTAAGAAGCTCCACGGCCTTGGTGTGCAACGAATCCTTCTTTTTGATCAAACTCGGTTTGATGACAAAGGACCCATAACACTCCAGGATGTTGTGAATGCGCTGACTGATAGGATCCTCAAATCGATCATGCTTCGGAAGATTATTCCAGCCACTGAGTGAGTCCATACGATTCAGGTATGTGACGATACCCGCGGAGACAATACCCGAACTCGGTGTGCTTGGATACGTTGTAGCCACAGATGTCCCTCCTTCGAGAACGGCACATTCCCCATGGGAGGAGCCGCATCCCTCCCATGGGGATATGATGTTGGATCACAGAGCGATGGTGTCGTTGTGAACGATATGCAGTCGACTCGACATACGACATCCATGGGTGCGGACAAGAGCCATACAATGCGGCATCGCATCATTGATCTCATTGACGGTGGTTCCCATGGGCATAACAATGTTGTTAATGGTGGGAAGCTCGGGAAGCGCACTCTGAATCATACACACCGTCCGCGTCACCGTTTCCGCCATCTCACTCGACACCACATGCTTGAATGTCAGGATCCTATGGACATACTCGGGATCCGCATTGTACTTGATGAGCTGCATCGCGTTGGCGAGATTCTTATACTCCTGTTGCGCAAAGGTTTTCGGGCTACACGAAATGGTGTACACATGGCTCGGATATCGTCGGAGATTCGATTCCAGAAACATATAGAGCTGAAACAGATTCAGTCCATTCGTTTCAACATTGCAAATCGAGTCACGCCGAGAGTACATGGACCACTGCGTGATGAATGCCATGAGCTCAGTGGGGTACATCATCGGCTCCCCACCTGTAAGCATAACGTTCGTTGTGGGAATGATGCTGTTCTTTGGCTGGTTGTCGATGAACTCAATATAGTCCGAGAACCGAAACGGTACACCCTTCTTGTCCATCTTTTCTTTTGTGTCACAGAAATCGCAATGCAGATTACAATTCCGCACTCTGATGAGTGTCATGGGAACACCCATGTGGATACCTTCCCCCTGAACGGTGTATCCAGTTTCAAGCACATCCAAGGCAATCTGTGTGATAGACATTATTATGCTCCTCCCTCTCACATACAAATACGAATCGAAGTACTGACCTTTTTCGCGGACGTCTTCTTTGAAGATGTTCTCGGTGTGGACCCATTAGTTTGATCCCACGAGAGCAACGAGTTCATTGTGGACTGTGTACTACCGGGTACCGACATGTGAACAACATTGAATATTTTTTCCGCCCGTTTCTGAAGGAAGTTGGCTAACATATAGGCTCGATCCACAGTAAAGATGTTTGTATCAAGGTGCTCGGTTTCTTGGGGAATGACCACCACAGATCCATCGAGTTCAGTCATCCGTTGGAGCCATGGATAGTTGGGGTACTTCGCTTTGGCCTGATCCAACAGAATCATGACATTGGTCCCAAACGCATCAAAGTTGATATGTTTGATGTAGAAAAGATACCCCTTCGATCCTGCTCGGAACTCGTACCCATACAACAACGAATACAACAACATCCCCTTGAGTGTGGCCTGTGCGGTGGTGAACTCTTCGAACTCCTGAGACACAGAAACCGGTCGTGCAGCCAAAACACTACCCTCCGCAAGCAACCGATCATACTCAGTATAGTACTTGTTGTAGATGGCCGCAAGTCCCGCTTGAGAACTGGCGATCTGTGTGGGATCATAGGAGTCGAGCAGATAATTGATCAGGTCCGAGAGTGCTCCCCGAATCGCCCGAGGTGTATCGGACTTCTGGGCTTCGTGTCCCTTGATAACACGTTCGTTCACCGCAACGCCTTTATCCATAATCGCTCGATACGCATATTGTTTCTTTACATTGAAGAATATCGACGTGGCCATAACGATTTCTTGTTTGAAGTTAAAATTATGATCCTTCATCGAATCTTCAGGATCGATGCCCTTGCGTTTCAAAAGCTCGATGACAATATACTTGTTGATGTAATCACCGATGCATCCGATGATTTCCCAAGCCTTCTGAAACTTCTCGGATTTGTCCACAACGTTTGGATACACTGCTTCTACCGCGGGCATTATATTAATAAACAATGAGTCGGTGTTGTGAACAAGAATGCCATTGGCGAAAAATGTATGTGTGCCTTCAACTTCGATATCATACACATACTCATCTGTTCTTGTGCTTTCGGTGATACTTGATGGCAGCCTGTACAACATATGTTGATCGTCGGTGTATGTGATCAACTTACGATCGGATGTTGTATCTAATGGCGCTCCACACACATCCGCATTTGTCTTTGTGTCCCTCCAGATCAACGAGTGATCTTCTGTGACAACAACCTTCCAATTAGATGTGATATTGACATCAAACAATCGTTTAGACCCTCTCGCATGCCTCATAACATATGGAACTTTACGGAAATCGAGATTGTCGTCATCAACTTTCGTAAGAGCGTACACATCCTCTAGGAAGCAATACTCTTTGCCGTCGGTCGACATTTGATCAACATGTGTAAACAAACTGTTGATTGGAATACGATGAACTGTATTGTCTGCACGTTTGATTACAATCGTTGTATCACCCACAACACTGTCGCCGTATATTACATATTTTCTTTGGGCAATGTCTGCAAGCGCTTCAATAGATGGTACACTCAATTCAAACACATCATATGGGATGTCAAGTCGTTTCTCGTCAATGATCTTCTGAATATATCTTGAAGCAAAATGTGCACTGAGTCGAATGAGTTCTCGCCCAGCTCCAGTAATCGCTGCTGCGGTAGTTTTATCCGACAATCGATACACCGAGGTCCCCATGACACCATAGATGCTGTTGGCCAGCTGTTTGTAGGCATATTGGAGCACTTCATATCGATCGGACAAATAGGAGTTCTGTGCTTGCTTGGCATCCCGCAACAGTTTCCGATAATGAGCACGCTGTCCGATGAGGTACATCAGGATCTCCGAGATGATCGAAGATCGTTTCTCGGGCTTCATATAGATCATGCCCTCGGCAATGAGGATCTTGTCCGTCAGATACTCCTTCAATGCCAACGCATTGGTTTCCACCGTCTGTCCGATGGGATTCTTGAATGTGAATGTTTCTGGAAGAGCCGACGGATTGTACAGATATGCCGTGGCATGCTCGGGAGAGATGGATCCCACATATGTGTCACACAGCATGTTGTACCGAATCATGATGGTGGGATACAGCGATGTGGCGTCAAGATCCACGGCACCTTCATAGAGGCCCGGCTGTGGTTCGAGCACCGACGCACCTTCATAACTATCAGATTCGGAGGCATGTGGAATATCATCTTCCAATCCACGAGCAGCGGCTTCCACGGGTCGAATCTTTTGTATTGCCGCCAATCCCCGGCTCAATGTGAACTGATAGACGATGCCATCGATGAGTCGAATCTTTGAAAAGATGTCCGACCATCCGATATTGCAAATGCGACAGAGTTCCACATTGAAGGTGATGTAGTTGAGTTTGCACTCCAGTTCATAGACTCGGAGAACGTCCACGATGTTATAATGCACATAGGCATTCAGATGCTGATGGTACATGATATCATGATCATATTCGAGAACGTCCTTCTTCTTATCCGCACCGAGTTCGATCTCTGTAATATAATCCAGTCGATATGTTTCCTTCTTCTTGAGAATCTGATATTTATAGAGCACCAGATAGTCAAGGATGGCAATCCCGTCGCACACCACAAAGGTCAGCAACCGCTTGTCGCGTTTCGAGTTGATGAACGAGAACTTACCATACTTGTTCCCAAGGATGATGCCCAGTGTCTCGGCCCGTTTGACAAGGAACGTCATATCAAACGATTCCACATTCCACCCTGTAATGAGGTCGGGATCCAAATCGATGAGTTTCTTTTGAAGCCACTGAATCGCCTCATAATCAGTTTCGACTCGTTCGATGTGTACGGGGAACTCCATCGTGTTTTTGTTGATTGTTGTAGTGATGGGTTCGATGGATATATTCTGTCCACGATTCTCGTTGGAGTTCACCACAACAACATAGAACGCTTTGTCATATGTGTCAAAGAATGATGCAAGTCGAAGCTTCGCTTGAACGTTGGTCGATTCGCTGGTCACCCGAATAGCATCCTTCTCAGTTTCAATATCGAGATACCAGATGCGTGGCTGAATGGACTCGTCCTCCACATATTCGTACTTCGTTTTGAGTTGTGTCAACGCATATGTGGAAAGGTTGTAGTCGCTGTTATAACAAGCCATCGCATTCGATACATGTTGCCGCTGCATGTTCCGAAGTTTATCGAAGGCCACACATTGTGGTACCAAATTGCTGATGGGTTCGATGGCATTGAGTTGAGATGCCCAGTCGCCAGGTTTGCTTGTGTAGTACTCCACCATGGGGTTGATGTAGAAGAGTTCCTTGACATTCCCCTTCCGAAACACGATGTACCCAGGCGCCGTGGAATTGGTTGTTTTTCCCACCCCTACCACCGCCATACCTGTCCCTACGGTCTGTCGGACCCCCTGTATGTCATAAATACGTTGTGGGGATTGATAGACCACTGGGGCGGAGTATAGAGGTGTTATAGCGGAAGCCTCGGTGGGACCTTCATCCTGCGTGGGTATGGGCATCCCAGTCTGGTTCCTGGACAAATGAGAGAGTACCGCATCCCCTGAAAACTGACGGTCCTTGGGTACCTTGACAGATTTGTCTTCGTTGAGGATGGGAAGCAATCCGCGCATGGCATCCACAAGCTCAGGAACACCTTTCCCGGTGCGCAACAACCACGAGGGATGTGGAACTGGGTAAACCAGGATCTTGTTGTACCGAGCAACCTTCCCCACATTATCGAGCACCGACGTGGTGATACCCAGACGAGACATCGCCGTTCCACCAATGGGAACGATGACCTTGAGATTTGGAAGTGCTTTGATCACTGCCTCGACTTGAACGAAGCATCGATATATCTCGGTGGGTGTGGGCTTGTTACCGGGGGCGTGGAAACAGAAGCATGTGTTTGTGATGAGTGTATTTTCGATGGGGATCCCCAACACGGAAAGTGCTCCTCGAAGGATGTCACCCGATCGCCCGATGAATGGAATGCGGTGTTTGATTTCTTCGGTGGCGGGTGCTTCTCCGAGGAATAGGACGCGGATATCCTTCAAGCTTGCATCAGCGTTCTGTTGAGTGATATCCGCCACAACATATTGAGACATGGATGCATCAAGCTTACAACTGGAACACCCTTTGCATCCGAACTGAAGACTTGCCATGATGGACTGATAGAGATCACCTCGTGTATTGACGTCCACGGATTGTGCCTCCTCACCAAAAGTAGAACGATAGAGTTCATGTGCTTCTTTGGATGTGCATGATTGGACGACTCCACGAAGCGCATCGAGTTCAGCTTGTGTATACAATCGGAGCATAGAAGCTTTGTCGGTGGTCTTCAATTCGGGATGTCGAGATCGGATCTCCTGCCACTCTTTTGGTTTCAGTGTAGGACCATCGTTGTTTGCATTGTAGAAGTCCTGTGTTCGATTGGATTGCGGCATGTATTTGTTGAGAGCGAAGCTCTTTGCCGCATACCCCGAATATGTGGCTTTGAGGGCATGTCCCATCAGAATGTCGTTGAATAGGATCTCACAGAGGACGCATGCATTAAGATCCGCATCGGAATGGTGTAGGACTTCTTTTGCTGGGATAGGGACATTGACAACAACCGATGCATCAGGATGATTCATCCAGTTCCGGAGATCGACCCATGGAGATGTTTTCCGTACAGGCGGAGCGGTGGATGGATCTGGTGTAACTGGAGGCGCGCCAACAATCTGAAGCTTTGGTGCATCATCAGATGTGCGTCTTCGTTTAGCACACAAAGTCTCACATCCCTTCAGAACACACTAAACAATATGAGAGTATCATTATTTGCCAAGTCGATTCTGATGTGGTTTACGCGGTTCTTTCCAGGAGGAACAGAAGTTTTGCAACGCTCCGACAATGAGCTGGAAGTCGAGGAACCCGAGTGTCACCACTGCGATGAACCATGCACCCACGGTGTCTGAAACCAAATCGAAATGCATGAACAGTGTTGCCATGAGAATGATCCACACGAGCAAAGCGAGACGGATACTCCGAGGACTTGAGAACATGACGTGATCGACTCTCCCCATTTTAACCGACAATTGTGTTGCCGTGGCCACGACAACTTATCATATACGGACACTCGAGACACATGACCTTTCCGTAAGCATGAGTTTTAATGAACGGGTGTGTCATGGGTGGAACTTCTTTTGAAGAGATGAAGTCTCTGATAGTTTGGATTTTGTCACAGAGTGGCGCAATCGCGTTGCCCACATCGATATACATGGGATCAGTTATATCCATCAGATTATAGTAGAAGAATCGGCGTTTGCAGGATCCACGATCGATATAGACCATACAATATCCAGCAACAGGAAGATTCAACTCTTTCCGGAAGAAGAATGACAATAACAAACCCTGCCACAATTCCACTTCAATAGGCGCTTTCAATTTCATAACATCTTTATCTTTGGTTTTGAATTCATAAAGGATATTTGTGTTTGTATCATATCCATCACACTTACAGGAGATGACAAGTGGTGCAAAGGACTTGAACTTGTAGAGCTTTTCTGTGTATGGTTGTTCTGTGAGTCCCAGCACATCTTGCATCTTCTTGTGCAGGAGATCGCCCACCGCACCCAGCCAGGTGAGTTCGACAAGAACGTTTTCTGTGTTGACAATCTTTGTTGGATAGTTATTCATCTCATAATAGATGGCGCGAATGCATCCATCGAGAAGTCCTCGTAGGTTGATAGTAGCACCATCTCTGGGTGTCTTCTTCTGAAGTGCCGCCACCGTATGTCGTCGAAGTATTGATGTTACATGCTCTTCAGTGGGCCAATTGATAGGCATGAGTTCGATGTCACCTGCTTCATCGAGAGTGTGCCGGAGGTGATGTGTGATTTGAGAAGTTCATCACATCACCTCCGGCAGAAGTTGTGTCACGTTGTGCTATCGGGTTCCCATGGCATGCGTCGTCGTTTCTTCACCTTATACTGACACACATAGTCCACAGTGTACAAATCCTTCCGGGAAATGGAACCATCAGCATTGTCCACATCAAAGAATTCAAAGTATCGAACCTTCGTTTCAGATATTCGTTTTGCCCTGTATGCGATTTTGACTCCATAACTATCCGTCTCATATATGGGTGTCTCTTCACCGATGTCGAGTTGAATGGCTTCCTCGATGCAAGGATTCGCTGGACTGATGCGAGTGGAGCCAAGATATCCGATGACTCCGGGGATACGTGCCACCTTTGTAGTCCAGTAGACAAAGTCGTCCCAGTCCACTTCAAATGATGGTGCTGGGTTGGGCCATGATGGATTTGTTGTTTGAAGATCGAGTAGCATCTGTGGGATCTTGCCATTTTCCATGAACATAAAATGTCGTCCATAGATTCGACCATCATCGTTCACATCCTGCCCACCAAAGAATTCGTTTATCAGGAAAGGCGCCACAGGAATGTTAAGATTGGCCTGATCTGGATTCGGTAACATACTCTGCGCATGTTCTGGTTGCTTTTTACCAAGATCTGCTTTCGGAATCACCGCCGCCGGCGATGATGAGCGTGATCACCCACGCGCTCCGCCACTTCAAGAGCGTTTAGCTGTGGATCACCCATGACCATGTTGTTGGTGTGTGTGTTCGTTCCGAATATCGATAGACGCGAGCAACGCAGACAGCGCGCTTTGCATTGCACTAACTGCGCCAGAAACCGCATTTACCGCGGCAACAATATCTTCATCGGCCATATCGATCCGTCATCTCCTTTCTGCATGTCAGTTTTCACAGAACGATCTCGTGGCACCAGAAATGATGAACCCCACCGATCCACATCTTGTGCAGACCACCATATCAGTAACACGGGCAATGGGTCGGTTCTCACAAAACGATCGAGTGGCACCTTTAACGATGATATAGATCCCACCATGTGGGCAACAACAGGCACCAAGATCACCAACTCGTGCTACCTTTTTATTTTCGCATGTAGTACGCGTGGCACCTGTGATGATAGGTCCACACCAATCGTGTGGACAGCACAATGGGTCCACATAACAGTTGGATCCCGCCGCCAGGTCACCAATGCGTGCGATGGGAAGTGGCATGACATGAAACACCTACCTCGATGTGAAATGGGTGAGAGATTTGGAGACCTCTCACCCATTGATGTTTGGTCGAGCATCACCGATGCTCGTTATTTCCAACCTCACCCACCGCCAGGAGATGGTGACGGTGTTGGTGATTTTGGAGGACTCCAGCCTCACCCACCACCCGCGGGATCTTGCGGGGGTGGTCCAGGCATGGGTGGCTTTTCGTGTACACCCGCTTTGCAGTTGATGAATACACCAGCCCTGGCTTCGATGTGAATATTGCCCTGCTGATCATATTCGACATATGCACCTTTGTGATGTTGCAAGCGGATGCGCTTCTTGACTTCATCGAATAGAATGTAATCTTCGAGCTCATCAAGAAGCATCATATACTCTTCTTTTTTCTTTTCCCAGATATCGAACCGACGTTTCCGATCACGACGGGGATCATCATTGTTTTTACGTTTCTTGTGCGTCAGATCCCAGCCTGTGATCACTGTACAGGGAAGATCGACATCATCGGACAAGAAAATGGTTCGTGCTGTGGGAGTCTTGATCAGAGTATGTCGTTTCCAATACTCTTTCCCATGAGTCTGCTCCACGGGCATATGGGATGGATCATCGAGGATAAGTCCACCCACATAGACCGGTTTGTCTGGATCCTCATCTTCGAAAAACACCAAGACATATGATCCGAGTGGTGGAATAAGTACGGACCCGAAGTCGTCGGCGCCTGGTTCCTTTGCAGTACTGGTTAATGATCCTGCATCACTGCTACTGCCGCCACCGGCGGACACACCAGATTTTCAAGCCGTGTTGGCCTGTTTCTTGTCACCCTGTTCCAGTGTAGCACCACCATAGATGGAATGCGGTCGTGCCCATCGACCTTCAGCGGGATCGACCTTTCCTTCCATGAGGGTCGGCACCCAGACCTTAATGCGACCCGCCTTCTTTGGATCCTTGACATCAACAACACGTGCCCGAAAGAATCCACTATACTTCGGTGGCGGGGTTGATGCCGCGGTACCTGCTTTTGCCGATGAGAGAACATCATCATCAAGAGCCATACATATTCACCACCCTTCTCGTGTGTCATATGTGTCTAGACTACACGGATGCTTGTTCCGTGATGTCGTCGAAGAAAACTCCATCATCATACTGCTGTTTAATCACCGAACGAAAACATGTGAACTCATCGGTGTCTGGACAACCCCGTGTGATCCAATCCTGGAACCGAAGATCCGCCCGAGCCATCTTGACGTTGGCTGTTTCTCCTGGAGCGTACTCAAAGGAAACAGGAACCCGATCCCGAGTCATCATCATATCGATGCGGGTTCTGATGTGATCAGCGATCTCCGCGCCGATCTTGGCACCCTCGGGATCGGATAAGCCATCTGGATACCCCATGGACATCAGCCCTTCGTGCGCACCCGCACATGAGATGATATTGAAGTATGTGTCGAGGTTGTCCAGATAGTTGCTGAAGTATGGGTACAGGTCCATGTGATCGAGAATAAACTTCCGCTTCTTCTGTGCAAGGGATTGTGAAATCTCCAGCAGATCATCAAGCATGTCTTTGATGAGCTTCATATTCCCCTGCGCCACATAACAGACTCGGTTGAGGTTGATATTGAAAACACCAACTCCACCCACCTTCGGCGCGGAGCCGAAAATGCCACGACCCACCTTCTTCATGTCGTCGATGGAGATCTGTAGACGGCAACAGAACGATCGTGTTGCTGTGGCATCCCGTGGGGTGATGAATCTGTTGATCTCCTTGAAGGCAGATTGCTCGGTGCTGTTAAATGGTTTCGTGCAGTAGTTGTCGATGTAGACTCCGCCCCACGGATCCATCTTCTCGAGCAGCATTTTGAAAATAGGATGATCATAATCGGTGGAATCGAAAATCTGAACTGTGATGAGCGGGAAGGTGTAAGGTTTGCCATATCGATCGCCCGCCGCAAACGCATTGATGTAGGCGGTGTTGGTGCGATCATAGTACTCCTGTGGAATCTGGCCATAGGTGAAGTCAAGGTACTTGCCGCCATAGGCCACCTTCTCATCCCGCAGGTTGGGATCGTTCCCCTGAATCGTCATGGTGATGTTGGTAAACGGACTGTTGCCACATCTCCATGCGAGGTTGATCTCGCAGAAGAACGTCTGCCAAATGTTTTCGAGCCGTTTTGCTGTGACTGGTACGTTGTTGATGGTTTCCTCGATGTACAGATAGGATGCCACACACGAAATGATGTCGTTCATCGCACACGCACCATGAATCTCTTGAGAAATCGTAGCGATGAAGTTTGCTGCTTCCCCAAGGAGCGACTCGATATGTTTTGGAGGAGAATACGCTGGGGCGTTTGGTTCGGTGCACTCGAGTCCCCGGATACACAGATCCCGAGTGGACCACCCACTGCAATATGCACCAAGCACCGAAGTGTTGTGGATGTAGATCCATCCCTCATCATGCAACGCCCGAGCATAGTCTCCATAGACTCGAGAGAACCAGTAGTCTTTGATGACCTCACCCGAGATGATGCCCACCATGGCGGCATGGGAATAAATGAGGTTGCTGTTGTGTCGAGCGATATCTTCGCGTCCAATATAATCATCAATGATTTTCAGATACTTGTTTTCAGTAGGAGTTGTCGCCATGGTGTCACATCCACTCTTCATGAATTTGAATTCTTACACCACCGCGATGAGTGCGGGGTTGTGCAACGTTCCTACACTCGTATTCACATATCGGTTCTGATAGTATGGAATCTCTGGATATTTGTGTTCCACATCATTCTTGAGATCGGAGAGATATGTTGTGTCCTCTTCGAACAACGGATACTTTACCGTACGGAACAATGAGTCCTTGATGGACGCCACAATGTCCATGGACTCCAGGATGTCAGCTCGATCCACGGTTTGGCAACCAAGCAGTTTCTTGGCCCAGGTCATCCACGTCTGTTCGACGAACCAATTGAGCTTCACGTCCATGGCCACAGAATCGATGAGCTGTTGTGCCACAAGCTTCCGCAACATCTGTGGGTTTGATCCATTTGTGTCGAGGCTGATATGGAGCTTTGGGAATGTACTTCTAATCCATCGAAGTTCACTCATGAGCGCTTCTCCGAGCAATGTTGGTTCACCACCCGAGATAACCACACATTGAACGAGTGGGTTGCTCAGATATGTGACAAACTTCTGTCTTGTAATATGAGGTTGTGGTTTTGATCGCAGAATGGCCATGTTGTGACAGCCATAACAGGACCAGTTACACGACGAGGTATAAACCACCAACGATGATTTCCCAGGTCGATCCAAAAGCGAGTATACAGGGCACACAAACGACGTCAGTTCATCGGCCATCGAAATATGCCGCCTCCCAGAGATCATGCTGTGAATAATGTAAGTTTATTAAAATAACATTCTGGATCATAGATGTACAATGACCCATAGAATGGTTCGAGATTTCTATCATCAAATGTTTCGATATTGACATGTGCCACATCATCTGTGTTTTGTTTTGATGAGGAAGACCATTGTTTTACTGTAGCAAGAACTGTCATAGTATTGTCCTCGGATAAACATGTGATGAAGGCGGTAGATGTGGGAAGTTGTGTGGTGGTTGTATATGTTCCCACAGCATCACCCGACATGTTGTACAGATTGTTGTTGATGAACACCACAACCTTTGATTTTGGTAACACGGGAAGCTGTGTGATCTTGAGATTCCATCGGTTCGTCAGATCGGACACATCTGTATAGGGCCGGATGCTCCATGGATTGACCGAACTGATGTCTTCGGCGATGTTGTAGAATATAACACGGCGCAACCGAGCATCAAACAAATCGATGAGATCGTCATATGCATTGTGCATCATCTCTTTGAGCTCGGGCTTCTTGAAACACGATGTGAATAATGATTCGCGTCCGAATTGTTCTTCAAGCACCGAGGCAGTGAGGGCGGCCACAAAATGATAGTATGCATATGTGCGAACATGCATGCTGATGAGATGAGCATATCGAGCAATCTCATCCTTTGTGTGGCTCACAAAGGCCTCGGTGTATCGATTGTAAACAGTTTTCACAAAACAATCCACCAGTGGGCCGACATGCATGATCATATCGTAGTGTTGTGCCCCAGCAAACGCACAATCATCCGCATACACAAGATCAAAGAGATCGGCATATGTTGGATCGATTGTTCGGAATGCATATGTTGCTGTGGACAGTGCAACATGCGCACTGATGGGAAATCGATACTGAGATGAAATTATATCATGAAACACAGATCGCAATTCGGACGCGTTCATTTGAATCCCTCACTTGGTCATCTGGATTTGGGATGATTTTGTTATCCCAAGATGTGTGCTACATGAGCGTCCGACGTCCCCAGTCAGCGATTCGTGCCTTTTGCCAAAATGTGCGGTCTGCGCAGACCGACAAGTTGTCTGAGTCAACTTTGGGCGCTCCCTTATAGATGGGTCGCATATATCCCACAATTCGACCCATCACCATCACCGATGTGCTTTTGCATTTTTCGCATTCGTGATACTCACCAATCATTCGTGTGCCACAATCACAACATTGTGTGGCCACAGGACTCAGAGTGAACTGAGAAATCGGGAATTCGTTACATCCCACCTTGATCATACGAATCTTGCTTTCCACAGGAACGTTGCCGCCGATGAAGTTGTGCAGGATTGAGCCGCCTGATGCGAATGCCTGGAAACCCGCGGAAATGGTCCACGCATCAAGCATGTTGCAATTCTGGGGAGGCTGGAATCCACTCGTCAAGAAGGGAGCGTTGGCATCACGATCCCCCTGAACAACAATCCGCTTTACTCGATGAGTTGCAGCCACTATCTATCACCTCGTTATCAGATATCCCAATGATTGATATTTCATGCTACGATGTGCCATGCGGTCCTTCTCGTGTGAGAATGCCACATTCACAAGATCGTAGATGTGGACCTCGGATTTGCCGGGGTACTCGCGCATTATACGCCCAACCATTTGCGGGATTGCGGATTCCGACCTAACTGATGGGGATGACATGTAAACCAACGTGTCGAGCCAATCAAGGCTGAGCCCCGCATCGAAGTATTTTAAGGTCGAGATCACACAGCGCGCTGTGTTGGGATCAATGGCAGTATGCTCCAGCTCCGTGGTACCATGGCACATGACGGCCGAGTGTACACTGATATTTTGTTCTAGCAAAGTTCTCTTCAATCCAGAAAAGACTTCATTGAGTAGGAGCTTGTATCCCGCTACAGCGAGGGTGTGTCGTTCCTCACGAATGAGCTTGAGTAGAAGATCCGATGCACAATTTATGAATTCTGGTCTCGATTTGATGTGCTGTTGATATCGAAGTGCATATTTCATCGGATCGGATTTGAGCCACCATAGATATTTCGAATCGGTGATGGGTGCTTGATATGGAACGAAATGAACGAACACGGGCATGGCTTCTCGTGTATCCACATAGATCACCGATCCAAGCACCCATTGCTTCAGAAGGTCATATGTGTCACCACGCTGTGGTGTGGCCGACAATCCGAAAATGCGTTTAGAGAACACCCACCGAGATGCCATGGCAAACTTTTCAGCTGCCGCGGTGACATGACACTCATCGAAGAATGTGAGACCAATCTGTGCTTCAACGAGTGCATTCCGAAGATCCCAACTCCCGAGGCGCATCTTTGCAATGAGGTTCTGAACCGTGGTGATGAGAATCGGTTTCGAGAGATCCTGATGCCGTTCACCAATCACACAGATGTCATCCTTTGTAAGAGTGGTGTATCGAGCAAACTCATTGATCCACTGATCAATGAGTGCGGATTTGTGTACAAGAATCAGTGTCTTTCGTTTGATCTGTGTGATGGCATTGATGGCCACATATGTTTTACCAAACCCCGTCTTCGCTTGAACGATGCCATGATCGTTCATCATCAATGTAAGAATGGCCTGTTCCTGATATCGATTCCGAGGCGGGAATTCGGGACGCAATTCAATATCAATGGGTTCCCCCTCTGATCGAGTATCTGTGGCGGCGGGATGCTGTATCAACTTCAATCCCAGAGAACAGTATCGTGGGATGGCCACTACGGTTTGTTCTGGATTCGCATAGGCCCAGATCGGAACGTACACCTGTTCCGCAGCCATGTCGTTGGGATTGTTTACAAGAAGCGTGAGGTCGTTATATGTGTTAGGTGGTACGTCGGCCACATCGACGTACCACCAATCCGAGAGAAATGGTGTCATCTATTGTAGATTTGCGTTGATGTGATTCACAAACTGGATCGCCCGTGCGGCGCGAGCGGTGTCCAGATTGACACCAACAAAAGACCGATTGGCGAAATACATCCTTCCCGAATTGAAATAAAACTGGCATGATGGGTAGATGTCGAACATCGCAACGATGGTGAAAAACAACTCATTGCTCTTCGTCGACATCTCTTTCATCACACGAATCAGTTCGATGCCCTGACTTTCTGTGAGCATCAATCGATCTCGTTTCTGCCGAACAGAAACCACAGTGCGACGAAACGATGGATCCTCCACCGCATGAATCGCATGTCCAGGTTCCTCTTTGTCTGAGTATCGCACCATACTCATAGACTCGTGTGGTTCAAACAGCTCGGACAAAACGAATTCTTTGCATCGGTCATTATATGAACTGATAAGTTCCATGATGCTGTTTCGCCACTTCTGTTCCGCATCATGCGAAAACGATTGGATCATTTGGGTGACAACATCCTGCGGAAGTGCACCCTGCCGTTTGTTGTTGTGTAGAGAAAGCAGATATTTGCCACAGTTTGGTTCAATTTTGATATCGATGGAAAATAGTTGATTGCTAGCCATACCGAATCAGCTCTCCTCTCTATATACAGGCATGGTTTTTGGACCAAACATATCATCGAGACTTGTTTGTGGGATCCCGGTGTTTGTGATTTGTGGCATGACTGGTGCTGCCATGGGCTGTGGTGTGGGGAATGTTGCCGTTGATGTGGATGTCCCAGCATCTGCCATGGCATCGATAACACGAACCTGCGCGTCGTCGTTGAGCATCTCGAGTGCGCCCGCCGCATCACCCACATCCACAGACAATGCATTCATTTTTGAGATAGTAGACCCATATTTCCAATCAAGATACATTTGCCATGCCACATCGAATTGTGCGTTGAATGATGGGTCTCGTAACAAATCACGAAGCTCCTTCATGTAAAACTTCTGATCCGGACAGTTGGGCAGATACTTCTTGTTGGCACCAGGCAACCAATCGTCATCAAACATGTTGACGATTCTGGTCTCGGTTTCCAGGAATCCGATGTTTGGTTCGAATACCACGGTTCCTGTGATTTTGAGCGGCACATTCTTGCATTTGAGGGTGGTGACATCAACCTTATATGAACTCGACGAGCATCCAATTTCCAGCAAGTCTTTTTCGTTCGCCTTTGTCATTCGTGGCCGCATAAACAGAGTCGTGTGCGGGAAGAACTGTACAGCTTGTCCACCACTGATATTGAGATCACCCAACGTGGGCAACTGTGGTGTGTATGATTCATATGGATCCATCCGAAGGGTTTTTGTGATGTGCGCCACAAACATGAGTAGAATATTGTACTGCCGAATCATCCGAAGCGATTTCCTGAAATAGAACTTCAGGATCTTCGCACGGAGACCCACAGCCCTGTCTGGAGTATCGACTTCGATCTCCTTCTCCGAAGGCATGGAATCCAAACTATCACCCGTCACAATCATGGGAACATCGGTGGTCTTGAACTGTTCTTTGATGGCACCAAACTTAAAAAGCGCAGCAAAGAACTTCTCAAGCGACAACGAAATATGTGTAGCAAAGAATCGTTCGTTATCCACGGGACAACCAAGCGAAGCAAGTCGTTCATTTGACATGGTCTGTTCACTGTCGTTATAGTACGCGTATGGGTTCGTAAACACCTTGGATGCGTTTCCAGTGATCTGTGCGGCCAGTGTGGACTTTCCCGATTGACTTGCTCCAGTCAGCATGGCAATGGTGCCTGTTCGAAACCCGCCGCCCGTGATCATGTCGATTACCGAATTGCCCGTGGAGACGAGAATCTGCTTGGGAAGGTTTTCCTCATCCTCCTTGATCACATCAAAGATTGCTGAAGAGATCGCATCATGTTCCGACATATCTGCATACTCTGAAGACGCTTCCCGACGCTTTGCCATAAAACAAACAGCCCCTTTCATCATGATGATGCAAAACGACCCACATGTCGAAAACAAATGAAAGACGGAACACTCCACATGGGGGTCCGCCGACATCGAATATTGTTCGTGCGCATCCGGATACTCATGGCCGGACGTCTTAACAATATATCTTCATAGAGGAGGAAACAAAACAATGACATCAAATATTGGGTTCAAAAATAATCTTGGATTTCTGACAATGAATATTCCTGATGCGGAAAAGTCACAGTACGCCGAGTTTGATACACGATATCAGCTCCGAAGTGAACTCGGTCAACCCTATGGATATGCTTCTCTTGGATCGGATGGTAAGGTCCCCATGGATCAGTTGCCAACTTCCGCGGTGGGCGGCATCACCATCGTTCAAAACATCACTGCGCGAAACAACATCGCCGATCTGTTTACAGGGCATCCAGTATTCGTTCTCGATGCCTCAGAGGACCCCACAGTTGGTTCAGGATTTGCGGAGTACGTATATAACAATGGATCCTGGATCAAGATCACCGACCAAAACACCACGAGCATCCGCCTGGGTGTGTCAAAGGTTGTTTATGTGGATGCCGGCCGACAAGACAGCTACACAGCCGATGGGACCGTTTTATACCCGTTTAAGCAGATCCCCGATGCGGTCAGCGCACAGATTACCGGGAGCGCGTATGTGTTGTTTCTGATGCCCGGCACATATGTCGATGATGTGATCCTTGTGGGCAACGTTTCTATTGTGGGGCTCGATCGGGGAGTCACCACTATCTCTGGAACAGTGACAACATCCGGAGCAACGAATGGCCTTTTCAGTAACGTGAAGTTCACCAACATTGTCACCATCAACGACAAGCATGACATTTCAAAATGTGTGTTTACATCTCGGATTCTGTATAACACAAATATGTCGGTGTCCATGGAAACATCAGTTGTGACGGCGTCTGGAGCATCAGTCGCACCAATCTCCATCACAAACACAGGGACTGTGGTGCTCTGTGACTGCGAAATCACATCGTCTGGTACATCAAACACGATTGTTACAGGAAACGGAAAACTCCTTGTGTCGGATTGTGTTATTGTGGGCGATGCTGTGGCAGCTCCTACTGTGCTGGTGGGCGGCGGCGTCACAAAGATGAGCAACACCACAGTGATGAACACCGCGGGTACAGTGGCCATCACATATAACACAATGGCTACAGCCAACGAACCACACGAGCTCATTGATATGTTCGTGACAGGGAACGTGGTGGGCGGTACAGCGTATCTGTACATCGATGGCATCAGAAACCTTTCTGGAAATGTGATTTCGGGTGCCAACGTCAGTGTGCGTCCCGCGGCACAGATTGGATATTTTGCTACCATTGGAACCACACCTGTGACCAACGTACAACAGGCCCTCGATGCATTGCACCAGGCGGTGGCGGGCATCTCGATCCCGACTGTGTATACACAAACACAGATGCAAACCGCGGGACAATCACAGATGCATTGGAATAACATCACAAACAAACCCACCATTCCTGATGCGTATACAAAGACCGAGCTACAAACCGCGGGGCAAGCCATTGTCAACTATGCGAACCTGACAGGGTCGCCCACGATTCCCGATGCATATACGAAGACACAAATGCAAACACCTGGGCAAGCATCGATGCATTATGACAACATCACAAATGCACCCACGATTCCTGATGCATATACAAAGAACGATCTACAGACCGCGGGTCAAGCAACAGTCAGCTATGCAAATCTGACGGGTGTACCCACGATTCCTGATGCATACACAAAAACAGAACTCCAAGTGGCTGGGCAATCCACTGTGAACTATGCGAACCTCACAAACAAACCCACCATTCCTGATGCGTATACAAAGACCGAGCTACAAACCGCGGGGCAAGCCATTGTCAACTATGCGAACCTGACAGGGTCGCCCACGATTCCCGATGCATATACGAAGCTCGAGTTGCAGACTCCGGGGCAGGCACAGGTTGATTACGCAAACCTCAAAAATGTACCCGCTGCAAGTAATAACGAGTTTAGTACAACAATCATCGCACAAAATCCTGTACAAGCATCGTTCACCATGTCTGGCATCCCATATAATGTCACATCGGTGGTCCTGTATCCAAACCGTGGCATTCCTCAGACATTGGCCGCGGGAGATGTTGCCGTGTCATATATTGATGCGAATAGTGATGGAGATGCCGATGCTGTGTCGATTTCTTTGTCCTCGGCGCTTCGGTCTCTGTTGGATCCAGGTGACGTGGTTGATGTTCGTGTGGTAACCGATACAACGATTCACAAGATGTCCTAGAACGCAAGAAGATGCGGAGGAGCTCAGGCTTTGTGTATACGCTTGAGCTCCTCCGCTTGTCTCGCCTAGTTTGCGCGCAACATCTTGGTCATCTTCACAAGATCCATCCACTCTTGCTTCAATGAGCTGTTCATCATAAAGATACCATTCAGTTCCGACGTGATATTATCCACATCAGGCTTCTTCACACCTCGTGCCGCCACACAATTGTGTTTCCCCACCACAATGACTCCCACACCCAACGCATCGGTGCACTCCTTGAAGAGTGAGGCAAGTCGATGTGTGTACTCCTCCTGAAGGATCATACTCGCCGCCAGTGTTTCCGCAAACCGAGCGATCTTACTCAACCCCACCATACGCGGACCAGGAACATATGCGATATTCACATCCAGCTGGACGACTACCATATGATGTGGACAGAGTGCATAACACCGGATATTATCCGAAGCGATGAGTCCCGTGTAACTCGACGGGAACGCACTCGATGTCAGGATATCTTTGGCCGCCTGTTCGTTGGTCCCATAATTCATCTCCATCATGAGACGAGCCACTCGTTCAGGTGTATCTTTGAAGTTCGCATCGTCGGGATCGATGCCATAGAGCTTATGCAGACCATCAAGCATCATCCGAACACCATCTCGAAGCAGCTTGACTCCCGACAGATCACTCGCGTACTCAATCTCCGTCCGCAGCTTACAATGACACATCTCACACATGCCATCAAAATCCGCGGACTCCTCGATCCGCGCGCCACATCCGGGACAACGAAGGGAAGCGTCGGTGGTTTTGCTCGTTTTAACAGTCATACTCTCTTCGCACCTTTCACTTTAATTGCGGGAACGTCAATTCCCATTCATCAGACTTTCGAAGGTGAGCTCGTCTTCCGCCGCACCCTTTCCAGTCATCCGATCGATGATGATCTTGGCCCGTGCTTTCTTGAGCCCCGCGGATTTGAATCGGGCATCAATGGTGATACCCGCAAGTCGGCTATATGCCTGGATGATATCAGGTACGCCATTAAAGAAGATCGAATGATTCGCCGTCCCTGGCTGGAGGTACACATCGAGTTTTGTTTTGACGAGCTTGGTGGTTTCCGACACATCTCGGATCATCGTTTCGAGGTCTTGTTCATCGCCACGAATCTCGTTGAGTAGTGCATCGAGTTGCATCTCTGGTGTCATTGTATCCGCCATATCTGGGAGAATGGGTTTATCCGACATATCGACTCACCCCACCATCACGTTGACATACACAGTTTCGTTCTTCTTGAGTTCCTCGATCGCTGTGTTATGCAACTCTTTTCCCTCGGAAGAAATCTCCGTGTTGATGGCAATCTCCCCCATGGGTGTGGATAATGTGCCATACTTTTTGCGAATCTCACCGATGTTCTCCATGACATGAGCCCGGCATAGATCCTTAAACAAAGCTTCATGCTCAATGGGAATCGTCGAGAGATCTGGATTATGCTCGCGTGTGTATTCGATCTTGAAGTCCGTGCAGAGACTATCGATGGCATAGAGCCATATCTGATTGAGCTCTCGTTCCTGACTCCACGTGAGATCATTCTTGCTGAAGCGCATGGCAAGTTCAGATATTTGAATCTGTAAAGCAATATCGTCCACATCTTCAAACGACGTGATTGGCATGAAGAGTGGATAACCATGAACCATCTGTGATCCGAGATCGGGAATCGCATCAAGAATTGTGAGAACACGCCGTCCATCGGGATCCTTTACCCAGAAGAGGTTTTCGATCTTCGGATTCACACGAAGTGACACATCGTGTCGATTGAGCATGATGAAGTTCATATCAGGAATATATCGAGTGAACTCGGGAAGTGCATCCTCGGTGATCACATCAACAATGTCCTGTTGTTCCAGTTCAAGAGAAACGAATCGGCCGCCAAGCTTACGATTGATATACCCCAAAGTCTTCGCAATTGTCAGCATTCTCGCTCACCACGCGGGTATAGAGGTTAACAGTGAATCGACGATCTTTATAGAGTCGTTGAACCGCAAAGCCACGGCACATCGCCATATGATTGATGAGGGCATGCTCCTCGATATCGATGGTGGGCATGTCCAACACAATATGTTTTGCCTGACTCTGATACTCAAACAGTTTAACATAGAAATCCAAAGTATCCACATGTGTGATCACAACTCGATCTGGATATTCCTTGGTGAGCGTAGATTCGATGTTAAGACTCAACATGTCATCAACATCAGTCTCGTGATCCACGGTGATGCCCGTCAATGCTTGTCGGTATTGGTGCACCCACCGCGTATCCATACACACAAGCGATGTGATATGAAACATTGTGTGTAGTTTCAGAATCACCGACGTCCATTCATCCGCATACACCACGGGATGCAAGAGATGAATGTTATGGAAACAATGATTGTACACATTTTGTCGTTCCATATCAATGTATATCCCTTTCATTGAGAATGCCGCAAATCGGTCCACCAAGACAGAGAACCGCTGATGTGTTTTTGTGTCGATGAAGATGATGGATTTTGGTGTCGTTGTTATAACATCTAAAATAGCAAGCCGTGCTTCATCGTCTTCAGCGCGTGTTCGCCAACGCATCAGCAATCACCGATTCCTCAAAGGAATTGACCCGGTATGCGCCATCCGCATGATTGTACTTGATCTCGCCCACATTAATGCGACTCACCCGTTTGTTGTACCGGTCATCTGATGAATAAGAGATATCATATTTGGCGGGATCGATGAGTGATGCTGCCACAAAGGCTCGTTGCCGACGAATACACCCCACACATTCACCACAGGACTTTACGCGTTTGTTTGGTGAATTGTTTTCTGATGCACGTTCAGGTGTCATGCAATCGGTGAGAGAAGCGATGTGCTTCATATTGACATCATGTACATACAAAACAACCTGATGGTAGTCGTAATTTGTGAAAAACGGAATCACAGGAATATGAGAGGGCGATACTGTGTCAATCAACGAACGAAGCACAGTGATGAGTTTTGTGTTATATTTTGCGGTGTTGATGATGCCAATCTTGCCATACCCAAGAGACAGGGCCGCCATCAGAGCTTGATATGCAATGATCCCAGCGCGGCCATGTTGTGTCAAGCCATTGTACTTGGGTGCTGCATCATTCAGTGCAGCCACCGATCCGGTGATTGCCATATTGGAAAGATCGCATGTGCTCGTAAAGAGTTGTGCTGGTGTCATTGTTGGGTTATATGATTTGATGATGTTGGTGTACATATCCCGAAAGATTTCAATCGATGGATTCTTCTCGGACCCCACGGAACAGACACACATTCCCAGCTGACCCGAGAACTTCGTATAAGACATTCGTCGTTGCAAAAGTGTCAAGAGTCCTCCGACTTCGAGGCCAAGCTGAGTATCCGTGACCAACAGCATCTTGTTCACATCGGGAAGAGGTACCGCGGTGTTTTTGAGCGCATGTGTAGCTCGACGAGATGTTTCGGTAACCGCCATCGATTTTACATTAACAATATTCACGGTGCCCGTGGGGATTTGGTTGAAATTGCTTGTGGGATATGTGTTGTCAAGTTTGAGAACTTCACTACAGATCACAAGATCATTACCAGGAATCGATCTAATGTAAAGTGGCATGCCATTCTGACAAACAATAAGACGTCGCTGGGCAGCGTCGTATACGATTAGGGAGAATGTTCCCGAGCACTCCCGCAAAAAGGCTTCGCCGATATTAATGGGAGTTTGATTCGGTGAACGCATCAACATGTTATAATAATGTAACATCGTTTCCGCCACAGTTTGTGAAGTTGGGAGATTGTATGTGGACCGAATCACCTCGATGTTGGTGATCTCACCATCGATCACAATGGACTGTTGCCCAATGGAGGCAAAGGCATCGGTGGTTGATCCTGTATAGGCGATTCGATCCGAATCAGAATAACGAGTTGTGCATCCGTAGATGAAGGACGAACGATTGAGATTAGCCGCTTTGAAACTTGCAATCGAATCGGCTTTGGGCCGCATGGGAGCAAGTGCATCACTCAAACGTGCGCCAACCTGCATAAATGAATCATCCGAATTGATGATATGTTTTCCAAGCACTTCCAAGAAATCAGCATTTCGATCTGGTGTGCATGACATGTACACAAAAAGCGTGGACACTCTAAAACAACCCCTTTCAGTGAGTGAGAATCATGCTACGAATAACTCGGCATGTGTTGCCGTGAACCCGGGGCAGTATATTTCGAACTTCGCAAGGTGTGCGGGTTCCATGTGTGCTCGAATGATCTCGTTACTAAACAGCTTCTCGAAATCACAATGAATCGAACTTTCAGGAATCACAACATCGTGGAACTCATGGAATCGTTCGTGATATGTGGTGGATAGGAATACGGCCCCTACGATATGTTCGTAGTGCCATCGCATAACAATGTCCGCCACCAACATCGATGTGTAGGCATATTCGTGGCGGTCAAAGTACGACAGCGCAATGTAGATGTAGTCCTCCAGGGTCAATGGATGATGGTGTACTTCAATGGCGGCGATGTTTTGGGAAACTGCACAGACACCTGGTCCGAACATGCCATGAATCCACTGTTTCCATTGGTTGTACTCCACACTCGTTCGAATAATGCGTTTTACCTGAAGCAAGAATGACTTGAAGAGTTTCGGATTCCCCTCAAACACAAGGGGAATCCGAAACGTTGTGGTTTGATTTTCCGAGACCGAAAGACTGATGGGTTGATGCAGATACGTTTCGTACGTCATCATTCATCTGTGCAGATCATATCGGGGTCAACATAGTTGATGGGACGCTTATGTTGCAATCGCTTAATATTCTGGATGATGGGCTGAAATCCCACCTGATTGATGGACACGTGGAACGGATCCGAGGTGTCCATGGCATATGTGTTGACATCCATGTTATAGGTGAAGATCCCAGGCCGTCGGAAACATACCCAGTTGTAGTTGTGTTTCTTTTGCCCGAACATCTCATCGTTTGGTGGGAACGCATAAACACAGAACCGCTTTGTATCGATATGCATCGGTGTCAGATAAAACACATAGATACAATTTGGCATCCGACGCAGGGCATACCGACCCACAAGTTCAAATGAAACTCCACGATACTCCAGATTGGATACGCGCACCCGTGGCCTATTGTACAAGTCGACAAAATAATGTTTGCGACAGAGTAGTGAGGCCTTGTGCATACGATCCTGGTAGTCGTGACAGAACTTACACCGTGATGGATGGATGTACTCAGGGGCGCCATCATAGTAACATCGAGCCATCATCTTATCGAAACACGTGATTGTCTTCACCACCGTGCTCACAGAAAGCGACAATGTGTGGTTCTCGATCAACTGAGACAAATTAACAACGCATGGCAACATAATCACCCCAAAAACGAATCAGATTTAATCGATGAGACACCGTCTCATTCTTTGTTCGACTTGTGCGTTTTCGGGGTACACGTGAGCTACCCAAGGCTAAAGCCTTGGGCTTTCCCGGCCGACTCTTTATAAAGTGCTACTCTGTACAATCATACCCAGCGGCCTGCAGATAGATCTTCATCAGGCGCATGGCTCCCACTGTGGTGTCGTGTGGTGAGTAGAGATCCGCATGTCCATCGTGAAGTGCCTTTAGCATGCGAGCGGTCTCCGTCATGTTATCGGATTTCGGTACCATCATCTCCACAATGTTTTCGTATGCCTGGTGTGCGAGGAGTGCCCAGATTTCCAGCTCACCAAGTCGATGGGCATTGCTTCCCCGAATGGGCTGACCGATGCGTCCATAGGCACCCACTGACCGACCAAAGATCTTCTTGAATGGTTCGTGCTCGAGTCGATACCAATAGTTGTATCCAATCGCGGCATTGATGGTTTGCCCACCAAAAGTCACCGGTTCTTTGAGGTCGGGTCCGAGACCCGATTCGTGACACGTCTGGAGAAGTGTTTCATATGAGTACGATTCAAAGGGCCGAGAAATCATCTGAAACCCTTGTGCATGAACCATATCATTCCACATATCCTCGTTAAACTGTTGCATAAACAACTCGGTGAGTCTGGGGTGTTGAACCTTTTGAAGAAAGTTGCCCACAAGCGCTTTGCGTTCATCCAATGTATCACACACCATCGCTTTGTTGAACGTCTTGTTCATTGCTCGTGTGATATGGAGCTCAAAGAGCTGACCAACATTTCGACGGGATGGAATCGACATGGGATTCAGAATGACATCAACGACTTCCCCATGCTCGGTGTGTGGTGCGTCCTTGTCGGGGAAGATTACAGAAACGACACCCTTGTTGCCATGCCGGTTAGACAACTTCGATCCTCGCTGTATATCGACTTCTTCCACGATCCAATATCGCAAGACAATGCATGATCCATTTCGTCGGTCTCCCGCATGTCCCATATAGCGACGTTTGTATGCATCCGCCATATATGGATCAGCACCAAAAACGAAGTCGATTGCCGCACCAACTCGAGTAGCATCATCAATCTGTTTGTCGTAGATCGCATCATATGCCGCGATCTCTTTTGGAGTCTTGAGTACACAATCGACTTCAACATCCCAAAACAGACATCCAGAAACTGGCATCCGGATCACTTTGCCCGGATGTGTCACTGAAGAAATGAACAGTGGATTCTTTGGTTTGATGACGAAAATTGGATCGGCTTTCTTAACAAAGGTTCCCTGTGGATGTCCAATGGTGTCGTTGATCCACACAATGGGAGCATCGTCTTCAAAAATCATCTCATGAGAATGCACATATCGTATTGCCATCTTCTTGGCACATGTTTCCGAGATGGCGATGGCATCCTTGTAGTTATATGGACAACTGATAAATGTGGTCATCAGATTCTTGCCAAGTCGCAGAAACCCATCGGGTGAAATGGATGGATGCCGCGCGAGAAGTGTACCCTTTGTGAACGTATCACCCGTGTTGAGTGTGGAGATCAATCGTTTGTCAAATCCATCACGATTTGCCACAGTCCATCCGAGACTGATGGCCTCTCCTGGGCAAATAGGGTCATCAGTATCGTACTTGACAATCAGTATCCATCGATCCCGATGCACAACCCGACCATCATAGGTTGCTCGATAACAGTATGATGTATAGTCAAGATATTGCTCCTCATACCCAGACCGGACATAGGGCACATGTGGCTGCAATAACGTTACCGCTTGTCTCGTCTGTGCACATCCCATCTGGCAGCGAGTGGTATCGTTATGCTCGAGAAATGGAACACATCGACTTGTTGTACTAAGTATAATAGTCACACCCTCTCCGCATCAAAATACGAAGGATTCTTTTCATCCACGAGCGAATCGACGGATCTTTGATCGTTCTGCGACCTCTCGCTGAAGATTGAAACTATGGATCTCGGGAACGATATGCAAACTGATGCCCACAGACATGCCGCTTGGACTATCGATGGGATCGATAACATTGAAATAACTCTCATGAATATTTCTCACCGATGCCTGGCATGACTCTCTTGGGAGTCCACCCTTCCCAAACAAGTTCGCTCGGGACATCATGGCAAGTTCGGAAAGTGGATTGATGTTGTTATCGTAGACAAGTCGCTGCTCCACCTTGGCGACTTCCATCACCATACTCTGATCTGGATACGATTGAACGGTTGAAATCTTCATGGGAAACCATTCCATGAATCGCAACATCTTCTGATTGAGGTCACCGATGGTGGTGGCGATGGGAAGTGGATTGTCGTTCACCACACTGTCCACAATAAAATCAAACACAGACATATTGGACAAGGTGACATCCTTTGTAATCAGCTTCACCAGTGTGGCCGCCACATATGCCTTGGTCAATGTGCATTTAGATTTCGAATACGCTTCATGATAAATAATAATAGGCCACGTTTCGTCGTGCATATGTGAACTCTGTGGCGCTAGTGTGATAGTGACGGCTCCATCGTGAATGGTACGGGTGCCATCGCCTCCATCTTCAATATCCAGCGACGAATCTTCAACAGGGTCGATGGTATCCTCGTTGCCTTCAAGATCTGTTGCATCGATTCCTGTGGCATGAGCCTGCTTGGTAATAATATCGCGTGGATCAATGCAGGGCAGTTCTTCCTCATGCAACACAATGGTGCGCCGAATAATTCGCAGAATCTCTTCGTGTTGTTCTTTTGCTTCAAGTACAAAGGGAGAAAGCAGATAATCTTTCCAGTAACCACGTTCGTAGGGTCTGATGTAGACAAATCGATCATCTTCATCATCACTGAAGATGTCGGGTATTGCATATGCCGCTTCGCTTTCGTGGCATCGTTCGAAATGCAACATATCGCACAATTCGTCTACATCTCGTGTCAACCGAAACATATAGATAAGAAGTGGGACTGTTGATTTCTTTGTGAGTACAAAGGCGCGGTCGCCCATAAGTTTGATGAATGCATTCCGCATATTCGTTTTGACAATAATGAACTTTCCACCCTTTTGTGAGTGGACTGGATTGTCAACAATCTGAAACACTGGTACATAATCGATGCCATCCAATGTCATAACCGTTTTGTTGATAACGGGAAGCTCGACTCCTTTATAGAACATCGAGAATGATGAACCACTTACAGATTTCGGTTTAAGCACTCGGGCATCGATTTCAGCTTTCTTTTCAGGAAGCTGTTTGCTATAGATGTCGTCGATATAAGCGCGAACGCGATCGAGCATATTACGCGCGATCGCTGTCCGCATCGTCATGATGTTTTTCTTATAATCCTCACCATCTGGGCCCCATAGCATGTCATCAGGCAAACAAAGGCCATTCATTTGTGGTACCCCTCCTCCGAGTCAAACACAGCTCATCGACCATACATCGTGCCATTATGGCTAATGCGTTTTGTACCAAACTCGAATTGTGTGAGTTGTGTGAGAATGTTGTTATCGTCCCCGAGTGTGGTTTGTTGTACAGTGTGCGTGTAGATGGCCTTGGGAAGCTTCTGATTGAAGCGTTCAAACACCATACTCTGAATGGCCATGGCATCGAGAACGTCTTTCTCTTTCACCCAGATGTTTGGACCCGTGGGATTCTGTCTATATGGAACATCTGGATCATCCTCCCGTCGGCAATACATACTGAGCAGCAATTCATAGTGCACTGAATGTACATCGGAGAAATCATAGTTCGTGAGAATGTATGTCAACACCGACGATATATCGGGAGACACATTGAGCGCACGAATCCGGCATGGGATGTTCCGCAGCAACGAACTAAAGTCCACCACCGCGGTGACAACATCTTCCGATGTGAGAGTGATGTTCCCAATAATACCAGGATGATTAATGGTGATAACTTCGTGTACCATTACCATGCCACCAAGCTCATCATCATCATCAACACAACAATCGTCGTCTTGGACAATATCACGCACAACATCCACCGCAGTGATATCGAGTGTGGCGTGTGGCATCTCAACAACTTCGTTTTCCGTGTTGTCGGAAACCACAATCCGATCACCATACTTGGTCACAACCACGGGAATCGTAGACTTCATCACACCATCGACGATCTCGAGCCATGAAGGCAAAACAATATCCGTGGCCCCGGAGGTGTGCTTCGTTCGAAGTGTCAACTGTGTGGATCGTTCACCCAAAGATTGTGCGGCGATGTATCCAATCTGCCTCGAGTTGTGCTTCTTGAACAGATGCCCATAACATGTATGACAGATCGTTCCCGCGGGCGCCATACAGGTGATTGGACTCCGCACATAACACGTGTTGCCCACCACGGCGTCGATGTTGTCTCTAGTGAGTGTAAACATGGGTCCCGTGGGAGACAATGTCATGACTCGATACAGAAACATCTCAGCAAACTTCTTGTCGGTCATATGAATGGCGATGGGAGACGTTGATCCACAATCCACCATGGAATCATGCAAGACATTCCGACTGGTGATATAGATGAGTCGTCGTGTCAGATATCCCGATTGTGAAGTGCTCTTTGCGGTGTTGATCAGTCCCTTGATCCCACCATACGCCGAGGCAAAGAACTCATCCTCGCTCAAACCATTTAGCAGATTCGATTTCACAGCAGTGGGAATAACATGTCCCTCAACATCGCTGACAAACCCATGAGTATCGTTGATCTGTTTAAGTTGGTCCCATTTCCCACGGGCATGTCCATCCACCATGAGAGACACAGGATTATCAGTCATACCCGGCGCAGCAGTGGCAAAATCAGTAATCGATACCGCAATGTGTGCCTGGTTGTGAGCAAACTTGGCCAACGAGTTGAGTGTCGTTAACACCACATGTTGATCACAGGAATCGTTGATTTCATTCAGCATGGCGCGAACTGTTTTACCCACAAGCGGTGTGCCCGACATCTTGTACTTGTTAACAATAACATGTGTTTCGGAGGGCATCACCCGAAAGATCATATCCCAGCCATCCGATGTCAATGATGTGGTGTACAATCCAAGCACAAGATCTTCAACAAACTGAAAAGCAATCTCTCCATTCGATGGCAGAGACAAGTTATGAAGTGGTGTCAACGTCAACGATTCGTTAAACGCGGGTCCGCCGATGGGGAAGTATATCGCCATCTGATCTCCATCAAAGTCCGCATTAAACGGCTCGGTGATCACCGGCGGGATGGCAAGGACATTGTCCCGAATAACCCGACGGACAAAGAACACCAAGATGCTGGGTCGGTGGAGTGTCGGTTGCCTGTTAAGGAAGACGGGATACCCAGCAATCTCTTGTGCGATTTCAAAAAGGACATCATCATTGTTGGAACTATCGTAGTAGGAGTTGAGAACCTCGATCTCCGACCGTTCCAGATGCGTGGCAAGTCGTTGCAGGAGAACGGGTTTGAAGATCTCCTTGATGATGGCGAATGGTACATCCACCTGATGTATGTTGAGTGTGGGATCCGGAACGATGACAGCTCGTCCAGAATAGTCCACACGTTTGCCAAGAATGTATCGCCGCATCAATCCACTCTTCGTGGACAATTTTTTGAGTAGCTTCTTATTCAGTTCATGATAATGAGTTTGGAGTAGGGCAAGCTTGACATGACAATCGAGTGGTGCATCATTGATGTGTTTGATGTACATCAGCATAATCATGTAACTTTTGTTGAGGTCATCCATAAACGTGGTGGAGCCAATGCCTGATATGATGGGCCGAAGGTCGGGTGGAATGACAGGAACGAGTGTGGTGAACAGACATGGGTCAAGCATATCAAGAAGTCGTTGTCCTTCAATTTCACCATGTGTTTCCAAAATATGCGTTTTGATCTTTGGATAGATTTCGTCACGAAATGCCATGGGCCCTGTGTAATCCGATTCGTTGGATGACACAAGTTTCCCAGTAACACGATCGATGAATTGTTTCCCAAACGTCACAGCATATGCTTCCTGACGAAGATCCTTTGATGTGATGCATTCATAAATCATCATGTTGAATGCGGTGGGGTTCACAAGTACATACCCATTCTCGAGCTGCAACTTCCCAAAGGTGAGCCGCCGAGAAACGGAAGATTGTACTGTGACCCCACACACATCACATGTGATCCCCTGAAACTGAACACCCTTGTACCGCCCGCAACCACATTGATAATCTCGCAATGGTCCGAAAATGGATTCTGAGAACAAACCACGCGCTCCATTGTCACCCTTGTGATTAATTTTTGTCGAGGTGACATGTCGTACAGACTGAAAATGGCGGTCTACATCCAGCAACTTAAACGTGAACATCTACGATCGATCCCCCATCACTTTGAGATCACACACAACCGAATCAAATCGCGCATTGTTCGGTCGGCCATGGTGTCTGACATATGCGGTGTGGTATACGATGACACCACAGAGTTCTTCTCCACGTCATACACAGATCGAGCCAGGGACATGATATGTCGATTTGTGGTATTGCTGATTTCGAACTCCCACTGATGTCCATGTTTCACAATGGAAAGTTTTGTGTTGTCGCCAATGGGTTGATCAGCAACATAGGTCTCGGGAATCAATGCATATTCGGAGGGTTGATCACAATATATGGCATGTGTCTCATCAATGAGTCGTCGAAGTATAGTGGTCAATGTGGTGGTGCATTTCGCAGAAGACCGCGCCCATGAGATCACCAAGGACATGGCGTTACTCGCCACCATACTCGCCATCGCGGTGATGTCAGTATCGCTGATATGGGATGTTGGTGTATCAGATTCGATGAACCTATACAGGTTGATCATGCCCGCAAAAGATTTGCTCGGGACATCATCTCCCGTTGAAACTGAAACGTCGAGACCCGCAATATTGGTTCGCGTCTTGTTGGGATCCATCGTCATGCGTGCTCGTCCCCTTTTTGAGTGAGATCAGAATCCATCTTAAGCCTGCCGATTTCGCCCCACAACACCTTAAGGTCGATCTCCTCGTAAACCAACCGCCGAAGCCGACGGGTCCGAGGATCCAATGCTGTATAGTATAGCTCGTTTGGGTCCATTTCGCCAAGGCCTTTGTACCTGGTCACCTTGGTTCGATCATACTTTGCAAGCATCTCTTCGGTGTAGATGGGGACAAATGCTTTATTCACCCAGATGCCATAGAGTGGCGTGTCCACAATAAACACCTTTCCCGCTTTGATCAGATCGGGCATGAGTGTATAAAACATGGTGATGAGAAGTGCGGTGATGTGCCGTCCATCGGGATCAGCATCGGCCATGATGTGTACCGAGTTGTACCGACACTTCGCGGGATCCGCATACTGACAGGGCTGATATCCCAGTGCACCACAGACATTAGAGATCACATCGTTGGCCACAATTGCTGCTTTGTGTGCACGATGTGTGTTGAGGACTTTCCCACGAAGCGCCAGGAATGCATGGATCGAACTATCCCGACATTGTGCGATGGTTCCACCTGCAGATTCTCCTTCGAGAAGATAGAGCTCCCGTTTCGAGACATCATCCGAGGTACATTCCCGAAGTCCCTCGATGGTTACCGTTCTCCCAGTCTTGCGTTTGTTGGTCTTGCGCTTTGTATCCAGCTCAATCCGATACTGTTCCGCAAGGCCCAACCATGTCTCAACTTCGGTGGGACATTTCAAAATCATATTTCGAACAGCTGCATCGACAAGCGCATCAAAGTGTTCACGATTGGTGGCAAGCTTGCCTTTGGTCTGCCCATGGAAGGCAACATCCTTGATCTTCAATCGGCACATAATCTTGCTCACGGTAAGAATGTCCTCGGGCCGGCCCACATGGAGCTTTCGTTTCTGGGCAAGCTCAAACAACGCATCCTTGACATAGGAGGTGGAGGATCGCATATGTGTCCCATCATCGGATCGGGCAAAGTTCACAATACCCACAAACTCTTTGCCATGATCGGGATCAACAAGTGCCACAAACAACTCACACATTTCGCCCGCGGCATTTGATGCACTTCCCGAAAGCGATCCCACGGAACCCGCCATAAAATCGGACATGAACGTATCTTCGATCTCGGACCCATTGATGATGATGCGTGCGTTATCACCCAGCCCATTCTTCACCACACGAAGCTGTTCAGTGATGTACGACATATCACATGTGGGCGTTTTGAAGAATCGTTTGTCGGGCTTGAACGACACCATGGTGGAATATGCAGATCCATTCCGAGGGATCTCGGTTTTCGAAACAAAGAGTCCATCACGAAATGTATACTCTACATAGGTCTTCGGAGAAGCAAGCGTGGTGATGGTCATCCACTCACTCAGCATATTACATGCGGTGAGACCGATGCCATGGAGCCCACGACTGAAAGCGTACATGTTGTGGGAGAACTTCCCACTGGAATTGATGGTGGTGGCAAGCACGATGGGTACATCCTGACCCACAAGCTTTGAACTTGTCAATGGAATTCCACGACCCGTGTCACGGACAACATATAATCCCTTAGGATCTGACACCACTTCCATGATGGTGCCATGCCCGTTCATCAGTTCGTCCACCGCATTGTCGATAACTTCTATCGCAAGATGTGTGGCGTCCGCAGCTTCGCCCACATACATTTCTTTTCGCATACGAATATGATCGCGTGCATCGAGAACACTGATCTCATCCGTGTGAGCAGAACTGATTGGAAGCTTTGTCATACACATCCTCCTCACATGAAGATATGGAAGAAGCCGACTTGTGGGCCGGCTCCTTCCGTGGCAGATCACTCGCCTTTTGTTCGCTCACAATGTAAAAGACTGATTGTCGAGAAAGTCCTGTTCATTTTTTTGTGCTCCGGTCTCCTTCTTCTCAGTGAGATCCATACACGTATTCAGATGATCCACAAGGTCAGCAATATCCTGAAGGGCCTCGGTCTTGCTTTCCGCGGGCCATCGCCAGTTATCCGGGCCGTCAACATAGTAGCTGTCGTCACCCCATATGATCTTGAATTAAGATTCGGAATATCGATTCATCACTCGTCATCCCATTCAGCGAGATCATCTCGCCAGTCAATGAAAGACGCAAACGACATGGAATATTCGCCTGTGGCCGCATCGACACTGATATCCTGATATTTAATGTCAACATATCGACCAACAAGTGCATCACCCAGCCGCAACAATTCAGCACGATCATCATCAGAGAACGCACGCACCGTTACCCGAACAAGATGATCATCCACCATACCCTCACAGTGGATGCCACCAAATGTATGTTCGTTCCTCGTGTCCTTATTGCCCATACACCAACCCGTGACACGCATTGTGCATTCCTTAAACAACTTATACTTCAGAAGATGATTATCGCGTTTCCACGAATAGGGCACATCGATGTCTCGCAAAACAACCCCTTCATATCCCCGCGTCATCATGCACTTTGCCCAATCAGTTACCACGTTGGGTTCAAGATTGATAATGAAGTTGTTTACGCGACAAAGCGACATATCAGTTCTCACCGATGGAAGCGGTTCCAGTGCCGAAAGCATTTCGTGCGTCTTTTTGAAATTCGGCCCACACGCAAACAAACAATACTGAATAAATTGTTTTTCCGGACAATCGTATTGACGGGAAACAATCGCGTTGATTTCTCGACGAGCCTTCCCGTGGATATACAATTCACCATCCACAAACTCCACATCGGGATTACTCTTAAAGAATCGATCGACTGCGTCGCTGATATGTGGAAGGGGATAGATGGGTTTTCCGCTCCTGCTCACAAGCTCATTGGGGTTCGAGGCAAAAACACAGCACCGAATCCCATCGAGTTTTTCGCTCACATACATCTGTTTCATCGAATACGATTTTGTTGGATCATACGTGTTTGCGAGCTGGACGTTGAAGATGGGGATAGGTTCAATGGTTCCAGGATCAAATGCCGCATTGATGAGTTCTGCGCCGATCCCGCACTTGAGATTCTTCTGAAGAGCTCGTACCAGAATGTACTGTGTTTTTGGATGACATTGATTCAGTAATGCTTCAGTCTGGGCTCGGGCTTCGTTCCCCACAATAACTCTCTTGGACAGTCGCTGAAGATGAATATCGAAATCCGTGGCGATCTCCGAGAACTGTTTTGTGCCCGACGATGTGCATAACAGGACGGCGATGTTGAACCGTTCGTAGGGATTATAGCATCTCCAGAGGAATCTGGCAAGCACCGGATTGCCATGGAGGTATCGTTTCAGGATAATGAGCTTCTCAGACCGCTTCTTCGTCGCGCACAGATCGAAAAACATGTTCTCAAGGGTCGGTTCTTTTCCAAGAGTTGTCACTATGGGCTCTCTCCCTTCAGTCATTCGAGTGGCTGCTTTCTTGACACGAACCGCCCACATTTTCCAGTTCGTGGTACTGTGAGAATGGGTGATACGAATCTACACGCATAGGACGAATGAGATCGAGGTGATCTCTTTTTGCAGAACACGCACCATGGACATCCCTGTTCGTCGTCTTCGTCTATATGTCGAAATCCAAAGAGAATCCTGATCACCATAAATGCCCGCCCTCCAGTGACATACATGTCGATATGATATGTTTTGCCAGCACATGGTCAGATACCCAACCTCCAAACGATGGAAGACCAATATGCGATTATACCGCCGCAATCACCGCTATACTCACGCTGGGCGCATCCCTCGATGTGGCCCCGTGAAATTATGTGGGGCACCCACACCATGCCGTAGGGCGCAGTTTAACGTGGGTTTTGCTGAGACTCAGATTCGATCCTGATATTGTGAAATCGCCACATTCATCTGATGTAGCGTGTTGTCGAATTCAGAAGCATCACGCGCGTCCCGAGCATTCTCCAACATGGTGAGCAACCTATGAAGCTGAACGATGGTCTGATTGGCTCGTGTTGATTGAAGCTGAACGACTGGCTGCGCTGAAACGTCGGGTTGTTTTGATGGAATGAGAGTCTGGCTCCGCGTTGGTGGGATGGCGATCCTGGCACGTCGTGTTGACGGATGTATATCAGTACGAAGCATTCGTGCATACCCACGTTGGTCAAACAACACATCAGGATTGACGTTAAGCGTTTGCGCAATGAGCATGCGCATGGGATGTGATGCCTTTTTTGTTCCCGTTGTCGCATACCACACCTTTGATATGGATCGACCAATATGCTGAGCAAACGATCGCAGTGAAAACCCAGCATCATAGATCATCCGACTGACCTTTGTTGTATAAGTGGTTTCCCGCCCTTTGTATTTGCCATCACACTCGTCGGCAGGAGTGTCATCACAATTGGCGGACTCCACCGAATCCTGTGTTTCTTCCCAGTCATATGCCGTCAACAACCACGAACGAATGCTACAACACAATCTATCCACAAACTCATATGAATGCCGAAGATCGTTTCCACAGAAGTCATCAACGTTGCCGACGAGTGTCATTCCCACACCAAAATGATCCATGGTCATCTTTCTTGGAATCGAATACGAGTGTTCGAGAACATCTGCAAACGCTGTTATAATGACTTGACCTACCCTGGAAGTCGGTTCTTTACACAACTTCCTCCCCACAGCTCGAAGTGTCTTGATTATATTGTCAACTCGTTCCACTCGCTCGGGAGGATACAACTTCATTGTATCCAAAACACGAAACCCATCGGGAGAAAGCAATGCGGCCATATCCCGTCTCAGTTGTGTGCTGTATGCTTCCGAAGCATCATCTTCGGAAGATTGTGGAGTCTGTGTGGATTCTGTGGGTATGTTGGTTGTTTCTCGCTCATATAATTCTGGATGAATATATTGAGATCGATTGTCGAACTTCTTCATATGTGGTCGTTTCTGAAAAGCGGTCAACATGATAAGTGCCCACGCTGCCGCGGCTATATGGAGCACACCACCATCATCTACATGGGTATCGATATCGATATCCTCGCCCATCTCGAACTTCGCCATGTGCCGTTTTGCCGAACCAAGAAGATCACCCCACGGCAAACCAAGTTCGACATTTCGTGGGCTGTACTTTACAGCTCCCCGTGCAAAGACTCGGCCGATCTCCATAAGCGCGTCGGGCGGAAGCAACTCAAGCGGCACTTTACCAGCCTTGTCTTTGTAGCCCCCAATGTGGTTCTGTGGAATCACTGACATGATAGATTCACACTCCTCATGACAAACACGATCTCACATACTTGTACCGAGCGAGTATTTCTCCACGAATGTTCTTCTGTCGGTGTTCAAGATCCTTCAGTTGTTTCCGATACTCCGCACATCGTTCCGATGCGTGCATCATTGATGCCACAGAATATTTTTTCGCAACATCCTGCTCAGGCGCGCTCAATGTCTTATATGTGAGTCCAGGTTCAGTATCCAATCGATGTCGAATACGCTCAAGCATATCATACTCAGCGATGAGAGCAGAGACCTTGTTGATATTGGTTTCAAAATATCTTGGGTACAGAATGGTCTCCATATTCGAGATCAGACGCAAACATGCGGCCTTGAGCGAATATGCATGGACTGTTACTGGCGTCTGCTCATCCTTCTCGTGATATGCCATATATGAGAAGTCCACTTTTGATGTGAACAGATCGGGATCATATTGCCGCTTCGGAATGACGATGTCCGTGGTGGACGTTCCCACATCCTTGTACGAGATCCCATTGTCCTCAAAGAGGCTGCGGTATGAAACATTCGGCAGTGTGGATCTGATATGAACATTAGATCTATCCTCCTCAACAATGGCACCAAACACCACAGAAAACTTATGCTTGTCAAAACAATCCGCAGCCACCAGACTGTTCTTGTATTGAATGGCAATTCGTTGTGGAAATTTTCCAGATTCTAGGTACGCAATCACGGCGTCCAGAATCTGGACCAAGGGGGATTTGCCATAGACGGATTTGATGTGAACACCCATGGCGGTGTTGAACTCGGAAGTGTTGCTGAGACTGGTGAGTAGACCAGGAACGAGTGCGGGGAGGAACTTTGGTTCTTTGTAGCCCGTATCAGAATCGACCCAATCAACATAGGGAAGCAAATCATTCAGGAACAGCAATTCGCTTAATGGATTGAGTCGCACTTCGGTGTACCGTGATGCGGCGGGCGAGATCTCATCGACTCCCAAAGTGGATCCCCAGTTGCCTTTGCCAATCAGATATCCATCATGAACCATATTGACAATCGATCCATAACACATACCATGTGGATGATAGTGTCCCATGACGTGCCCATCGAGTGTGGCACTCTTCACATTGTTTTTGCGACAGATCTCATATGCGCCATACAAGATGCGTCGCTGCACCGATTTGAATCCATCGTCGATGTTGATAAGTGCTCTCCCACGGGCAATATATTCGGAATACTGTTGATAGGACGATCGAAGTGCTTCAGAGACCTGGACATCGTCGATGGTCTGATGAATTACAGGTACTCCCGCTTGTGTTGTCGATTTGCGCATGTACTACTCTCCCTTCAGATCACACCATCTGTTGGAATTGTGTCCCAGTACATTTCGGGTACTCTCGGAATAACAAACCGCGCCGGAATGATAGGAATATTAAGAGTTTCATTAACAACAACACGTTCTTCGGTACTGATAGGCACAGTCGAATGCTTTGCTCGGATGATACTATAGACCCACATCATCCGGAGAGAAGCCCGAGCATAGGGCGCAGACTTATCGGCGAAAAACAAGTCATATGTCCCAAGCTCGGAATCCACGATTCGGATTGTGACTTCGTCCGTGGGTGCAACGTTTATCCACAATTCGGTGCTGTGCCTTCCGAGAGCACTCGCCACCGCAAGCCATGTAGCGAAATCCGCCGACCCGAGATAGCATACGAATGTTACTACCATCCGAGATACCGACTTCCCGATATAGGGCACCCGAGCACAAACGAACCCAAGCCGCAACAACTGCCTCGCAATCATATCTCTCAGAGTTTCCCACATCTCAATCAACACCCTTTCAATAAATGCAATCACCTCCAAGAAACCACCATGATGTGTCTTGGAGCGCAATGTTTTCTATCGGGCAGCTCGCTCGAGCCCCGCGATCGGTGGTTCAAATGATGCGGTTTTAGCGTTCCATGTCATCACACCAGCCTCCACCACCATGTCGCTCACTTCGTCATACACCCGATATGATACCGATGTGATGGGCCGTCCACAATACTCACACCGCAACCGTGTACTCATTGTGTCCTCTGATGTGAGCTGGATATGTGCTGCAGCAATGGTGTGGAGAGTCTTCCAGAATTCCGAGATGTCGTTGCCATCATATGCGAGCATCTCCCCCACGAGATCTGCAACTCTCCGAACATCACACATATTCACGGCATCCATCACAATCACACTCCATTTCGTCATGTGTTTTGAAAGCAGAGTGATGTGGAGGACGCTAAGGACGTCCCCCACGAATGTCACATGTTAATGAACGCGCTGATATCACCAGAAATCGACGACATCATATCTGAATCATCATATTGTTCATCATTTGGTTCTTCATACATATTTGGCTGGGTTGACGGAACGAATCCAAGACTCATCAACAGATCCATCTTCTCGCCATAATCAAGGGCCAGAATCACATCCCGTGTATCATCGAGGATGATCTCTGGAAATATAAACATTGTAGGCGTACCATTGATATCGTTGGTGCACACCACATCATCGTCACTAACATACAGCACAATGAGGTTTGAATCAATAACACGCCCACAGAGTATAGGTGGAATATCAGGATTGGTGTCGTCTGTTGCGGAAACTTGTGACAGATATGGCATATCAAACTCAGACACAACTTCGTTTGTAACTATATCAACAAGATTCATCCGATGTGTTTCGATGTTCGCATTATTCCAATCAACAATCTGTGGAATGAGTCTGATGGGAATATAGACACGCTGTGTCTGATCATCCACATCTTCATATATGTCATGGGGTTCCGGCGGTTCTTGATCGATGATGTCCTCATTCGACCCAGATGGTTCTTGTGTAGGTTCGATGAGTGATCCCTGAAGTTCGGATTCAACTTCTTCGGTGGTTGCGGTTGGAGTAGGAGGGATGGTGGCTTCCTGTGGATGATAATTCTTTGGGGATTCGAGTTTCTCAGGACGGGTGTCCGCGAGTTTTGTTTGCTGTCTAGGCGGAATGATGTCACCCTCGTATTCTCCGGTATCCTTATCCTTAAAGAGTTCTACCGCAACCTTTTCTACATCGTTATGTTGGTCAGGTGTCGATTTGTTCGTCAACACAAACACTCTCCCTTCCGCGTGATCAACGTGGAAAACACCCGATCATGAGCCATCGCCCATGATCGGATTTTTGTTGTCTGGTGTGCCCACCTGGGATCGAACCAGGAACCGTCCGGTTATGAGCCGGTGGCTCTAACCACTTGAGCTATGGGCACAGGAATGCCGCGTGTTGTTGCCACCGACGCAACACAGCGGACTTAGAATCTCGGGCAATGGATGTTTGTGGCATGGATGTGACGACGATCCCTACACATCCATTAGTCCATCGGGTGGCCCCAAAGCCGGCCTCCGTCGTCGTCCGTATCCGGCACGATATCTATATTGGCAGGGGTGGCTGGACTCGAACCAGCGTGTGAAGGATCCAAAGTCCTTTGCCTTACCAACTTGGCGACACCCCTGTCTTGTAAAATGGAATGGTCGGGATGGTGGGATTTGAACCCACGGCCTCTTGGTCCCAAACCAAGCGCGCTAGCCAGACTGCGCCACATCCCGAATGGAGCCGGCGCCCGGATTCGGACCGGGGACCTGCTGATTACAAGTCAGCTGCTCTACCAACTGAGCTACACCGGCACATCAAAACAATGGCGGTGATGGTAGGATTCGAACCCACGGAGGCTATTCACCCCAACTGATTTCAAGTCAGTCGCCTTCGACCACTCGGCCACATCACCACATTGAGACTCCACATTATCTTTTGTTCTGCGATTTTCTACTCGTTGTGTCGGTCTTTGTTGGAGTCCGTTTCAAAAGCGACACGTCAGTGAGGGACGCGCCCTCAAACAAAAACAATTCGAGTTGTGTTTGCCGCCGCGTTGGTGAAGACTGGTCTGGATTGAAAACGTCGTGAATGCGAGGTGGCATTACACTGAACCCTCCTCCTGTATGACTGGGGAACTGGTCCCCACCCCACATCCGCTTAACACACGCTATTTCACGCCAGGGGCGGCTCGGGGACGATGGGTACAGGATTTCCCGCAGTGTGGGTAGACAGTACGGGAGCGGCGGGAGCAGACGTTGTTTCAGCGACCTCCGCCACGGCCTTCTGCTTCTTCACACGGGGAGCCCGAGGTGCCACGGGAATCTGACCCATAACGACTTCCAAAACCGCCGTCCATGCCCGCCGAGCCTCATCCTCGGGCTCGAGTACAACAAGCGTAACCTTCCCAGTAGCCTTGCTGTGTTTCGCCCGAATCTTAAACTGCGAAGGCCGCCGCCCGCTCACCAGCGCATAGAACTTCCGAGCGGAACGAAGCACACCAAGCTTAAAGCTCCGCAGAGTGAGCGGCGTCTGAGATTCCTGTGCCGCAGCCATCACACGTTCACCAATCTGAGAAGCAAAGATCTCAAGAAGCCGGATAGGAGTCGCCTGGGTCTGCGGAACCAACTGCAAAACCATGGGAAGAAGCTCGACATTGGTGTCGGGAGGTTGTACCGCGGTGATGGTGATGGTGTTATTCTTCGGATTGATCTTTACGTCAAACAGCGACCGCCTCGGATGGGTGGGAATCGTCAGTGCACAGAACTGCCGCATACTCTTGACAAACATCTTCCGAAGAGCCCGACGACCCTCAATGGTGCTCTGATCGGGAAACTGCCCCATACGAGAAAGCACCACATCTTTGAAACCAACGAGCCACGCCTGATACTGTACGGAATCCATCATAGTAAACACTCCTTCTGATTTTCCGCTTCTAGCGGAACATGAAAGTGCCCGATGTTTCTATGAACATCGGGGTGCATCGTGATCTGACTGAGATGTGCAATCCGCTACATTTTGTTCGCACACTGATGATACACGGCAAACTATCACCTTCTTGATGCGGCGGCCACAACACTCTCCCATGTTGATCCAGTTTCGTACTCGATGGGATCCTGAAGATTGCATGCCGCAAATGCCAGAATACGATCGCGGCATGTTCCACAAACACCACATGCCTTTTCTCGCCCATTATAACACGACCACGTTTTATCGAGTGGTACATCAAGAAGACTCGCGGCGTACTCCACGATATATGCCTTTGTATAGTCCACAAAAGGAACGCACAATGTGATATGTGGATTGTTGTTCAGATCCCACACATCCTGAATACGCCGCATGAACCGTTGAGAGCAGTCCCAATATACAGCATTCTCATCTCCACGATGTGCACCATACCAGACCGTTTCGCCCTGATGAGCTTCGGCCATCGCCGCAGCAATGGACAACATCAACATATTCCGAAATGGGACATATGTGATGGGCCGATGTTTCTCATCATATGCTTCGGTGGGCACATCGATGGTCGATGTGGAAATGAGCGCGGATGTTTTTGCCAGCACATCGCGCATGAATGTCATATCCGCCACAACATGACTTCGACAGTTCACATATGCCGCCTGAATCTGTGCACATTGAATCTCTCGTTCTTCATGTCGTTGCCCGTACCGGAAGGAGAGTGCAATAATCCCATCATTTGGATAATTTTTTCGTACATGGTGGATAAGAGTTGTGGAATCCAATCCACCCGACAACAACACAACATGAATCGGCTGATGTTCGGTCATCGTTTACACCCTTCATCCAAAATATCGAGCTTCGTTGCCGTCGGTTTCCTGAACGGTTACCGAGTTGAGAGACACACCACGACTCACCAGATCCGGTTCTGATACAATCCACTTCGCCATGTTGTCGAAGATCCACTTTGCCATATTCTCGCTTGTGGGATTCCAATCCACCACAAGGAAGCTTCCCGCACATACAGGTGGGCAGTTTGCCACCACAGCCGAAGCATATTCCGTGGGACACACAAACTTGTGATCGAGTGGATTGTGGATGTGCTCGATCATCCCCTCTTTCAGTTTCTTGAAGTCCACAAGCATGCCATCGGTGTTAAGAGTGTTCCCCATAAGCTCCACCGTGATGGTGAGGCTGTGTCCATGATAGTTGCGACATCCCGCGGTGTACGCATTGAGCAACACATGTCCCGTTTCCACCGTCATCGATTTCCTGAGCGTAAACATAGGCAGCATTCTCATTCACCCACCCCTCCACAGTCTAATCATTCGAGCCCGCATATGCGAGTTCGGTGGATACCACTTTCAGTGCAGGACCGTCAATATCCGATGCAGATTGAAGTGTCATATCCATGAACACTTCAGTGTTTCCAGCGCCACCATGTGTATACTCTGAATGTGCGCTGTGTTATTTTGATACATGAAGCACGCCATATCGCCAAAAGCACAGATGTGGAGGCACGAACTGTATCATCACACATCACGCTTTTGTTCCACTGATCAAACGCGACTTTGTTGTAGGAGGGTAGCGTGCGGGCGGCAGTATGCGAGAGATTACCCAGAGACACCAACAAATCGAGTTCATGATCGTACTGTTTACCAAACGACGGAGTGCTTGGCGTCACCAAGTCCATCAACTCAAGAAACAATGACATCGACTGTGTATGCGTAGGAAACAACTCCAACGAGATGCATATCACATCCGCCCCTTCCCTAGTGTGGTGTACTCAGTGACGCAACAAGTCGCTTCGCCCGATCGAGTGCGGTGGTTCTGAAAAGCTTGAGTGCACCAATTGCTTTCCCGATGGGAAGATTATATGCGGGTGCGAGAATCGGCACAGATGCTGGGAGAACCTTCACAACTCGATTGACATAAGGTGCTCCACCCCACACCATGATATAAAGATGAGTCTCTGGTTTGTAGAATGATCCGATCTGTTGCGAGAGTGTTTCCTCGGTGACAACATAGGGTGCATCCTTCTTCTCTGAAAACGAGATGTCGTACCGCTCGATCTGAGTATGTGGATCAATGAATCCATACTTTGCAGACAAAATAATCCATGATGGGTGGAACCCGAACGCTGTCTGCATCTCGTTGTAAAACAACGTCGCTTGATTGCACATGGGACCATTATACACATGTTGTGCCTCGCATGGCCCAAGATCGGGCTGTGAATCCCAGATCTTGGTTTTGCTACACGACGAAATATGTAGCACGCGATCAGTGACTAGGGCTGGGACGATATACTTGTCGTAGAAATCCTCTTTGAACGTCAAAAAGACCATTGGATGCCATCTCTCCCTTCTGAACAGCTGAATTTGTGGCTAAACCTTCAATCCACACACCGTCATATACATATCGAAGGCAAACTTCGCTCCTACATTGTTCTGTGTGTCCTTGGTGTCTACGAGATCTTCAATGGACGCTTCCCCCTTGTCCATGATATCATAAAGCACCTTGTTCTTCAATGTGGGGTTGTCACCATTCACCATGAAAAAGTCCCGCAACAACGTCTTCGCATCATATGCCAAAAATGAATAAACATCCATCTCACCCAGACGCAATCCGCCTGTCTTCCCGCCACGCTTCGGCTCGAGTGTAGTATTCATGTAGGGACCCACACTCCGAGTCTTGCGCTTGATATCAGACATATGTTCGAGCTTGTTGACAAACAGATATCCCCATGTCACAGGAGTCGCTGTATACCCCACACCAGGAATCATGAGCTTTGATTCAAGTTCAGTCCCCACAAGCTTTGCAGCTTCTTGGATCTGTTTGATATCAGGAACACGGAATGGTGGATAGATCATTCGGAACCCATGTGTACGAATATAATCCATGGCATCCTTGAGCTGTGCACCAGAGAATGATCTCAGTCGTGCGCAGAGATCACTGGACAACCGTTTGTCGGTATATCCATCGATCAGTGTATATACCTTGCAAAGGAGATCACGAGCTTCATTGTCGGGCAACTGTTTGATCTTTGCTACCGTTGCCATGATCACATTGCCCACATGGATCTCATAGAGTTGTCCAAGATTCATCCGGCTAATGACACCGAGTGGATTGAAGATGACATTGATGATCCGTCCATCGGGAAGCTTCGGCATCTTGTCATCGTCATAAATCGCAGTAATGACACCCTTGTTGCCATGCCGATTGTTGAGCTTGTCGCCCTCGGATATCGATCGTTCCTCCACGAGCTTGATGCGGATGAGCGTTTTGATCAAACGCTTCTTCCGGAACTCGAACTTGCCCACATTCTCAGTATACCGCTTCGAATCACGTTGGAGTGGAAGATTTCGTTGCTTCAGGGCGTCGTTTGTTGCTTTGTAAAACATGTTGGTTGTAAAATCCACCAATGGAACAAACGACTCGTTGGCAGGGAAAACTTCGATGTCCACCACCGTACATGCAGTGGGTGCGGCCACAACATGTTCCTGATATCCACCAAACATGTTGGCCGTGGTCACAACAATTCGTTCACCTTCAGCATACCGAAGATGTCCATCGCGTTCAAACTTCATAGTCGGAAACTCTTTGATCTCTGTGGGTGAATCCACCAACACATCGATCTCTTCATAGTGCACAGACACATACTGTTTGGCAAAGGTTTGTGAAACAATGATTCCGTCTTCGAAGGTGAACCCATCATGCGGCTTGTAACATGCCAGCACATTCTTGCCCGAGGCATAAAATGGTTTGATGAACTGATTTGTGATGAGATGTTGTCCCGCGGTGATATTGTCACCCGTCTTCACCGTGGGTGTATGCGTCAATGCATTGTGCTTACCAGAACCCGTTTGGAGTTCTGATGGGCGAATGTTCATTGCTTCGGTGGTGCCATTCTTATACTTGACAATGATAACATTCTCATCGACATACTCCGCCACACCATCGTCCTTAGCCTTCTTGGTGAACGTTGTGGACGCATAATTGGGCAAACATGTCTCCATCCCCGTCATACAGAGTGGTGGTTCGCTCTCATTGATGGGGACAACTTGTCGACATTGCGAGCAACCAAACATGACGCGGTTTCCGTCATCACAGGAGACAAATGGAATCTGCCCCGCCGTGGAGCCAAACATATTCACTGATGCATCGTTGGGCTCGATTTCCGTGAAGATACGGTGTTCCGGATCATACTCAAACCCCGCGGACATATAGAGCTGGATACCAGGATTGCCCTCTGCGGTATCCATGGGGTCGAGTTGTCCAAAATGCGAGGGCACGATATTGCGATCCTTAATCTGAACGGAATCGATCTTGTTGAATCCACCAGGACCCACAATACGGACAGCAGTGGCATGCGCGGACTCGATACTTGGGTTGCCATCCTTATATGGAAGGAGTGCTGTATGCTCCCGCAATGAGTTAATGACCCAGCCCTCGTTGGTTACCAACTCAATCGATGGATCGATTTTCGATCGACGTTTGTACTCGGTGACCGAATAGTGGAGTGCTTTCTCCACCTCGGCGGGAATCAAATCCATCAGACGAATAACGATGTTTTTGATGCCCATCTTATCTTCCTTGATTTCATTGATTGCCAGGTTGCTGCATATTGTGATGATATTGTAGAGATCCGCATTGATGCCACGTGCTTTGAGCAGTTCGGCGGCATTGGTATCCACCATGTATCGTTTGATCTTGGAAATGATATATGGCGCATTGTCGTACTTCGTGTACCGCATCAACATTTTGCCATACTCAGGCGCGTCCATATCGATGGAATCACCATCAGACAATGCATTGATTGTGAGTTGCAGACCATTCAACAGTATCGAAGCGAATGCATATGTGTCGGCTCGGATGTTCGTGATGACAAGAAACTTCCCATCTGGAAGTCGAATGACATATGGACATTTGTCTGGTATCTGTCGCTTGGTGTCCACAATCTGTGATGAGATGCCATGTTCATCAAAGAGAGCATTGAGTGACTTGAACTGCATCATCAATAGAATGATGGGGATCTTCATTCCACCAATGTATACAAAGAGTGATTGCTTTTTGAAATGAACTCCATAGTCGAACGTCATGGCTGCATAGTTTGTTTTGAACTGCACCTTGCCCGGCTTGATAGTAAAGATGGGCATTGTTGCGATGATGGCTGGAAAGAGCCACTTGATGCCGCCCTGAATATGGTACTTCCCTTCAAATAGTGTGGGAATGACATACTTCAGAGTCTTGATTTGCTTCGTTGTGTTGTTTTTGATGCGGAGCTTGATCTCCGACATATACGATGGTTCGATGTGTCTCGGATCTGCGGGTTTGTCCTCAATGACACACGATAACAATGTAAACCCAGCATCAGCCAACACTCGAGAACAACCATGTTCGATTTGTTTGGACATATTCTCCCAAGTGAGCTGTTTTTGCGCCATCACTCGATGCAGGTTTGTGGCCACATATTTATCCAAGACATCTTTTGTCAATATGGGATCCACACTTGCCGCACCCACCAGATGATGATCCTCAGACCATTTGTCCATGCGTTCGAGAACCTTTTCATCCACCTTGATATCACTCGGATAGATTTTGTTGTGGTACTTCTTAATCATATCCGTGGCGTGGACGATCAGTCGCATCGAATCCTTTTCGATATATAACTGATATGCTGTTACCGCATCATCGGGCATATGACACAGCGCTTTGTAAAAATCTCGTTCAAATGTCGTCTGTGTTTCTTTTGTTGACGCCATGGATGGTGGCAGAATATGCGCCACATATGAAGCAATGAGTCGTGCCGAATCTTCATTGATAGAATCCTTCTGAAACCGCAACGAATCTGGATCATGAAGGAATGGCATGTCTTTGATACTTTTCTGTTCCTCTGGTGCGATCTCTTTTCTGATGTGTGGTTGTTTTGTAATCAACTTATCGGTCTTTGCCACCACAGATTGTACTTGTGTATCGGATTTCGTCTCCGGCATCGCGGCCCGTACTTTTTTTGTAGAACGCGCGCCCTGTGGTTTTGTTGTGGCTACCATATGTTGTTTTGATTGCGCCACAATTTTCTTCCCAAGAGTCGAAACAGTCTCGGTATCAAGAGATGCTCGTTTTCCCGATGTCGTGTTCTTGACTAGAATATCCGCGGCGACATCGGTGGGTACATATGTCGCGGACATGAGTGTGTTCTTTCGTTCGGCTTCGATCTTTTGTTGGGCCGATGTAGTCTTCTTTGAATCAGTGGCTACCATATGTTGTTTTGATTGCGCCACAATTTTCTTCCCAAGAGTCGAAACAGTCTCGGTATCAAGAGATGCTCGTTTTCCCGATGTCGTGTTCTTGACTAGAATATCCGCGGCGACATCGGTGGGTACATATGTCGCGGACATGAGTGTGTTCTTTCGTTCGGCTTCGATCTTTTGTTGGGCCGATGTAGTCTTCTTTGAATCAACAGGTTCCGTCTTTGAATCAACAGGTTCCGTCTTTGAAGCCAACATCGATACCACAGCATTCTTCGCTGTCTGTGTCAGATAATTGATGGGGTCATCGGTGAACACGAGATCGGGCTTCACATTCATAATCATACCCTTGACTCGGTTATAGTTTCCAAGTGGCTCGACTTCCCGATGGTAGATTAACCTGAATGATGTGTCTTTGTCTTGGAGTGATGTGAGAAATACACGATCTACTGGAAGCCCGTTTGTCTTTTGTTTGTCAAGAAGTGCTCGTATAATGAAATATCCATACAACTCTTTGTCCACAGTATTTGGTTGCAGTGTGGATGTATCCATGACATACACGAGCGATGTGGATAACGACGGATTGATACTCTTCAGTCGATTTACCGTGCTCGAAAGAAACTCCAAGGACACATCCACATATTTAAGCGACACACATTGTTTATGCAGGTAGGCGAAGTTTGTGGTAAGATCCATAACAAATGATGTTTCTTTTGGTGCGGTTTGTGCCACTATGTAGATGGATGATCCACCACCCATAATCATATCACGAGCCGCACGAATGTTTGCGGTGACGGTTCGCCCACGAAGTTTCACCGATTTCGGAACATACACAATTCGAATGCCTGGGCCAAACCGAAACTTCGGAATATAAGAGTACCCGCTTGGCATACCCTCGACCAAAAGCATAATCACATGATTCTTTGATGTGGCAATGAACCCTGTGTCTAGGGAGGAATAGAGTTTGAATGCTTCAAGTTTCCGCACCAGTTGTCACCACCTATAGATCTCTTCGAAGTCGCTAGTCAACAGATCGCCCTGTGGTCCTCCACCAATCACTGTGTTGATGATCACATCCGTAACGTGCTCAAACAGGATCCCACGAATCGGGTTCTCGATGCCCGCCACAGTTTTGATACCGATGTGTGTAGCGGGTTTCTTCATGGAACCAAGTCGATACGGAAATTGAATGTGATCCGGATCCCTGATGAGTTGTGAGATGACCATCTCCAAATAGATGAATGGGATCTTTACCGCGATCTTAAGGATGTCATAGAGTTCCTGAACCAAGAGTTCCGGTGTCTCTATATCGGAGGTTTTGTTTAACATTGCCTGAAGATTGAGCACAGCAGATGTCACGTCGGTCGCCGTAGATTCGATGCCACCGATGGGCGTACCAGCCTGATATAGCATTCGATATGTAGATCCCACATGCTCGGTGAATGTGGCACTCTCGGTATTGAACTCGATGTTCACCGAAGTCTCAAACGATGTCTTTTGATTGTTTTTTGCGGAGATTGAGAACGTTCTCCCCACAATGGTGCTGACGTTTTCCATCACCGCATCTATCACTTCGATGCTGATCTCTTTCTTTGCGGTGAGATCGAGTCCCTCCTGAAACAGAAACTCCTCAATTTCAGGCAAGTCTTGTTTAATGTAGTAGACCTTTGCCGCACCACCTGTATTGTGTGTCCAAACACCATTCACTGTTAATGTCCCAGTTTCAGTTGTTGCATCATACAGGTATTCATCATTATTAAAATTGATTCGATCATATGACCGAATAATCGGAATGAGTCGATTCTCGTGCTGTGTGTATTCATATGTCTGCATCAGTGTGGATCGATTGAAAAGATACTTGTGTGATGGTTGTGGATACAATGTAAGAATATATCCTTGTTTGACTGATGGACGAATTGAATATGTCGTCTCCACCGACACGCGAATGCCGAAATGCTCGGCGATAAGAGACACTTGATGAATCAACGCAGAAGACAACGATGATATACAAATAACAGGTTCGTTTTCATAATAGACATGTGTACCACCACCATCGATAACACCACACAAAATCTGAGCCAGATCTGCATCTGTGTATCGAATGAAATCAAATGGAAGATGAACATCCGCGATGTCGGCTCCACCACACTCGACGGGAATCGTCAGATTCTTCGATACTGCCATCCCCAACATATACGCGTCAATCTTTGGTGTGACAGGATGTGTGTCGTCAAATATTTCGGGAAGCGATGTATCAACTGTATACTGTTTGCACAACATCCGATCGGTTTCGAGAATTGTAGGGTTGTACTCTGTTTCGTTCAATCGTTTCAACATATGTGGATGATTGTCCTGTGTGATGGTGAATCGACCCGTCTTTGTGGCAAGCATCCGAACTGCGGTGCCCGGCATCTTCTTGTGCCGAATCAACTTGACAACGTTGGTCCATCTATCTCGATCCCATACTTGAAACCCAGTGATGTGTTTTTCGAGTTGCCCATCGCCTTCCACTTCTCGCACAGAACGAAACACCTCATTGTACAGATAGTCGAATGTCACAAGGGCAGTATGATCCTTATACTTGTAGTACACCATGCTTGATTTTAAGTTACAATGAAACGTCCGCATGGTGAGCTGACTTGCTCGTTCTCCCACAATCTGTGCGGCAACGATGCCAATGTTAGACACATTGTTGATCTTCTGTCGGTAGAAGTCTGGGAAGCATCGTTTGCATAATGTCCGAGACCGACAGTACATGGGGGTATAGAGCTGAATGAATGTACCCACAAGATTCTTCTGTTTGATGTACTCGGATGTCAATGTGTCGCCATTCTTCAACACACGACCCATAAATAGCTTGGCATTGTCGTTGGTGAGCTTGACTTCAAAGAATCGATCGGTGCCACACGACTCAATATTTCCCGCGCGAATTGATGCCATGAGATACACAAGTTGCCGACTCAGATAACCACTCTTTGAGGTGTTCTGACTGCGGTCCACTGTACCCTTTCTCGAGCCCGAACCACTCATAAAGAGATCGGTGGGATTCAGACCCCGCACAAAGTTTGACTTGATAGGTTTCGAAATGAGACGACCCTCGATGTCAGAGATGTACCCCTTGGCCACACTCATCTGCATAATCTGTTCCGCGGATCCGCGAGCTCCCGATTTGATGATGAGTGCGCTATACTGATTCTGTGCGGTGGTTCGAGCAAGGTACTCATCGGTGATCTTCTGTAGCTCGGTTTGGACATCATATTTGTCGGGATTGTTTAAGACATCCACCTTTCGCTTTTCCAGATCATCTGGAAGAACGAAGTCACTGATGGACATCGATCCACCCACAAGAGACGAAGCATATCCACCAAGATGCTCGAGCACGAACATGCAATCCGCGAGCCACTTTGGATCACCAGAAAACTTCTCGAGAATCGCTTCGAGTTTCTTTCCTGTGATGGGTTCGGTGATCTGAACCTTGTCCTCGAAAACAACCTCGATGGCCCGGCGCCCCATGGTGTTTTGCCGTCCACGATAGATGACTGGTTTGTCAAAATCTTTGGCAAGATGCTTAACCACATCCACAAGATCCACCGAGTCGTCATATTTCGTGGGAGATCCCGATGCATCATCCTTTGTTAAGAAATAAATGCCCAGCACAAAATCTCGTTCAAGCGAAAGACTCAGACCACTCATGGGGTGGTAGATTGATTTAATAGACAGCATCTTTTTCTTCGCTTCGTCTTGTGCTTCCTTGGTCAGTGGCAAAAAGATGCCCATCTGATCGCCATCAAAGTCCGCATTATGTCCAGGACACACCATGGGCGATATGTGGAACGTTGTTGAGTCGATGGGTACGGGAATATAACCACGAATGCTCAATCGGTGGAGCACCGGATCACGTTTCGCAAGAATGACTTTGTCTTTGGCGATAATCGCTACAATCTTATAGAGGATATCGAGGATTCGTTCATCGATGGCTTCCTGCTGAAGTTTTACATTGAGTAGTGTATAGAGTGCAGGTTTGTTGACTTCGGTGTATTGCGACAACTCTCGAGAAATCTCTGGATGTGTCAAAATGTAGTTGATGATCCACGGATAAAACATCTTGACAAGCATGTCTCTGGGCACACCAAGTTCATAAGGTCGGATGTTCGGATCACCAGTGATCACAGCACGCGCCGAGAAGTCCACACTCTTGGCCACGAGCGATGTCCGAATCATACCGAACTTGCCTTTGACCTTTTCGATGTATGCCTCAAACAACTGCTCGTAAAGATTCTGCACAGTTGTAAATGCTCTATTTTTCATTAATGTATGAGTGCTCGTGAGTGAACTGTAAGCCACGGTGTTCTCACTGAGGATGCGACTATAGAGAGTGTTGTCGTCCTGATCCATACGAAATTGTGGCGGAATGACGATAACATATTTTGTGAACATGACTTTTCGATCGTTGATGAGTTTCTGTGCGATGGCTTCCGCCACATCTGTAGCCAACAACTTGTGCGACCGAAGAAGATCGAGAACCCGTTTTGGATTATGATACAGTGCTTCAAGTCCACAGAAGGTGTACGATGATGGACTGTCTGTAAGTACCAGTTGTCCATTCTGTTCGAATGCACCACACTCAAGATTGATCCATTTGAGCAGTCCAGATATCCGACGTGTGATGATATACATGATAGCGGGATGGAGTACGGGATGTGCGAGTTTGATATATGCATACATGGTCCGCCATCGCGATGACTTTTCTTGTCCAAAAATATCCACACTGAAAAGTCCGCGGGGATCATATGCACCCGTTGATGTTTTGATGCCCGGCGATGTTATCTCCTGAAGCAGATCTCCATTGATGCGAGTTGTTTGTACCCATTCATCAATATTGAATAACATGGCGACACTCCTCGATGTGTCAGGGATGATGTGGTGTGAGATGACCGGCGACTTGGTCTCTCACACCACATACACACTAAGTCATAAGAAAATCTGTATCGACATCTGGCTCATTTTTTGTGCGCATTATTTTGAAAGATGATGCTAGTTTGAAGAAGATCTCAAACTCACGACTTGTTGTGGATGCTGCGGATTTGGTACACCCAGTACTCCACATACTCTGAACGACGGAGCGTTCTGGATTCACCACACATCCTATACACACAACATATTCACACTTTGATAGGTCGTCTTTCATGAACATAGATCGAATTGTTTCCACACGCCTTTGATCGGCGGCCGCGGATATGTCCGTCATAAACGTTTCGTCGAGCGTAGTCGAAAGAACGATGGGGACATAGTATGTCTTCAGGGAAGGATATGCGCAGACAAAAATCAACCACTGTGTACATCGATCAAAGATATCATTGATGTCTGCATCGGAGACGAGCACAAGATCCGATTGTTTGGTGAGGTGCGTTTGATCCGTACGCATCACAGACACACGATCTGGATATGCTTTTTCAAGAAACGATCCACAAACGAATACACGGAACACATCATGATCAACGCTCGGGTCAATTTGAACGATATCGTTCTCCTTTACGAGAATCTCAAACATTGTGTGTAATGTTCTCTGTATCCGCTCTATCATTTGTTCCACCTGTGTCTCACCACCCATCAGAGTGATTTGCGCTCATGATTGCTTGAACCCAGTGAGCATATCAATACTATTACAGAGAGCACTCACCACTTTGTGAACGGTGTAGTTGTTAAGGTAAGACTCTACCACGGTAAGAAACTGCTCGGCATAGTCCATCTTCATTCCCGTATATGCCCGGTTTGCATTGTCGTTATTGATAATCGCTGAAAAGAAAAACATTTGTCGATTCGTATCGAAGTTCACAGAAACACGTTTGTTGATGGCACCTTTCCGCCAGAGCACCACACCAGGATCATTTGCCGATCCCATGGCAGGACCAGATCGAGCTGTATCCTGTGGACCCGAAGAGTTGGCAAACTGTACGGGTGGAGGCGGTGCGGCCTGAGTAGTAGGTGCTGCCGTGGCTTCCGTGGCCTTTGAAGTCAGGTATGTCCGCCACTCGTTCACAAACGTTGTCGCCGCTTGTGTATCGTTTTGCGCAAGAACCATGTTCATGTTGTTAAGAAGGGCAAGCACATCTTGGATGGGCATCGTTGCTAATGCTGCTCCTCCCACGGGAGATTCCTCTCCAAGGATATGCTTCTGCAAATAACGACGGAGTGCCACAATCTCATGGAACGCAAATGCAACAACGACTTTCCTGTCATAGTTATAGACCTGTGTCCCCGCAGGTACAGGTCCGCGAATGTTAACAGCTGGATTGTTTGGGATCGCGGGTGTGATGGCAAGATAGAGGTCGGATGTATACAGATTTGTGGATAACACCACCTGGGCACCACGCGGATTGTAATATGTGAACAGATCGGTACTCGATACCCGGAAGTAATGTTTTGCGTGCCCTGATGATGCGGGCCGAGGCGACGGTGGTTCCTCATAGATGTAGATCTGATTTGGATCACTAAGAACGCCGACACCACCGTGTGATGGATATGTCGTGGGCACAGCAGTGGGTACTTGCTGGTCAGCGTGTTGTGTCATAGTATAACATCCTCCTTTGAGCATGAGCTAAGTCAACGCCACTTCGCCAGAACGCATCATCGACATGACTGTGCTTCCCTCGGTGAGTGCTTCCACCCCACTCCGTTCGATGAGATTCCGAAACTCAGATACACGTGTGGGTACACTCTTCAGATGCTCAATCATATGATTGAACGATACAAGCTTCACACCGAGGGCAAACGAATCCCAGTTTGCAAGAACCTTGGCCGCGGCTTTGTTGTTCGCAGCGTTCTGTGTCATGATTTGTTTCATAGCAAGCAAATCATCGCATCGGACATTGGCTGGAATGAGTGGCAACAGATCTTTGAAGACAGTCTTCTTGCCCATCCCCTTGACACCAGGAATCGAGTCCGCAGTATCACCCGCCACCGCTTTGTAGAGGATGATCCGGTCTCCAGGAACCGTGGTACCAGGCTCGATGAGTCCCGTCGATCCCTCCGCAAGATATTTTTTCGATACATACCAATTCGTTTCGGTGATCACAATTTCGCCATCCACCACAAACACATTGTCTGCTACATCGATGGTTTGAATCATGTCTCCATCATTAGACAAAATAACATAGCATGTATCGTCGTCATAAAGCTTTGTGCGCCGAAGCAGATACTCTGGAATGAAGTCCGCATCGAGGTTCTCAAATCGAAACATAGGGATATGTGACATCGATGCAATGGCCTCGATCCACTTCCACAGACGAAACTTGAATGCTCGAAACACTTCTTCAACCTTGTCGATATTGTTATCAAACTGCATCATCAATCCGTCGGCCAAAACGAACCTCGATGTGATACGATTCGCTTTGTAGCTGGAAAGCAGATTCTTATGATAATATGATTCTCCACTTTCACAGAAATATACCACATTCAGTTGCTTCCGTTGGAGCATCGCCCATGCTTCAAAGTACAACTGAAATGTGATCCAATCCTTTAACACATATCCAGGAATCGATGAATTGTTCACCATATAGGTCACAATATCCGCAATGATCTCTGGTTTGTAGAACCCACGACTGATATTGTTGAAGTCCACAAAGATGATGACGCGTCGATACTTTGATGCGATCTGTGTGAGTGTTTCTGGAGATGGCATCCCACGAAAGTATGTGGTCATTGACATATGTTGCATGGTGTTCTCGTTGGCAAACATTAGTATATGACCTCCTCTATGTTGGCATGCAATCGATCAACACAGATGGACAGTTTCATCATATATGATCCCACTCCCATCTCGAAAAACGAAAGCGGTGGTCGGGTGGAGCATCCACCCCAAACAATGCAGGATGCTCCACCCGACACATCACACTAGAGTGACGATGAGGGGACGCGGAACGTTTTGGTGTACAGTTCGATTTCGATGTCCTTCATCCGACATTCCCAGTGCCAGAAGATCTCGTTGTTTGGCGTCATATAGAATGTGGCATACACCTGATCGAATCCCATGGATACAAGCTCCGAGGGGAAGCCCGAATCGATCTCCACACCATCAAAGGCATCCGCGATACGAAGCGCCTCAAATCTCACCATATTCTGTGCGTAACCCACCGAGAACTCGAGGGTCCGTCCTTTCTTCCGAACGATGACAGCATCACCACCCACGGACTTAAAAACCTTCGATGCAGTGGTATATAGCTCGGTGACATCCATTCTCGGAAGCAGAATTCGACTGCTCGATTTCTGTACAGCAATCGCATCATCGAATGCGGATTGTTCGATCTCACCAAGGGGTGAACCCAGAAGACTTCCGATGCTCACCAACATGGTGGCACTTCGGAAGAAGTAGAGATTGCCACCCATACAGAAAACCACATCACCATTAAGTAGTGACAGCATCTTGATATGGGTATTGGCTTCACCGATGGCAAAATCAAAAGTGAACGGAAGCTTGACTTTAACATGGAATCGATTCGCATTGGTACTGAAACACGACACACCATTCGTGAATCGGAAGTCCGCGGCATAGTTCGCCATAAATGTAAGAGCCGTTTTCAAAGTCTCGAACTGATTGGCGACGAATCGAATGGGGGCCGACAATGCATCCGTGGTCTCGATCTCAAATGGGCAATCGTCAGGAGATGCCGGTATGGGTTCAACTCGTGCCACGGGCATATTCTGTGGGGTTGATGGAGTTGCCGTGGGCGGTGTCATATCAGGAACGGGCACCTGAATCATCTGCTGCAGTTCCTGAAGCTGTGGCATGGGAACGGCTTCCGTGGCAAACGGAGCAGGAGCCGCCATCTGTTGAGGCTGTTGGACTTGTGGCATCTGCTGCGGTGCATTCATCGGCTGGGGCATCGGTTGCTGCACCTGGGGCACATTCATCGGCTGGGGCATCGGTTGCTGCACCTGCGACATGTTCATCGGCTGAGGTATCTGGGGTTGTTGCTGCACCTGGGGTACATTCATCGGCTGGGGCATTTGCGGCATCTGGGGTACATTCGTCGGCTGCTGCATTTGCTGAGGCATCTGAGGCGATTGCATCTGCTGCGGCATGTTCATGGGCTGGGGCATTTGCGGCATCTGGGGTAGATCGTTCAACATAAAAGACCCTCCTCAATCAAATGGTATGCTTGGAACCAATCGATGGAACGTTGGTCCAATCCTTGATGGAATCCGCCGCGTGATACACTGTGATAGGAATCGTTCCCACAAGTCCACACTTCTGAAACATCTTCGTTATCTCAGGAACCGATGCATCCACATCCGCGAAGATTACAATCTCCCGAGGCATCCGTTCCGCAAGAACCCGATAGATGCCAATGGGTCGAGTGTACTGTTTACACAACGATGCGGTGTACACATCGTCGTCGGCCAATCGATATCTTGTTCGGGCCGCATAGATGGGAATGATATCGAAGACCCCTTCTGCCACTACTAACCGAGGGGAGAAGGTCCGCTTCTCGAAGGCGGGCGACCGAATCATATAACAGTCATCCAACACATATTGCGCCCACGGCATTTTAGTTTTAAAGATCAAATATCGGATAGTGGCATCGTTCTGCACATGATGAACTCGCCCAGACATGAGTGATCCGAAACACGACATGAACCACGTTCTGCCGTCTGCCAATTGATATGAATTTTCTGGAAACATCTGTTGCACCATACTGTGTGGAACGATTCCAGTATAGGTGATAAGTTGCTCTTGTGTAAAGGGCAAAACACATCGATTTGTAACATATGTGAGTTCATCTGATTGTACATAGGGAAGAAACATCGATATGACATCAGATGTGTTTGATGCCGCACCTTTCGCATCGAAGCACCGAAGTTCGTTTCGTAAAGTGTATCGATAATCCACCTTACTCTTCTCATGAAGAAACTCTTCGATACGATTGATGTAACCAGACGCGCCACATCGAAGACAATGGTAGATGGGTTTCGTCTTCGATATGTACAGATGCCCTTTGTTGGAATGTCGTGAGCTGTCGCCACAAAATGGACATCGATACACATAATCGGTGGCGGATTCGTTCACAAACACCATTTTCTCAAATGGGATTGTCATCTGAAATTAGCCACCTCCACCGCGAACAAATGATCGAGAGACTACGTCTGTGAGGAGGCATCCATGCATGTTAGATCAAAATCTCTCTACCGAAGTTCTCTATAAACATTTGAAGAGCATTAATGGGACAAAAACGCTGCATCATAATATGCTCCTGAATGTGTATGGTGCTGTGGTGCAGATGGCACATGAAACGAATTTCTTCCGTAACTATGTGGGAAACAATTTGGCGGGTATCAAATGCACCGAATCGTGGACATCTGGTAAGATCCCACACTCAAATAAAACATGTACAAAAGCTCCCACCAAAGAATGGGACGACGTCAAAAAGAAGTTTGTATCTCTATCGTTGGGATTCCGCATGTACAACACAGTTGATCATTTCCTGTACGATTACTCGTACCTGCTCCAGGCCAGTCGATACAAGACGGCACGCCTTAACCACGATTGTGTGTATGGATTCTTCGCGGGATTGCTCAAGGGTGGCTGGGCCACGGATCCATGGTACTATAAGAAGCTCTGTGTTGTTGCCGCCATGCTCGGGCCAAAACTGCTTGGAGCGAAGTGGCACAATGTGCTTGTGAACTCCTTCAGTGCAGCACGAGAGCGAAATATATTGGAACAATATATGATCAAGGATACCGCTGAATCACTTAAGATTCCGATTCCTGCTTGATTGCCGCGATCACTTGTTCACACATCTCCACGGGGATCATAACTCCTTTTTGTGTTGGCGCATATTCGTTCGTATCACGATTTATGTACCACCGACGAACGTCGACATATTCCACACCGTTGAACGTTTTGCGAGTCACACGAAGCACATCCGATCCCTTTCCAACCTTCAGATCAACCACGGGCATCCTCCCCTCCTATATGTGTGGAGAGAGCTTCGGGCTCTCTCCACACATTTTCTCTCCCTCCCTCAGTTCTGATACCCAAACCGAGCAAGGATAATATCCGCCAAGATTGCCATGAGTGTATGCTTCTCGTTCACACTCCGGAACGCCACAAGGTGATGTCTGTATGCGATGGAATACGCCACCGGATCAAACATCAGGGCATCGAGTAGTTTTGGAATCAACCGCACGAAACTGATATCGTCCGCTGAGATGAGATCCCGAAGTTCCGCACGAGCCTGTGCTGCTTGATCGAGTGTCTGTGATCGTGCCACACGGACAAACAGATCGACCACCGTAGTTGTGTTGATCACCGTGTTGATGGCATGGAGTTCACCATCATAACTCGCCTGCTGAAGACTCCCGATGATGGAACGAACGTCGGGATACCCCACACTGATGATCCCATCAAGGATTGAATCAGTATAACTGATACCCTCGGTTTTCAAGATCTCGCAACAACGATCCTTGATGACACCTTTGTCTGGTTCACTGAAGACAAAGGTCTGCACACGAGATTGAATGTATGCTGGAATGTTCGCAATCATGTTTGCGGTCATAATAAATCGAGTACACAGATACTGGTTGTAGTCCGGATTCTCGATGGGGTTACGCAATGATGCGAAGGCTTGATCAGTGAGATAATCACACTCGTCAAGAAATACAATCTTCCGTTTGCTTCCATTCGGTGGAGACTTCATAAACACAAGAATGCTGTCTCGAACAGTATCGATGCCCCGATCCGCCGATGCGTTGATGCAGAGTCGATCAAACGAATGTTTCGCAATGAGTTGGGTGAGAACCCGGGCACTAGAACTCTTCCCAGTGCCCGGTGGACCCACCGCCAGGATATGTGGAAGATCTTCCGCCGCAACGTATCCTTTGAAGATGGTTCGGATATCATCGGGCATAATAATATCATCCAACGTTTTTGGTCGATACTTCTCCACCCACAGTTTGTCTGTATTGACACCCACCGAATGTTCAGCCATCGTTATCAGCTCAAAATCGGATTGGTAATTGGTGCGGTGGGAAGCGGCGATGCCTCCGGCAAAATAACGAGGGTGTTAACGACAGACAATAACCGCTGCCGTTCAATAACCGCAGCTTGTAGTTCAAAGAGATGCGCCTTTGTGATGTCATTTGTGAACGCAAGTGTACGATCGTTGATGAATCGAATGTACCCACTATTCTCTGGATCGGTGTTATAGATCACATATGTTACAGCCATATCACGCATCAGCTCCCCACATATATGACATTTGCATCTGCAGGAATCAGATTCTCATCATGTGTCACAATGATCATCTGCATTCCAAAACGCTCACTCAGATCGGACAGATAATCCCGAAGTCCCACAACACGCTGTCCATCAAGCTCGCTTGTGGGTTCATCCAACCCGATAAGATCAACTCGCATGGTGGGTGCCAACATCCGCGCATAGATAAGCCGCTGTGCGATGGCGGAAACCATCCGTTGCCCACCTGATAGCATCCGAAACGTTTTCCGTCCAAACAAGAACTGTCCATCTTCAGTGACAGTGATGGGAAGCAAGTCATCAAACCCATAGGACTCAATCACCGAACTGAAGTTTGTGGCAAACTCCCTCATGATCTGCGATCGCAAATCGGAAATGAACCCATCCCGATGGAACACACCAGATGTCTCCTCGAGAATGGCAAGTTGCGATTGATACACACCAATTTGCGCAGCGGTTTGTGCGGTTCCCGCAGCAAGCATATTCTGATAGTTGAGTACATTGTTGTGTGCGGTGAGAAGATCCTGTCGTTGAGTCAACAATGTGGTCTGCATGCTCATATACTCATCAAGGTTGCTGATCCCATGGGCATGCTCCACATAGGCGGCATGTGCGGTGACGATGTTCTGCTCGTAGATCGCCATCATATTTACAAATCGTTCAATATTCAGCCGTTTCTGTTCGCTATTATAAGTTGCTTGTTTATGGGATTGCCTCGCCAAAGCAAGTTGCTGAAGTGTGGTGGAAAACCATGCCTTGTAGGAATCGATGTTCTTGATGAAGTCGATGATCGATGCGATGTAGTTGAATACCTCCCGAGCATACTCCACAGACAATGCTTCGGATCGCACCGCCGACTCACAGAGGGATTTGATCTGATTCAGATACGTGGTGATGTCACATCGCTCGGCGACCATCTGTCGAAGTTCGGGTTCGGGGATCTGAGATGCATCCCGCTGGAGTACTCCACTCAGTTGCTCCAACGAAGATGCGATGGTTTTGACGCTTGCTTCGATTTGTTCGTCGTAGCCATCCACTGCGGAAATCGCTCTATCGTACTCAAGCTTGACTGATTCATGTGAGAGCCGAAGATTCTGTTCTGCGTCTCGAAGCTGAATAAGTTGACGGACATCGATGAACGAAGCAAGTTTCGCATCAATGTTTACGATCTGTCCTTTGAGTTCATCAAGCGAAGTCACATTATATCGAGACAATGTGGATGCGATGTATTGTTGGCCATTTACCACCGCAGACTCCTGAGCTCGAAGCCGAACAACCTCGGTTTCGATGGACGATCTTGTTTTGTCGATGATCTGCTGCATCTGAAGCAGCGCTGGATCTGGAATCACCAGGTTGTCGATGAATTCCTTTTGGTTCTTTGTGAACTTCAAGAAGAAATGATAGATCTCTCCCTGCGATGCATACAACAAATCCATGAAGTGAGCTTTTGAGATCCGAAGCCACGACTCCACATCCGTTGCACGATCAAGCACCGTTTCTGTGGATCCGATCGGTGGCGACAATCGAATCTTCGATGTCTTCCCGAGTTCACGATAGAGTGTGTACCCAGAATCGAAATCGAGTTGCACATATCCCGACTTTGCATCCAGTTTCATCAGCTCGTTCTTTGTAACACCACTTGCTGTTTCGCCCCACATGGCATATGAGATCGCCTCGAGGATGCTTGTCTTGCCCGCGCCATTTGGACCAAGCACCACATTGATGCGATCGAGTGGCACAGTAAGGAGTTCATGCTTTCTAAAGTTATTCAGAACACATTGACGAATATACATCATCGAGCCTCAGCATTCGCGCGAGAGAACTTCATAAATATCGCCCCCTTCGTCCACACGATAAGCTGTCCAGGACAGAGTGTGTATGCAGTATATGCATCAGTGCATACATTCCGTGCCATGGAATAGATAACACTAAACAATGTAGTGATGTTTTCTGGTGAATACGGCAGTTTGAATCCCAGAAGTTTTGCATCTGTGGCCGCCACAATCAATCGGATGTGTTCTTGTTGGGTAAGATGTGACATGTTCATATTCTCGAGAATCACAAATCGCGGTTGTGTATAAATGAGTGTTTCTTGAAACGTATCCATTTTCTGTGCACATGTCTCCATGATGTCTGCGGGTTCAAGGACATTGATATATTTGTCCCGCAGACATGTGATAGTCTGATACCCCACGAGAGATGTGGTTACTCGTTCTGCAAGAGATGCGAAATCCGCATGTTCCACGGTCATGATATCATAACATAATGTGTTGTGGCCGATATACAAACGCATGTCACAAATCCCTCCATCAGGAATTGGAACACGAATGATTCAACATTTCCAACACCATGGGAATCGGTTGTGTAGATGATGTGATCACCGCTCTGTGATCAAACAAATGTTGACTAAATTGTTGTGTCACTGGATTCGGGCATGATCGCTGCACATACTGATGAAATGCTGTGGGGATGTTGATCATTGTGGCGGACTCCAGAAGATCCATACTGGTGTTCTCTTGTGTGGCCCGCATCTGATCAGCCACATCAAGGTAGATGTCAATATCCTTCACCACATATTCAGACACATCGATGGCTTCATCGAGAACAAGATGATACACATCATCGGTGTTTGCTGCATCCAATTCACTTACATTTCGGATGGTGTGGATCCTGGGAAGCTGGATGGTGTGTGGCGTCAACGACAATGTTTGTGGATTGAATTCAAACCATCGTTTGGATGCATTCTTTCGAACATCATCGATTGATGAATAATACATATTGCCCACCGACACAACATTTGTGTTTCCGATGGTTACTTCGTGTGGTACATGATAGTCCCCAAGAACGATGAGCGGAATATTGACATGCGGCAACTGCTCCTTGATGGAGGCCACAATATCAGTGAGCATGATACGTCCATACGGAAAGATTTCTGTGGGTGTAAAATGACTGAAGATGACGATGGATGATGCGGTGCCATTGTAGGCATGTACCACATAGGGAGCAACCGCCTCGGCGAGATGTGTTTCATATGGAATCATGATGATCTGTGCATCTGTGGTAGATATCGGAACAACGAATGATCCGGACGATATATTCATTCTCGTTCGTTGTGTATCCGCATTGTGGAGAATGATCTCCACAAGGGATCGCTGGACATTGTCCACACCACGCACCGCATCATGGTTCCCAGTGATGGTATAGATTGTATCGAACCTCTGAAGTGTGGGCATCACATTGTCCAAAATATACAGTCCAAGATCCGTGGTGATGTTTGCCGAATGAAATGTATCACCGAGGTTGCAAAGCGTTCGAATCCCTCGGCTTAAGATGTCCTCAAGCGTTCGTTTGAATGTGTGGCAGATCTTTCGTGCGCGAGGCGGATTCGTCTTCCAGTACTGTCCAAGGTGCGCATCCGCGATCAATGCCATGGACTCGGTCTTTGACATTATTGCTGGTCACCTCATTCCGAAGATATTGTTTTGCACATTGGATTTGTGCATCATATCGACCAGTGATAAGCCCATATAGATACTCCACATATTCCATGACAAGCGCCGCATGCTTCGTAAACACGACTTTGTTGCCATAATGATCATAGAAATCATACGACAACAACTTTCGAAGCACTCGAGAGATACAATCACAGAGCTGTTTGGATGTATAGATAGATACATCGGCGAATCCAGTTTGCTTCACCGCATTCCGCACCTTTGTGGCGAGTTGTTTTGAGATGAAGAATCGACGTCCATCCTCATCATCCGTCGAAATAAACAAGCTTGTGAGATCCGTTCGTGTACACCCAGAACCCGTGTCTCCACTCCCACTATCATATCGATTTTTGCAGGAACATCGAAGCAATGTAAACAGTTCCCATTCAGGTTCCACCTCACTCATAAATCGATACACCAAGAGATTCAGCAACAATTGTGTCGATGTTTGGGTAAGATGAAGCATTGGAACGTCAAGCACCATGCACATAAATGGCGCTGCAAGAATCGCTGTGATGGGTTCGACGTGCTTATTCTTCAATCGATTCGCAAACCCATATTCGGTGGCAAGCTGTGTGAGTGCACGATTTGCAGTGATTTCTTCATACACAAATGTTTCGAGTACATTTGCCGTAGATTCATAAACTGATTCGATGGGTACATTTGTGGCAATATTCACCACAGGGATCCGATCCTTCATCTGGAAGTTGAGTGCGGTTCGCGCCATGGAGACAAGATACTTGACCGGATCTTTTCCAGGCATCAGTGTGGCCAAACCCTTATATAGGATGTTGTTACGTTCCCGAAGGGCCACATTGTTTGGCTCGAATCCCTTTGATGTGGCAAACATCACCCACAACATACTCTTCATATCGAGCCCTTTTGCCGCATTCCCCATCACAACGCTGTCAATGATACGTTCCATTTTATACAGAATGCCACAGGACACAAACCGATCGCATACCCGAGAGTACACCGCTCGTACTAGTGGCATATTTGTTGTCCTGAAATGTGACAACAATGATCCAAACATCTTCAACATAAACGATGTCTCCATAATAATTCTATATTCCGCCGAATCGATATGAAGTAGGGTTTGCCGAGGTGGTGGAGCTGAATATGTATAGTCAAAAAAGCCAAGACCTTCGGCGATGGGTGATACAATTGGATGAAGTATATCGATCATATGAATGGCTGCATCTGTTTGCCCTTCGTTCATATATCTAATATAACTATCAAACCTTGGCCGAATATCTGGATGCTTTTCGAGAATCAGATTGATTGGAGCAAACACATAATCAAATCTACTGACCAATGTGTGTTGTCGTTGTAAGTCATATGTATATGTTGTATCATCCGCAAATGTATATACGATGTCGTGTGATCCAGTCACGGTAAACATTCGCCTCTGTCACCCCCATAGGTTAATTCATGCCACGGACAAACATATCACGATACATCTGTGATATGTACCGGGATGCACGTTTCGGGAACAGAAATCCCATCCAGAAACGAATCAGTTGTTGCTCGGACATGACATTGCCGGGCAATTCGTTGGTTCGGTCATTGAATGCTTCTTCCAGAGTGGATTGGACTTTGATGAGAACTTGCTTATTATACGATCCCACCCGTGGGATAGGAACGTTCCGCAAACTGCTGACATAGTCGAATCCCGGATATGAGACCGTGAACTGTTTGCCGTATTTCTGCTTGATCTTTTCATATGAGAAATCAATCTCATAGCAATGTCTGGAAAAGATGTGGACCCCTGTGACTGAATTCTCAAAGAAATATTCCACACCTACCCGATCGAGATTTTGAACGATTTTGGAAGCTGTTTCCATGGCGCGGGGTTGACCCACATGTTTGGTATCGATATCAAAGAATAATTGATAAAACAGTGGGCCAGATTTGCCATCTGGAGAGTTTGAATATTGCGGGGAGATGAAGACCGACTCTTCACCACAAAGAATCTTATCCATATGTGGTACAAGTCGGTCGGCAATAAACATATCCACATCGGCCACAAACGGTGGCATCATCAATGTATGCTTCGCTGTGCAATACACTTCTTGTCGTCACCTTTCCCTTCGTCTGAGTAGTGTTGAACAGCGTGTGTTGCAGAGGATGGAATGGGATTGTTGTTCTCCCATTCCATCCTCTATGATACAGACCGATTTACTTACCGCGGTTGCTGCGGCTGCATGACCTGCCCGATGATATCACGAATCGCCGAAATATCCCCTCCCTGTGGTGCGCCTTGAGGCATGGGCGGCATCGGAGGCTGCTGCGGCGTTCCCTGCGGCATGGGAGGCATGGGCGGCGTTCCCTGCGGCATGGGCGGCATCGGAGGCTGCGGCGGCGTTCCCTGCGGCATGGGCGGCATGGGCGGCTGCTGATACATGGGGGCCTGCGGTGCTTGTTGATATGCAGGCTGAGGTTGCTGCTGATACATAGGCTGTGGTTGATGCTGCTGATAACCAGGAGGCGGGAACGCACCCGCCGCTCCGGGCTGTTGCTGCTTCTCGTTCTTCGACCGCTCATACGCCTTCACGTTTGGGAAACCCGCCTGTGCAAACATATCAGCCAATCGTTCACACACCGCATCGACGATATCTCGATACACACCCGCGAATTGATACACCGAAGTAAGATACACCTCGAAGTTCATCAACTGAAGAGCATCAAGGTCACACACCGCCACCACTGAACCATTTGACACATGGAACTTACCATCAGTATGTCGGCCACAATATCCCACAGGGGTCTGATTGTTGCGCTGGTTGGCTCGAGAATCTTGTACCATAGAATTCTGTTGATGGTTTTTGATATTATTCAGAAGATAATAGACATCACCAACATTCAGAAGACAGTACACACGATTCTGTCGATCGGGTTTGCCATTCATGATAGGAATCGCAGTAACAAACACCGACGGCGCAAACCCACTGAGGCTCATCGTTGCTTCAAGAATATACGCGTTGTCCCGAGTCTTCGTACCAAACATAATATGTCCCCCTCCACAATGAAATGTGATGTTGCGTCCTAGTTGCTGGAATCATCCGCGGTTGAGTCTTTTGCTTCCGGATCGGGCATGATGCTGAGACCGTCGCTCTCCGTGTCACCCCCACCAAACATCTGAAGTATATCCGACACAGGAGTCACCGATGGTGTGGTGGCCACACCATCAGGAATATCATCGCTCTCCTCTCGACGACGGATAACCACACCAATAGTTCTCGGATCGCCGACGCTTTTCAGCTGATCATACTCTTCGCGGCTCACGAGAGTATCATCATTCAATCGCACCCGACGTTTTCGCCGCTGATGCGAAGATTCTTGTGATTGTTGAACTGGAGCATATGGCATATGAATCTGTTCCATGGGTGTTGGTGCTGTGGCTGGTTGTTGTGTGAACACCGATGGGGCACATGATGATCCCGACACAAGATCCACCACAGTAACTGTGAGTGTGATCCCAGGAATCTGTGCAATGGGTGGCACCGAATCAAGTCGAATGATTCGCGGAATGAAACTCACAGAATTGTGCGGTGGGATGATAAACGTTTCGGATAGAACAATGATGTTTGGATGAGACGAAATGGGCAAACTCGAAACCACTGCAATCTGGATGTTGTCTGTGTTGTTGCTGATGGTCTGTTTTGGAAGATTATATGGAGCTCCCACACCAATACCCATCATCCAGTTAAACGCCACCTGCTCAATGTGAATGTTTGTTGCCATCACGAATCACATCCCTTTCTTGTTTATATTCTAGATATGTGTTTTTCAGATGTCTCGCATACGCCCGTCCCGACATATATAAAGCTCTCCTATGTACGAAAACTCGAGGCATGCGCCCAATACATCGAATATAAATTACATTCTTGTGCTCGGGAGAACATGAAAACTCGAATACACCCGGGACGTCAGAAAACTGCCGTTTCAGTTCTTCCAAAAGAAGTGGAGTAATTTTTGATGGAATGTTTATTACAACAATCGTATCAGCGCCTCTAATTTTGGCTGGGCGCTGAAAGCATGGACGTTCATCACTGAAATGAGCCAGCATATCATCGAGTGTTCCATCGTTTGCACCATAAAATCGCACATCTCCCATAAGATTCGGAAGCATCTTTTCAAGGCAATCGAGATACATCTCAAGACGATCTCGCTCTTGTTTGTTCGACCGATATGGATCCTCAGATCGCAACGCGCGTAATATCTTCACACGGTCCTGAACCGCTCGCAATCGGATCCCATGCCCATCATACTCCACACCCCGCATATCACTGTATGCGGTGTACACCTTGCTCCGAATAAATTCAATATCGTCGTCGTGTAACTCTTTCATCACATTTGCTCGCGTTGCTGGTGAAAGCGTCTTCCAAGCCATGATTGCCCACGACCCCTCACATTAATATATGAGGGCTTGGATCATGTTATGAGACCCAAGTTCGTATCATTCTTTTAGGGGTCTCTAGAACAATTCGAATGTTTGTTGAAGACATTTCGCCACATCTGGAGGATAGACTCCAGATCCCGCCAAAACACAAACGATTTCTGAGGGAGCAAAGATCTCCTGATAAAAATATGTGCGCCGGAAATGAGTGGATTGCACCAAATCAGGCCACAGATCACAATATGCAAGTCGCAAGGCGTTTGCAAGCTTTCGCGCGCGCGTTGTTGAAATATCAAGCGTCGAAAGATCAACACCCGCCACCAGCACATTGTCAAAAAATCGCGCCCACGCAAAATCCGTTTTCCGATACAAGTAGTCGGTGATTTGGTTGTATGTTCTTAAAAAGTTAATGATTCGTGCGGTGTCTGTGATCTGTGTAGAAGCGTAATAGTATGCAAACGCTTTGGCAAACTTCTGATCTTTAATGAGATTCTGGGCGGATTGGTAGGTTGCCTTGGGTGGCAAAAAAGTCGTTGCTCCCATCACAATTATATTATACAGGGTTTGCAGCAAAAACCGACGCTGAATGTTTCCCCAGATTTTTCGGAACTGCAACGTGTAGTTGAATGCGGCATAGTGCTGAAGTTCATGCATTGTTGTCAGAATCAGTTCATGAATTGTTGTTGTGTTTACCGTACCATAGTCCGTCACCAATCCAAAGAATTTTTTCCCAAGATTCGCTTTCCGAATGACAAGCGTCATGGTGTTATCGAACTTGTCATACATCCCCGCGATATTTGCTCCTTCGGAAGTGGTGACTTCATCGTCGATGCCCTCAATGAGAAGTTTCAAATTCCCGCTGTTGTACATGCGCTTAAACAAATTCTGCAACAGCGCAAGACCCGGGACCGAGGAGTCGAGTGTGCCGATGGCAGACACAATCTGCATCAGTAGTTCTTTTCGTTCGTAATCATTCATATTTCAATCATCACTCCTTTTTCACACACACTCTTTGCCATCAATCTGATGTGTGTCCCGGGTTTGTGTGGGTGGTTCCTGTGGGGGCAACATCGGTGGGGACGATGGAGACGATTGTGCTGTGGATTTCGCATTTGATGTACGCGTATATGTATACATACCGATAAACGTCCCATACAGCGCCATGATGCCCAAAACGATATCCTTCCAATTCGAATCAACGGTTCGAGTGACACGATACATACTGATGGTGGCCCAGATCACATGATAGAACATCACACTCAAAAACAACAAAATGAGTCGTCGAACACCAGAATGATTCTCTGTAAAGCTTTTCAGTGCGGTTATCGGCTTAACCACACACTTCTTATGAAATCGACTACACATACTGCCACACCATTTGAGAACAGACACCGTGCTATAACAACTCCATCGTCAGAGATTTGTGGATCGGCCCTTCAGCAACAAAACCTCCACAATATCACCACGCTCGATGACCACCGAATCATTGAACATGAGTGTATTGTTTTCAACTGTGAAGCCTGGAGTCTCGTCCGCCGAAGTCATGATGCCACATGGACACACCACAGTAATATCAGTGAACTCTGGTAACGGTGTGAACACACTGCGAAGATCCAACGTAGTCAACCGATCCACATCAACCTGGTATCCCTGCCGACCCACGGTCACAACATCGGTCCGAGATTTGAAACGCTCCGCGATGATGTCATAAAGCGACCCACCGCGATAGTTGGGCAGGACTTTATAGATTTGCTGATACTGATAATTTGCTGATATGTGGCCCAACTCGATGTACTTGAACATTCGCGTCCAACACAACAGATATTGTGGTACTTCGATTTCCGCTTCCACAGTGCCTGTCAATCCGAACTCGGGAAGTCCAGTTCCACCATACAATGTATTATTCATTAACATACCAGTGAGACGTATCCTCGGAGATGCACCGACCTCGATATAGTACTTATGCTGGTTGAGCATGGGAATAAATCCGCGTGTCAGTTTCTGTTCATCGAGTTGTCGTGTGATGGCTTGCCCTTCATGTGTGGTGAGCACAAACTTGTCAGGCACCGTGATGTAGAACCCCATATAGATCTGCCGAAACCGATTGAGTCCCCAGAACCCATCATGGAATGCATTTTGGATATCAAATGCCATGGGATACGAGGATGCCCATGCTGTGAGGTTGATGCTGCATTTGTATCGACGCGTCATAAAATAGAGTGACAGATCGTCATCCTTATAGAAGGGATCTGTCACTCCACGAAGCATCCCCGCGGCCATGCTGCTGTTGCGCCAGAATCCATCCACTCGATCGTCCGGACCTTCGGGCACCAAGTCGATGGTCATTATGGGATAGTTGTAGTCCGGAAGCGTGTTTCCCGAAGTCTGTTTCTGAAAAAAGTATTGCAGAATCTTGTTATGCCCTGCAAAGATGATGGAACGAAATCCCGAGTACACCTCATAGTGGATGAAATCCTTGAAACATTTAACAAACGAACTCAACGCGAGTGATGGATGCTCACATCTCACGGTGAGCGGTTGGCTATACGGCGGCACAACCACCCGCGGCATCAGCCCCTCATCCATTGACAAACACCTCCACGAACATAGCTTCTCTTATTGTTCTGTGGCGTGTTCATCTTTTTTCAGATGAGAGATTTTGACGACAACAATCCATTGTCGATATACAACTCGTTCCAGAATCGACATCCATGTGTGGATAGAAATGCCATTTCCTGCATGAGTTCGTACTTCAATTCATTCCCAAGTTCGGTCTCTGGTGCGTATCGCTGATTCACTCGACTGATGCTCTGTCGTGCCCATTGTGGAAGCTTATCAAATGAACTGAATGGATTTGGTCCCTCATCGTTCCTCTGTGTGGTGTGTTGTTGTTGTGTAGTTTGATCGACCACCTCCTTCGGTGTGGCAAGATGTGCGATGGGCTTCATTTTATGCTCCACGGGAGACGCGATACTGATGGGTGCATATGTGGTGAGATTGTATCGCTCCGAGAGCTCCACCAACTTCTTCCGAACAGATATGACGGGCTTGTATGTGGCATCCGCATCAAACACATATGCCACATATTGTGCATAATCCCAGTCATACCGAAGTGCCTTCACCGCAGCGGTAATCATGAGATCTGTATCAAATGCCATGGACAGATACCGACACCAATATGCGGCGATGTCGGGATACACATTCATGGCCTCGGCGACTGCGGAACGCCATTCAGGACCCATACAGACACTGTTGATGGGAAGCGTTTGTTTGATCCCAGATAAGTACTGTGTGGCGAGTTGTATCTGATCCTGCGGATTCTGTTGTGAAGCAAGCAGTGTGTAGAACGTGTGGTACATATTAATGGTTATCACATCTCGGTAGAGCATGACAACATGTGGATCATCCACCCACCGGAACACATTATGTGTATCGGAGACCACGTTGTTGTTATAGAACATGAGAACTGCTGCATCATCAAAGAGTGCGGATACTGGGAAGCATGTTGATGCGGACACCATATCTTCCAGACTGGTTTTGCATCGTCGGCTCAGTGTCCACTCCACTTGAGAATGAATCCGCATCTCGTTCCGCGGGCGTGCGAGACTTGGGTGTGTCTGATAGAAGATACTGAAGATCGTGGGCTGAGAAGTGTCCATCAGATGGCCATATGTTGCGGTGGTTGCATCCTGATGGATATTCATCCTATGAATCTTTGTCAGTGCATTGTTGAGCGATTCCCGTCGCCTGAGCTTCGCTCCGATGAACTGAGCGTAGTACACCAGTTTCACCAACAGTTCGAGTTTCGTGTGATCAGACGTGACCTCCATGAACCATCGCATGGCGGGAACGAGGAACGATTGTGATTTCGGAAGTGGAGCGAGATATATGGAATCGATGGGTTCGGCGGTGAATCCAGGACCGAACTCACTCGTCACATATTTCTGTACGTACTCCTGTGATGTGATGTAGGGACACAACACCTCATTATAGACATCCACAAGGAGTCGGCTGATCGCCTGTTCCGTCAAAGCCACGGGCAACGAAGCGAGGACCCGTTCGAACTCGGGGCTGAAGATCACATACTTGTCCAGAGTTGCATCCCGGAACTTGGTGTTATAGATCATCGTGTCTGTGGGCTGGGAAATGCAGCAGAATGGGAAGTAATCCCGAAGCGACACTGCCACCAGACTCATGGCAAAGGTTCGGAGAAGCGTGGGAGACTTTGCCACGTAGAGTTGAATGCATGCTGCCACTGTCATGAGATACATGGGCCCCGAGATGGGGTATGTAACAAACTGGGTGAGGTGTCCGGGCACATCAAGTGGACTTTGTGGGAAGAACCGATCGCGGAGATCATCATATCGCGCAAGCACACCCTGTGTCAGTTCGTACTCCGAGGTGATGTGTCGATAGTTTGCCCACCAATAGAGTCCATCAAGAATCCACATCTTGAAATGCATCAGATATATACTGAACCGAATACGATTGAACTTGTTTCGGTCGATGATGAGCGCGGTGGTCCCAAAGCTTGATGTGATCGATGTGGCGGACTCAGTATAGAGCATGGACCCATAGATCGAGAAGATGCGTAACATATCAGCGGGCCTTCTGATATGTGAGTTCATAGAGAGTGCTGTACTTTGTGCGTTCATCTGATGGCTCACGATGGAGAATGCAATGCTTACGGCAATATTCACAGCGGGCAGCAAAGAATGTGTGCTCCGCAAGCGTTCGAAGTCCAGCTGCCGTTCGATGGATTTCTTGTGATCATAAAACTGTGTGTAATCTCCACCCACCAGATCCGCACAGAAGGTCGGAAGATCACCATCGCATGCCGCCATGGCATTGAGATGCAAATATGCGGCCTCCAATAAACTTGATGCGAAGGCTCGGAGAATGGGCATCTGATCCATGGGGATATTCAGAGGAATCGATGCGGCATCAAACCACCGAATGTGATCGATGCGTCGGCAGAGTTCCACAAATGCGTACCAAACGGTTTCGGTGTTTACACCATAGAGCGATTGTACTGATCGACCATTGTTTACCATGAAATGTGTATCGGCATAAATGGGTGCAAACGTTTTGAGGATGACTTCCAGATCTGCATCTACAAGAGATTGAATCTTCTGAAGTTGGACACGAAGTGTGGCACATGCTTGTTCAGGTTGTGCTTCGCATGTAAGTGCAAACGTCGTTAATGCGCCAATGAGTGCTCTAATATTTTCAATCTGTGTCGATATGTCTCGGACTGCATTCTTAATGCTATAGAGTGTCAACGCGCTCATGAATATTGATAGGAATGGACTATTGAGATTGAATGTGTACTGTGGACTCAATGCACCTATAATCAACTTCGGAACTTTATAGAATACTGTTCTAAATACATCCGAAGTGTGTTGCATCGATGTAACAGGAATTGCATAGGGCGAAGATGCTGATATGATATACGTCCGCAACTTCTGAAGTGCCTCTTCGTCATACACATCCTTGAACTTCAGTGCCACACATTGTAGAAAGGTCTCCACCAAAAGATCGGTGAGTCCGATGGATTGTACATCATCCAATGCGAACAATGATTTCGTATCATACACCAAGGGGCTATATGCAGCGAAATGCTCGGATTGTGAAATGAAGGGCGAAACTTCGAGAGTGCCCTCCATCATCTGACATTGGAAGATAGATCCGAAGTACGAACTCGACATCATATTGCCTTCGAGTGCGGGGGACTCCGCATCATATTCCTTTTCCAGAATCTGTGCTTCTCGGAAATACACCGCATCGTTGATGTGTGGTGTTTGGGTCTCCGTCTCATAAACCACACGCGGTTGAAGGAGCGGTGGTAAGGGAAGCACATGTGTGAGATTTGTGTAGGGATATTGTGCATCCTGAAAGTTGGGGCCAAGAAGATCGTATTCCTTAAGTACCTCAAGAAACTCCACGGGTGGTTTCGAAAGAAGCAGACTCCGAAGTGCCATGGCGTTATGCCTGGTGTAGAGCCGCAGCCACTCATCCCCACTCAACGACATAAAGTTGGGCTCGGGACAGATGGTATGTGCGGTCTGGGTACCGGGAGCGAACTTGCAGAACTGTTTGAAGATCTCCTTGAGCTTCATCATCCCACTCGGCCGAGTGACCTTCTTTGCGAAGTCACGAAACTCCGCAATAACATCGCACCACTCGCCGGGTGGAAGATTTGAATTGGTGGTGTGCTCCATGGGCGAAAACCGAAACAAATCGCCGTGTTGTTTCCCCACCGCTTGAGCCATCATGTCTGGAGAACCCGCTCCCACACAGGAAACTCCCTCACCAATACCATCTATATTTGCCACACTCCGCTGAACAGTGTCCATGGACATTCAACTCCTTTCTGGAACCACGGGTGAACATATTATGAGGAGATGTCCAGACCGGGGCGCGTGTTGCCCCTCAAAACAATAAAATTAAAGGAGGATGGAAAAATGGCCAGGCTCACACATATGAAGCTTAGAAAAAGTGATGGCACCACCGAAATCAAAATCCCTCCCGTAAGAAAGATCCTCGCCGACGATCCGCAATATCAGATCTCCTTCGAAGGAGCTTTTCCCTGTCACGTCGATCTCCTCATGAAATCAAAAGAGAAACATGCTGCGGACCAAACTTCCCGAATGATTAAGCGCGGTACTACTCTATGTTCGGACACCAATCTCACTGATGCAGATATTTCGCTCGCTGCCTCGGTGGATCCAAACTTCTGCCGAGTAACCACGGCAAACCCCATCTACGGATATGATACGCTCATCGAAGGTTCTCCGAATGTGACCTATAGTACTGATGTTTGTGAGATCCGACAGTTTGTGGTGGACATCGATGAACTGATCGGATTATGTACACTCGAAAACCGACTGAAGACTGTGGGAGACCGCATTTATGATGCCACGGCTATTGTGGCCAAGGCGAATGCGGTGGATCCCGAAACTGGAAAGAAGTGCTATGATCCCAAGGGTGAACCCACGAAATGGCATCTCTTTATTCAGATTCCCACCATCAAAGTGGTGGGCACCGATTCTTCCATGTTCCGATATCTTCGGCACATTGTGGAAACGGTCCTGGATCCCAGCAACGCCGCGGTGTCCACAATCTTTGCTTCGGCGGCGGGACTCTACAACCAGATGATGATGCCCCTCGTGGGATGCAGTGATGAACCACTCTCCGAAATGAAGTTGCGGCGCGGCAAACTTCTCCCCATGATAAACCAGGTATACCTTGCGACGTTTAATGCGATCCTCAATATCATCACCGACCTGGATACCGTGCCCGATGAACACAAAGAACTTGTCAAAAAAGTACTCATTGTGTGCAAAGCTCTTCGATATAATCTTACGAAGTATCAGGTCGATGATGCATCCAACACCATCATGGAATATTGTACGCATGTCCAGCGTATGCTTAACATCAGCCTGGGTGGCGACACAAACTGTGGTGGTATTAACCATCCCATCAACACCCATAGTTATGACTATGTGGGCGTCCAGGAGTTCGTGGACGGCGATAATAACTACATCTGCATCAAACCTGCCACGAAAACTGTAACACTTAAGGAAATCATGGCAGACATCATTTTCATCAACCCATCACAAGGCGCGGATGATCGTACCTCGAAGAACAGTCGGTTTACTCGGAAATGGCTCACCGACATGGTGCGGTCCCATATGCTCACCAACCGCGTGGATTCGGGGTATGTGATGGACCGTGGGGAGCTTCGTCGTCAGATTTCGCAGCGGTTCTATGTTTTCCCCGCGGAGGTTATGGCACTTTATACGGGCGGCCGTTTGGGATACAGTGCACATGCTGTTCGAAAATCCGTGGAATGTAGGTACCGTGTATGTGCTGCACAACGCAATATGTTTTACGCATTGATGAACAAGATCACCGAGGAACTCGATGCGGTACTCATCGCCGATATCGAAAACAGCACCGAGGAAACTCGGGCCCGCATCGAGGAACTCCGCGCGGATTATGCCACGGTGAACATGAGCTGTCTACGCACTGAGCAGTACCTTGATCATATTCGGACCACCGTCCAGGAACACATCGCCGCGGATAAGAACATGAATCAGCGTATGTTTACGAGGAGAACCGCTGATGATCTAAGTTGTATAGAGGCAAAACAGCTCTGGGGTAAGTATCTTCCCGACGTGGATACCGAAGAACTCACCACGGAAGTTCGACGGGCCTATCAGGGTGATGGTTCGGAATTCATCCGCATTGCGCGTCCCAAATGGACCAAGGGAAATCGGCACAATATGACGTTCACGCTTTCTCATCAGATGTACAGTGCCCGTGTTCCTCTTATGGGGGCACAGAATATCATCACCAAAATTACCCTCCTGATGGGAGACGAGGAAGCCACCGACCGACTGGACACCGTGGAACGCGTCTACAAATGGCGTGCGGAACATGGGCAGAACGCTTCATCCAAAGAAATGGCATATCAGGCCTTCCGGAAGAACATGAAGGCGTGCATCAATCCCGAAACTCGGAAGTTCACCGCCTTTGGTATCTCTTCGACGGAAGAAGAAGAACTGATGAAACTTATCGCCCCCATCAGCGCACTTCCCTTCCAGACGAAACTGACACCCGAAGAAGTGGCGCGTACCATGCCCAATCTCGGGAAACGATCCACAGTGTATACCAAGGATCTCCGCGCGAGTATGGTGGACCACACCATCCTCGAGGCCGCACAGAAACATCTGCTCATCACAAGACCAGAGTTCGATACCGAGGCTGATCCCGCGGACATTAAAGAATTCATGGATCGCATTAATATACTCTCTCGGTACATTGTTTCGGAGCAGCAAGCCGAAGCACGCTATTATTCTCCACATTGTCGAGTCTCCGAGGGACTAAAAAATGCATGGCGGTTCTATCTCCTGCGGGGGTTCGGTACCAACAAGAATAACATGGGTCGACTCGAAAAACTTGAACAGGAAGGTCTCATTACGCGTGAACACGTCATTCGGCGGGGGGCATACAACAACATACCGAATAAGGAGTGCCGAGTTCATATCACACCCGCGGGCGAACTTGCTCTTAAAGAGAATACACGACGTATGTACATCGGCGAAAACTCCTACGTGGAGATCTTGCTGGCCAAGGGATATCTGCCCACCAACGCACTCACCATCATAAACGATGCACATCAGATTGCTCGGGATTATGCGAACAATATCCAACCCGCTCGGTATATGGATCATCGACTTGACACCGATGTGTTTAGCTTCATTCCTGATGAATGTCGATTGTCCACACTTCCCAACGGCAACCATTATGCGCGGGGCATGGCACAGCAGGCACTCCGTATGAAAAATCGTCCGAAACAGACCCACTACCGCACCTCGTTGTTGCGACCCGAAACACCGCAACCCGTGGTGAAGCAGGCCTCCTCCGAGGATTCGTCCTCGGAGGAGCACCCTCCTTTTGGTTCAACTGATGAGAAGTTCGCACACGATCTCATCAGTTGCATGGATCGAATCATCTGGAAGACACACAAGTACCTCCACAATATACCGAGCCAGTTTGGATTGTTTGCCGCCTTTACTATCATCCGGGAAACTATGGTGAGAACCACAGGTGTGTTCCCCATTCATAAGGATCAGCTTCTGTGGGGTGTGACTCGGGAGGAACTTCAGAATCGACACAACGAAAACCTCGAGGAACTCTACACCACACATGGCTGGAATAAGTTCAACCTCTCCGCCCGCAAAACGAACCAGATGGTAGCCATGCAGGAGGTCTATATGCGGGGCTTCGTAACGATGCGAACCAATAAGGCACACCGATGCCTCGAGCATCACAGAAACGAAAACGAACGAGCGCGCGAACTTCTCTACACCATGGACCACCGGCAGGCCGCTCTCAATGTGATCACCGATCTGGATACACAGTACGCACAGAACATGCTTCCCAAGATGCTCGATGCACTAAAAGCCGTAGCTGAAAGCACGAGTGTGTCCCATCTCGAGAAGAACGTCCACAATCTCTGTGCACAGATCAACACAGTGATCTCGAGTCGAGTCTATCGGCATCATATCCATCATATGACGACGAACGAACTCTCCGAGACACATCAAAACGAACTCGAACAGACGTACAAGTTCTTTAACATCATCCAATACAAGATGCGTCGGATCGAAGAACTTGCCGCATTCTATTCTCGACACGCGCTCATGGAGAAATGTATCGGCCTCTACCAGCACGCCATCACCATCTATACAAAGGCTGTACTTCTCCGGAAGCATACTGAGCAAGCGGGCTTCTCTGCGGCATAAACACACAAGTGACTCCCTAAGCTCCGCCACGCTCCACCTCTCAATAACAGGCCGCCCATCTCCACCAGAAAATCCAAAACAATGAGTGCAGAAACATCCTCTAGAGATTCGAATGTTTCACCTGTGGATACATCCGCTAAACACACGCTATACTCCACTAGGGCGGATCCTATCCACAGATATTGATAACCCTCCACGCCATCGATGCCCAGTGTACCCTGGTGGATTTTAGCGGTACCCTGGACGATTTCTCCCCATATATAGGTACGTTACTGAGAATGGAACCACAATCCCCACATCCGCTAAACACACGCTATACT
>ENA-UPSM01000256-UPSM01000256.1-activated-sludge-metagenome-genome-assembly--contig:-NODE-256-length-79492-cov-33.550335_pt1 | contig 79492 bp, 62 predicted proteins | sample MGYA00238181_ERZ773283 | MGnify/ENA primary metagenome ERZ773283 (study PRJEB29023, sample SAMN05720199) | activated sludge metagenome | isolation source: Anaerobic digester | place: Japan... | reverse complement strand
TTGCACCAACAATAAGGAATTTGAATGTAATTTCATTTGCAAGTTTTTGTAATGCCGATTCAATTTTTGTAATATATTCTACAGTCCATTCCGAGCCTGCCCAACCCACAACGGGTATTTCGTGTTGAACTTTATTTACCTGCGGGAAAATCCTTTCAGTTTCGACTGGTGAAGGGATTATTGTTGCCTTTTTGTTAAACTGCATAACAAATGTGTTAAGATAATCAGTACTTACTACGACTGAATCAGCGTATTTAATCATTAAAGCTGTTTTTTCAGCGTTTCTGCGCCGGTTTCCCTGAAGATATAAAGCATCGTCAAAATCATAAATAATAAAAGCTCTTTTTTTAATTTTTGAGAGCATCCATTCAGAGATAAAAGTACGTTGAATGAAAATAATATCCCATTTACGGAAAATGAGAAAAAAAGCTCTTTTAATCCACAGAAATCTTTTAACGAGAGGGAAGGTAAAATATTTACTGAACAAAGAGTGTGGCTTTAGAGGTATTCTTGGTATGTGGCAGACATTTATGCCCGATTCTTTAAACATAGGTATATATAAAATTGCCCTTACCCTGGCGCTTGCCTGATCGAAGCTTCCGTCGGTAAGCATCAGCATTCTTTTTGTTTCTTTCTTATTTTTTTCGTTCTTGCCAGCCATATCTGACAGGTAATATCTTATATTATTTTCTCACAATAGAAAGTTTTAGTCTCACTTTTTAAGTTTTAGCCGTTTAAGAATATCGTTGGTTCTTTCAGTGATGTCTTCTGAGATACTTGAAAAATATATAGGAGGAAAGTAAAGTATTATGATAGCTAAACATCGAATAAAAATATCGGCAATCAGATTGTCCATAACAGGGATTAAAGAAGTAATGAACCATGATGCTCCGCCGATTAAAATAACGAATAGAAACTTTATGTTATAGGGTTGAAGCCCAAATTTAATATAAAGGAAGATGTATCTCATTATATTCAGAAGTGTAAGTGCTCCGGCGCTTCCTATAGCAGCGCCTGTTATTCCGAGCCGGGGAATTAAAATAATGTTTGCAGCTACTATTAAAACAACCAGTAACATAAGGAAAAACGACTGAACTTTATAATACCTGGAAGTACCAAAAATTGAACTGTTTGCGCCTGTGGCCATGTCGATCAGATTGCCAAGCGATATAAAGAAAATAACCCATTTACCTGGTAAATATTCAGGGCCTATTATTCTGAAAATATTGTCTATGTTTGCCCAAATCCCAATAAAAAGCAGTAATCCAATAATAAAAAGAGTCATGCAGCTTTTGTTGTAAATATTTTTTATAGTATTAAGATCGTTGTTTTTCCATGCATCTGCTGAAACTATCCCTGTTATCCTGGAAATTGAGCGGGCTGGCATGCTTATTACTGCCCCAAAGAAAAAGCAAATTGAATATATTCCGGCATAACCGAGTCCGATCATACTATTTACCATTATCACGTCAATATTTTGGATTGCAAGTAATGAGAACCCATTTAAAATACTAAAGAGTGATACTGTAATAACTGACTTTCTTAGATCATTGTTTAGAAATTGAAAATCAGGTTTAAGTGAAAACTGTTTCTCTCTAATAAGAGAAAAAGCAATAAAAACAGTTGGCGCACATAGAGCGATAATGTAAAGAATAACAAATTGATGAAAAGAAATAATATCAAAGAAAAAAAGAGCGATAAATATTATTATCAGAATCCTTTGTAAAACTTCTTTCAGAAATGTTCCTTGAACGCTGTTATATAATGCGGTGTAATAGTTGTCGAGAATGGAGAAAAATATTTGAAAAAAGACCAGAATGATTAAATAGTTAAAATAACGGGCTACCAGCGGTGATTTTTGAACATTCATGCTGAGCATATAAGGCTTCAATATTACCAAGAGGATAGTAGTAAGTATAAATCCTGCAAGTCCTACAAGCATAGCCAGTGCAAGGAATCCGTTATGTTTTCTTTCTTCGTCTCTGAACCATGGGAATAAGCGGATAGTGGCCCCGTTAATGCCGAGAGTTCCGAGTATCGCAATAAGAGAAGAATAGGCTACAATTATTTTTAGAAGCCCTATCTGTTCGGTAGTGTAAATCCGCGGGAAAAGAATCCCCGTGGTGATAAATCCAAGAATCAGACCTGTATAAACATATATTGTCCCTTTTGCAGATTGTTTAAATACAATTCCCAACTGTAACTATTTTGATTTAGGTTTAATTAAAAGCAAATTTATGAAAAGCTGACTATATTTAGATTCAGTACATTTTATTGAGAATATTTGCAATTTCCCCGGCAAGTTTTTTTCTTGAGAAAAGAATAGTTTTTTCTTTTGTAGGGCAAAGCTTGTTTTTTATGAGTTGAAGTATAGCTTTTTCAATATCATTGGCATCATAGCCCGCTATTAAACCCCCACCTGTCCTTCCGACTATTTCTGCCGCGTCGCCGTCTTTCGGCCCTATTAAAACAACAGGCCGGCCCGATGCCAGATATTCGAATAGCTTACCTGTGACAATTGATTTATTGCTCTTGTGGTCAGGGATAATAAGTAATAATGCAGAAGAAGAAACCATATATTGTATAGCTTCAGGATGGCTCGCATAAGCAATGAATTCTATGATGTTCTCAGGAACATAAGATAAAATAAGTTTTTTTTGTTCCGGAGATACCGTGCCTACAAATCTGAGTCTCAAAGTAATACCTGAATCGGTCAATTTTTTTACTGCTTCAGCAAATCCAGTAAGAGGATATGCCTGCGAAAGTGTTCCGGTATAGGTTATTGTAAAAATATCAGGTTCAACAGGCTGTATTCCTTTGAAATCATCTTCATCGTATCCGTTGGCTAAAACAAAAGTTTTATCACATATTCCTGTAGCTTTTGATGAAAGAATTTTTTTTAGCGTTTCCCCCACAGTTATTATTTTGTCGGCATTAGTCAGCACTGTTTTTTCATAATGCCTGTCGAGAAGCCTTGCAGGAAATGTATGATAAAACTCCTTGTAATAATAAATATCTGTCCATGGGTCCCTGAAGTCGGCAATCCACAATATATCAGGGAATTTCTTCTTTAGTTTCAAACCGACAAGATGTGTTGAATGTGGAGGGCCGCTTGTGATTATCCTTTCCACATTTTCATTATTGATTATCTCACAAGCTTTTTTAAAAGCGAATCTGTTCCACCCCTTGCGTGGATCGGGAATAAAGAAATTACCTCTAATAAATCTCATAAGCCATTGTACAGGGCCTTTTTTGTCTTGATTGGCAAAACCTGCAGAAGGTATACGGGACTTATCTTTAGAAGCAAGCCTGAAATAATTGACTGCCGGTGTTTTAAACACTTTTGATTTTTCCGAGACATCTTTTAATAGAGATTCATCCGTTGCAGGATATTGGGCGTACTGTGGGTCAACGGTTAGAATAAGTGGCTCCCATCCGAAATCGGGCAGATATTTGGAAAACTTAAGCCATCTTTGCACTCCTGCGCCGGCGCCTGGGGGCCAGTAATAAGTGATGATGAGAACACTGTTCATATTAAAGTTTTTCGAGCAATGTCCTTATACTGACTTTTTCCGATATAATATTTCTCAGAGCATTTATTGAGACTCTTTCCTGTTCCATACTGTCGCGGTATCTGATGGTGACGGTCAGGTCATCACGAGTCTGGTGATCTACTGTAATGCAATATGGTGTGCCGATAGCATCCTGTCTTCGGTAGCGGCGGCCGATCGAGTCTTTGTCGTCATACTGACAGTTGAAATCGAACCTGAGGTCGTCAACTACCTTTTCGGCGATTTCCGGTAGTCCGTCTTTTCTAACAAGCGGGAGCACTGCAAGCTTGACAGGAGCAAGGTATGAGGGGAGACGCAATACCACTCTACTGTCATTCTCACCATCCTGTTTCTTGAGTTCTTCCTCAGCATAAGATGCTGAAATAACATGGAGAAACATTCTATCGAGTCCGATTGAGGTTTCAACTACATAAGGTATATACGATTCTTTTTTTTCAGGGTCGAAATATTGCATCTTTTTTCCGCTGTATTGCTGATGCTGTTTCAGGTCGAAATCGGTTCGCGAGTGTATCCCCTCAACTTCCTTGAATCCGAATGGGAATTTATATTCAATATCGCAGGCTGCATTGGCATAATGTGCAAGCTTTTCATGATCGTGAAAACGGTAATTTTCTGCTCCGAATCCGAGAGCCTGATGCCATTTCATCCTTTTTTCCTTCCAGTAGCTGAACCATTCGAATTCTGTTCCTGGCACAACAAAAAATTGCATTTCCATCTGCTCGAATTCTTTCATGCGAAAGATAAACTGACGGGCAACGATTTCATTGCGGAAAGCCTTTCCTGTCTGAGCTATTCCGAAAGGAATCTTCATTCTTCCACTCTTCTGCACATTGAGGAAATTTACATAAATGCCCTGTGCAGTTTCGGGCCTGAGATAAATTTTTACAGCATCGTCGGGCGAAGAACCCATTTCTGTTGAAAACATAAGATTGAACTGCCTTACATCAGTCCAGTTTCGAGTACCTGAAACGGGGCATACAATATCGTTGTCGAGAATAATCTGTTTAAGTTCTGTCAGGTCATTATTAATCATGGCCTTTTTGTAACGATCATGTATTTCATTGATTTTTGTCTGATATGCCAGCACTTTTTGGTTGGTGCTTCTGAACTTCTTTTCATCAAAAGCTGCCCCAAATTTTTCTCTGGCTTTCTCGACCTCTTTTAAAATTTTTTCCTCAAGCTTTTCAATATGCTCTTCAATGAGCATATCGGCTCTATATCTTTTCTTTGAGTCCTTGTTGTCAATTAACGGATCATTAAAAGCATCAAGATGACCTGAAGCTTTCCATGTTGTAGGATGCATGAAAATTGCTGCATCCAATCCAACAATATTACGATGAAGGAGAACCATGCTGTCCCACCAATATTTCCTTATATTGTTTTTAAGTTCAACGCCATATTGCCCGTAATCATATACTGCGCTCAATCCGTCATAAATTTCACTCGAAGGAAATACATATCCATATTCTTTACAGTGCGAAACAAGTTTTTTAAAAGCATCTTCCAGAGCCATTGTCTTTTGTGATAATAGTTTAACTGGAGGGCAAAAGTAATTCAAAATTTCAGTTTTTTCAAATATGCTTTAAATCGCAATATTTCAATCAGGTTGAACAATAATTTTTTTAATCAATTCTTATCTTTACAATTGTAATGCTTAAAAGACAATGAAGAAAAGGACTGATTTTTTAGTAATAGGTTCAGGTATCGGTGGCCTGATGTTTGCTTTGAAAGCATCGAAATATGGGAAGGTGACCGTAGTAACCAAATCGTCTATTGAAGAATCAAATACAAAGTATGCACAAGGCGGTATGGCTGCCGTTTTAAGTGAAAACGACAGTTTTGAAAAACATGTAAGAGATACACTTATAGCAGGGGATGGTTATTGCGATGAGGAAGTTGTTAGAATGGTAGTAAGAGAAGCGCCTGAGAGAATAAAAGACCTCATTGAATTTGGCGTTGATTTTGACAGAAGGCCTGATGGAACATACGATCTTGCAAAGGAGGGCGGCCATTCTGAGCATAGGATATTGCATCATAAAGACAATACGGGAGAAGCAGTTGAGAATGCCCTTGTGGCAAATGTGAGGAGAAATCCTAATATTGAAATTTTAGAAAATCATTTTGCAATAGAAATTCTTACCCAGCATCATTTAGGAGAAGATGTGAAAAGAGGAAGAAATGACATTAAATGTTATGGCGCTTATGTATTAGATCTTAATAACTCGAGTGTTATAACTTTTCTTTCGAAAGTAACTATTATGGCTACCGGTGGTGTCGGGAATGTTTACCTTACCACTACTAATCCTGAAACTGCAACGGGGGATGGAATAACAATGGCTTACAGAGCAAAAGGAGTTGTTGAAAATATGGAGTTTATACAATTCCATCCTACATCTCTTTACGATCCGGGTCGTAGGCCCTCTTTTTTAATTACTGAAGCTCTTAGAGGCTTTGGTGCTGTTTTGAAAAACCTTGCAGGTGAAAATTTCATGAAAAGGTACGACAGCCGTGGTTCACTTGCTCCGCGCGACATAGTGGCAAGAGCAATAGATAATGAAATGAAAATGTGGGGAGATGACCATGTATGGCTTGATTGTACTCATCTTGACCCTGAAGGTCTTAAAGAACATTTTCCAAATATTTATAAACACTGCCTCGAAAGAGGAATAGACATAACAAAAGATTTGATTCCGGTAGTTCCCGCTGCTCACTATTGTTGCGGTGGTATAAAAGTTGATAAAAACGGCAGGAGTTCGATAGATAGACTGTATGCAGTAGGAGAATGTTCTTGTACCGGATTGCACGGAGCCAATAGGCTTGCTTCAAATTCTCTCATTGAGGCAGCAGTGTTCGCCCACAGAGCCGCCGAGGATTCAGGGCCAAGAATTACAGGTATTGATTTAGAAGAACAGGTTCCGGACTGGGATTATAAAGGGACCAAACATCTTGAAGAAATGATCCTTATCACTCAAAGTACAAAGGAAGTACAGATGATAATGAGCAACTATGTCGGCATTGTCCGTTCCGACCTTCGTCTCGAACGAGCTCGTAAAAGACTGGGTATTCTCTATGAAGAAACCGAAGATCTATATAAGAAATCGCTCGTTTCAAAAAAAATTTGTGAACTCAGGAACCTTATCAATACTGGATATTTAATAATAAAAATGGCGAAAAACAGGCGCGAGAGTGTGGGACTTCACTATACTATTGACTATCCCAGAAATAAACACTCATTTTCTGAATTTTAGCTTTATGAACCACCTTGAATACGGATTTTCAGGAAAGAACCACGTCTGGCGTTATATAGTAATGGCTGTGGCTATTATGGCTGCCATAAATACAGTAGGGGCAATACCGCTACTGATAGCTATGGCTCTTAAGGCAGCATCCGACCCCTCGGTGTTGTCGGGTCTGGAACAAAATCCATCGGATATGGGAATGTTCGGGTTATGTACTAACACAACTCTGATAGTTACTTTTTTCCCATTCATCGTTGGCCTTGTAACATTTATATTGCTTATAAAACCGTTAAACGGCAGAACTGTTACAGGAACAATAAACGGAACTTCAAAGGTGAGATGGAACAGGATGATTAGCTCTGCATTAATATGGTTTATTCTGTCAGCTATATACCTTTTTGTTCAGAAAAGTTTAAACCCTGAAGATTTTGTTTTGAACAACACAAGCAAAACATTGATACCAGTAATAATTATTTCTTTAACCTTTATCCCTTTTCAGGCTGCATTTGAGGAGATGCTTTTTCGAGGCTACCTTATACAGGGTTTTGCCGTACTGGCACGCAACAGGTGGGTTCCCGTTCTCCTTACTTCATTGCTTTTCGGCTTTCTTCATGCATGGAATCCTGAAGTAAAAGAATATGGATTTTTGACAATGATGCCACAGTACGTTCTTTTTGGACTGGTCTTCGGAATAGCCACAATAATTGACGACGGCATCGAAATAGCACTTGGTGCCCATGCTGCAAACAATATCTTTCTATGTATTATGGTTACAAACAAAAATTCAGCCATTCAAACGCCTGCCGTTTTCGAACAATTAGCCATACATCCCTGGGCAGAATTTGCCGGATTGCTTATTTCGACCGTTGTTTTTCTGATAATTCTAAAATATTTGTTCAAATGGAGGAGTTTTAATGTATTATTTAGCAAAATCAACTATGACAATCTGAGCAAATAGCTATATTCATTGACGGTTTGTGACATTTATTCTGAATAATTACCACTATAAGATAATAATATTTTCATCTGTTTTGTATTCGCCCCATTTTTGTTTTACCTCTTCAATAATAGCTTTTATTTCTTCGACATTAGTTGAGGTAAGTAATTTAAGTCTGGTATCTCTGAAATGAGGAATGCCTTTAAAATAGTTTGAAAAGTGACGGCGCATTTCGAAAATGGCTCTCTTTCCTTCTTTATACTTAAGAGAGAGGTCGAGATGCATCAATGCGATATCGGCTTTTTCAGCAATTGTAGGTTCAGGCAATAGTTCGCCGGTATCGAGATAGTGCCTTATCTCTCTGAAAATCCAGGGTCGCCCTGATACTGCTCTTCCTATCATAATTCCGTCAACTCCGTAACGATCGAACATTTCTTTTGCCTTTTGCGGAGAGTTAATGTCACCATTTCCGATTACAGGAATTTTTATTTCAGGGTTGTTTTTTACTTCTCCTATAAGTGACCAATCTGCCGCTCCTTTATACATCTGTGATCGTGTTCTGCCATGGATGGTTATTGCACTTATTCCGACATCCTGAAGTCGCTTAGCGACTTCAATAATATTTTTACTGTTTTCATCCCAGCCAAGTCTTGTCTTAACGGTAACAGGAACGTTGACTGCTTCTACGACGGCAGAGGTCATTTCGATCATTAGAGGGATATTCCTTAACATACCTGCACCGGCATAACGGTTTGCAATCTTTTTTACAGGGCATCCGTAGTTGATATCGATTAGTTCAGGAGCCGACCTTTCCGCAATTCTCGCAGCTTCTGCCATAACATCAACAAGATGGCCGTAAATCTGAATTCCTATCGGACGTTCTTCATCAAGTAGATATAATTTCCTGATACTTTTTTCTCCTTTTCTTATTAGTCCGTCAGATGAAATAAATTCGGTGTACATAAAATCGGCTCCGAATTTTTTGCATAATAGTCTGAACGAAGTATCGGTTATATCCTCCATAGGAGCAAGAAATAACGGACGATTACGTAATACTAAATTCCCGATATTCACAGATATGCCTCAAAAATAATTAATTATAAAAATTATAACTGAATTATATTGCTTTGTTTATTGATATATAAAAAAATTTTATGATTCAACTAATTCCCCCTTTCTAAAATAATATACTATGCCGTAATCACTGCATTTTTTTCTTTTTATGTCGTCGGGAAGAGAAGAAAAGTATTTTTCGACATCATTCCATATAGTAAGAATTATTTCATCTGCTTCTTTCCTTAATTGGCGATTCCTTGAGGCAATGTCCGATACTTTTTGACTTGAAATACGGTTTGACTCGAGAGCCTCAAGAAATTTTTCATAACGTACCTTCACAACAGCAATTGTTGGATTTGTTATCGGGCAACCTCCTTTTCTTATTCTATATGTTTCGCCTTCAATTATTCTTTTTCCCCAGCTTATAAGTTCATTTTCAGTGTTTAACGACGGCACACATGCAGTATCTAAGGGCAGTCCGTAATAAGCGCGCGTTGTTGACGGAAGTTCTCCCCGGTAAATTGCCATGTTCATAACTCTGATAAAATGAGAAATATATAACCTTGCTTTTCTGACTATCTCATTATAGTTTTTAACTTTTTCTTCAGGTGAAGAAAGAAATAGCTTTTGCTGTTTTATGCCGAATTCGAACTGAGGCAGAAACTTCTCAAGTCGTGGCAGAATTTTCGGAGAGAATGCCAGTTTTTGGGGAGGAATTTCGCTTCCCATTTTCAGAGCAGCTTTTAAAGCCCTGATTCTGGCAGTATCAGTATTAGGTAATCGACGGTATGGCATTTGACAAAGTGTTAATAAAATGTTGATAACCTTCTGCGAATATAACAATATTTTATTAATATTAATATCTATTCGCAAAAACATTAAGATGACAAACGAATTTGTTTCATCCGACAATGCTTAGTACATTAGTCATGTAAAATTTTAAAAATTTATATATATGTTCAACAGCGAAATTTACTCTACAAGAAGAAGGAAGCTCAGGGGAAATGTTAAATCAGGACTTGGTCTTTTTATAGGCAATGTTGATTCCCCGATAAACTATCCTGCAAATTGTTACCATTTCAGGCAGGATAGTGATTTTTTATATTTTTTTGGTCTCGATCTGCCGGGATTAGCGGCTGTAATTGATTTTGATTCCGGGGAAGAGTGGATTTTCGGTGACGATTTCGATATTGATGATATTGTCTGGATGGGACCTCAGCCAGAAGTTAAGGAATTGGCAGCGAAGTGCGCGATTAATGAAACATACCCTCTTGATAAACTTCAGGAAACGATAGGAATGGCAATTGAGAAGAAACGTAAAATCCATTTTCTACCACCTTATAGGGGTGAAACAAAGATAACTCTCGGAGCTCTTTTAAATCAAAATCCCTGTCAGCTAAAGGAGCTTGCTTCGGAAGAGCTCATAAAAGCAGTTATTGCATTACGGTCCATCAAGGAACCGATCGAAACGGATGAAATTGATAAAGCAATCGGCATTGCATACGATATGCATGTAACGGCAATGAAAATGTGCAAACCGGGGATTAAGGAGCAGCAGATTTTCGGTGTAATAGAAGGATTAGCCCTTGCACAGGGCGCAGGCACATCATTCCCAACTATTTTGAGTATTAACGGTCAGACTCTTCACAATCATGTCCATAATAATATACTCAGGAATGGACGCATGATGGTTACCGACGCAGGTGCAGAGACAGAACTACGTTATGCTTCTGACATTACCCGCACTACACCGGTTGGGGGTAAGTTTACTTCTGTTCAAAAGGATATCTATGAAGTGGTGCTGAAAGCTAATATTGAAACAATAAAAGCCGCAAGACCTGGAATATCTTATAAAGATCTCCATATTTATGCATGCAGGATAATTACACAGGGTTTGAAGGAATTGGGATTTATGAAAGGAGATGTCGAAGAGGCTGTTGCTGCCGGAGCTCATGCACTTTTTATGCCTCATGGTATAGGTCACATGCTCGGACTTGATGTTCATGATATGGAAGGACTGGGTGAAAACTATGTAGGCTACAACGACAAAGTGCAACGCAGCGATCAATTCGGTATGTCATTCCTGAGATTTGCTCTTGAATGCAAGCCATATCATGTGTTTACAATCGAACCGGGCTGTTATTTTATTCCACAACTTATCGACAGGTGGGAAGCCGAGGGTAAATTCAGAGAATTCATCAACTACGATATTGTTGATAAACAGAGAGATTTTGGCGGAATCCGTGTTGAGGATAATATTGTCATTACCGATACAGGCCACAGAGTACTTGGGAAGCCGATACCAAAAACAGTTAAAGAAATAGAAGAGGTTTGTTCAATGACGCAGTGAAGGATATAGAAATTCAAGTATTTTATATTATTAATTTACGAAAAAAAGTTTAAATAAAATATGATTTAATTCATAATTCTCTGAATAGTTGAATTCGAAATAGACCAAAGCAATGAAAAAATATTTCAACTTCAAAGGCAGAAAGATTTTCTATACCGATAAAGGCGCCGGTATTCCAATAGTACTTATACACGGCTATCTCGAGACAGGTGAAATATGGGAAAGCTTCGGAGGCAAGCTGGCCGTTGATTTCAGAGTCCTGACCATCGATCTGCCGGGTCACGGCGATTCTGAGATGTTAGGCCGTACTCATTCAATGGAGCTTATGGCCGATGTAGTAAATAGCTTGATTAAAGAGGCTGCACTTGAAAAGGCATTTGTTGTGGGACACTCAATGGGTGGATATGTTACTCTGGCATTACTCGATAAATATCCTTTCTCTCTTTCAGGTTACTGTCTCTTTCATTCACACCCTTTTGCCGATACGCCTGAGGTAATAAAAAAGAGAAAAAATGAAATTGCAATGGTTAAAGCCGGCAATAAGTTTCTTCTTTGTAATGAAAATATAAGAAGATTGTATGCAGAAAAGAACCTCGAAAAGTTTTCAAAAGCACTTGAAAATTCAAAAAGGATAGCTTCATCTATATCTGCCGAAGGAATCATAGCTGTTCTCAGAGGAATGATGGCAAGGCCTTCACGTCAAAATCTGATGGAACGAGGGTTAGTGCCGTGCCTCTGGATACTTGGAGAATTCGACAATCATATATCCTGCGAGGAGATGAAAACCAGAGTAAAACTTCCTCCAAATGCCGAATTAGTAATACTTGAAAACTCAGGTCACATGGGGTTTATTGAAGAGGAGGAAGTATCGCTCGAAATATTGAAAAGTTTTGTAAACCGAAAAATTAAATAAGAAATAATTTTAGATTGCGATAATAATATTACATTTGTTCAAAATAATGTTACGATGAGTGTTGCTCGTTTCAGTGTCAGCCTTGAAGAAGATTTACTCAAAGAGCTTGATATTTTTGTAAAAGAAAATGCCTTCCCTAACCGCTCACAGGCGTTACGGCACCTGATTGAAAAAAATGTTATTGAAAAGAAATGGCAATGCAACAATGTTGTTGCCGGTGCAATAGTTATGATATACGACAGGAATAAAAAGGAAGTGCTTGCCAAATCGAATGAAATTCAACATGAATATTTTGAGGTTATTCTTTCATTACAACACTTTCATCTAAGTCACGATATATGCATGGAAATAATTACTGTCCGAGGTAAGGCTAAAATTCTAACTGAGCTGTCTGATAGATTGATAGCAATAAAGGGAATAAAACACGGGAAACTTGTTATGAGCAAAGCGGATTAATTTTTTTGATTTAAAAGTAACATGAAATAATAAAAACGTAACACTAATATGAAAAGGAAAATTATTGCATTTGCGGCAATTATGGTTTTGTCACCGATATTATTTGCTCAGGAAGGTGTAAAATCACTTCCTGGCGACACCATAAACCTGGATGAAATTGTAGTAACGGGAACAGCTGTGAAAGTAAACAGGCACAATGTTCCTATGGCAGTTTCGGTAATCGGAAGCCGCCAGATTAATGAAAGTATTGAAACAGCCATTCTTCCTGTCTTAAACGGCAGAATTCCCGGGCTATTTGTTACTGAACGGGGCGTTATGGGTTTTGGGGTGTCGTCAGTAGCTGCCGGACAGATTTCAATCAGGGGCATTGGTGGGAACCCTACTACCGGCGTACTAATATTGATTGACGGACATCCCCAGTTTATGGGAATTTTCGGCCATCCTCTACCGGATTCTTACGTGGCTTCAGATGTTGAAAAAGTGGAAGTGATAAGAGGCCCTGCTTCAATTCTTTACGGTTCGAATGCCATGGGAGGTGTTATAAATATCATTACAAAACAACAAAGGGAAGAAGGATTGCATGGTAATGCACACATTATGTACGGGTCATACAACACATTGAAATGTATGGTATCGTCGGGGTATAAGAAAGAAAAGTTCAGCACGTTTATTTCGGTTAATCACGATCAGACCGACGGTCACCGTGCCAATTCCGATTTCAACATTACAAACGGTTATATAAAAGTGGGATACGAACCGTTGAAAGGTTTAAACATTTACAGTGATTTCAGTGTTGCAAAATTCAAGGCATCCGACCCGGGTCCGGACACATTAGATGCGTTACCCGGGAACTCTCTTGATATTACGCGCGGCTATTGGGCATTGACTGCTAATAATAGCTTAGAAAAATTTTCCGGCACAGCAAAACTCTTTTATAATTTCGGCGAGCATATAATTAGTGACGGTTTTCATTCAAATGATAATAATTACGGGATAAATTTTTATGAAACTGCAAGACTTTTCCCGAATAATAATCTTACTATAGGCAGCGATTATCTGATTTATGGAGGAAGGGCTGAAAATGAAAAGTCGGGGATATTTATTACTGATACAACTGTTTATGATGCAGGGATATTTGGGTTCATTCAGCAGACATTTGCAAAAACATTTACAATTAATGCCGGCCTGCGGCTCCAAATGCATAAAATATACGGTACCCGTTGGATACCTTCAGGCGGATTTGCATGGAAATTACTGGACAATACTACATGGAAAGCATCTGTTTCGAAAGGATTCCGAAGTCCGACAATAAGAGAATTGTTTTTTTGGAATCATAATATAAACCTTGAACCTGAAACAGTTATGAATTATGAAACAGGCTTTCTTCAGAGTTTCCCTTGCATAAAAGCCAACCTTGAGCTTACAGGATTTATCGTCAGGGGCGATAATCTTATAATCACTGTGCCTATGAAAGGGCTTCAGAATGCAGGTGAGGTAAGAAACAGCGGCATTGAGTTCGCAGCCGGCGCCAACCTTTCCGATAAGCTTACTTTGAATCTGACATACTCATACAATCACATGAAAACGCCGATATATGCCACACCGAAACATAATCTGTTTGGGAGCGTTAATTTTAAATTAGAAAAATTTCAGTTCATGATAAGTGCACAGTACATTAATCATCTTGACGTTGATCCTGCTTTTGACAAGGAATCATTCGAAACTTATACACTTCTTAATTCGAAAGTATCTTATAAGATATTCAGATTTGCAGATATTTTTCTAAGTGCTGAAAATATATTCAATGAGAAATATGCAACGAATATTTATTATACAATGCCGGGAATTACTCTGTTTGCCGGATTGAAATTAAGTTTATAATTTAACCCGGATTTTTGCCTGCTAGATATTTTATTGCAGCTTGAAGAGTTGTATCGAGTTTTTCCCAGATGGGATAGAAGCCGGCATTGTCAAGAATGTTTCTGGCGATATAAGCTTTAAGTTGAGTCTCAATGACTCTGCCTGAGATTTTCAAACCTTTTTCATCTTTTTTGACGCCTTTTGATTCGGCATATTGAACGAATTTCGTAAGGAGATTTTGATTATCTAGATATTTTTCAAGCTCACGCGGGTCAGAAAATGTTTTGAGTATCTCTCTGTTGTTTTCGGTGTAATCGAGAGCAAATCTATAAATAAGCGATTCTCTTACTGCGATGAAGTATGGTGATATTTCAGATGTATCGAGTGGAACAAAAATGTCGGGGAAAATGCCACCCTCTCCGTATAATATTCTTCCACCGGCTGTTGTGAATTTAGGAAGTTTTTTAAGAAGGTTGCTATCCTGAGCAAACAGTTCGGAGCTGTTAAGTCTTTCAATAAATTCCTCGTAATATTTTTCGATACCCTGATTATAAGGTTTTTGAATTGATCTGCCTGATGGTGTGTAGTATCTTGCCACAGTCAGTCTGAGGCCTGAGCCGTCTGAAAAAACAAATGGTTCCTGAACAAGACCCTTTCCGAAAGACCTTCTTCCGATTATGGTTCCCCTATCGTTGTCCTGTATTGCACCAGCAAGAATCTCACTGGCAGAAGCAGTATATTCGTCAATTAGCAATACAAGATCACCTTTTTCAAATAGACCGTTGCCTGTAGATCTGGCTTCTGTTTTCGGGAACGCCCTTCCCTGAGTATAAACAATCAGTTTTCCCTTTTCAAGAAATTGGTTAGCAATTCGTATTGCCGATTCCATCACGCCTCCCGGATTGCCTCTAAGGTCAACTATCAGACTGTTCATCCCTTTTCCCTTCAGGCTTTTTAGCCCGTTCATAAATTCCTCGAAGGTTGTTACTGCAAAATTGTTTATCTTGATAAACCCTGTTGTTTCATTAACCATGTAAGCGATATCAATCGTATGGAGAGGAATTTTCCCGCGTGTTATTTCAAATGTTAAAAGATCTTTGGCACCCTTGCGCATCACTTTCAGTTTAACAACTGTACCTCTCGGACCTTTTAGCATAGCCATTGCAGCTTCATCGCTAATTCCTCTTCCGGCGACTAGCGAGTCGTTCACATAAATTATTTTATCTCCGGGCATTAGACCTGCTTTTTCGGACGGACCTCCCGGAATCGTACTGATTACAAGTATTGTGTCGGTAATTAAATTGAAAGTAATACCTATGCCGTCAAAATTACCTTGTAGCGGTTCATTTGCTCGTTTCATGTCTTTTGCCGGAATATACGTAGAATGAGGATCGAGTTTTTTCAGCATTGAGGTGATTCCGGTTTCTTCAAGGTTGTTAATATCAACCGAATCAACATATCTTGTTTGTATAATATTCAGCATAGTTGGAATCTTATCATACTTTGTTCTGATACTTGATTTTGAAATTCTGCCATCATTTCCCGGCAGAAAAATTCCTGCAATTAATCCGATGCAAATTGAAACGGAAATAATTAAAGGGATATAAATATTACGAATTGAATTATTGTACTTCATAAGTATCGTTTTCAAGATTAATATAAACTACCTCTATTCCTGCTCTTTTAAGAAGGTGAATTCCTTCGGGACTATGATATTTTTCGCAACAGACGACTCTTTTTATGCCTGATTGTATGATAAGTTTGGCACATTCCATGCAAGGAGAACTGGTTACATAGAGAGTTGAATCTTCACTCGAATTATTCGATTTTGCAACTTTGGTGATAGCATTTGCTTCGGCATGAAGCACATAAGGTTTGGTAATACCGTTCTCATCTTCGCATACATTCTCAAAACCTGAAGGTGTACCATTATACCCGTCAGATATAATCATTTTGCCCTTAACAATAAGGGCACCTACTTGCCTGCGCTTGCAGTAGGAGTTTTTTGCCCATATAAGAGCCATTTCAAGATACCTTTTGTCGAAAGCAATCTGCTTTTCACCATAAGGCCTCAGAATAGAATCATCCGACATAATTTTAATTCAGAAAGTTCTCCAAAAAAGCGGTTAAAGTTACAAAATTTTATGGCTGTAATTTATAATTTTATAAGCCCGGAAATTTATGGAAACCTTCGGAAGTAAAATAATAAATTTCTATAAAAACCTGGATTTCAAAGGAAATTTGCCGGACGGTATTTCCCTGATGAATCCGTTCAGGAACAATCCGGAGATAATCAGGATAATATCTGAGTTTTATGAAAAATTTTTCAACGACAATAATTTGAGATATATAATCCTTGGTATTAATCCTGGACGATTCGGAGCAGGAACTACAGGAATAAATTTTACAGATACAATAAGACTTTTTCAACATTGTGGAATAAAAATTAATAGTTACGAAACTCGTGAACTCTCATCTGAATTTATTTATGAAATGATCGAACAATACGGGGGAGTAAAAAAATTTTACTCCAAATTTTATATGAGTGCAGTTTGTCCCCTCGGTTTTGTTTCAATATCTTCTTCAGGAAGAGAGAAAAACTATAATTATTACGATAGCAAGAAATTGATTGATTCAGTATATGATTTTATTGTTGAAAGCATTGAAAACCAGTTATCTTTTGGAATAAATAAAAAAGTGTGCATTTGCCTTGGGACCGGCAAAAATTTTAAATTTCTTTCTGAATTAAATTTAAAATATGGGTATTTTCAGAAAATAATGCCTCTTGAGCATCCAAGATTTATAATGCAATACAGAAGGAAAGAGATGCAGAACTATATTGATAAGTATATCGATAGTTTATCGCAGCTGCTCTAAATGTATAAGAGCGCTATAATAGGCGGAGGGAGATGGGGATAAGATAAGAGAGGAAGATATGAAGAATGGGGGGTTTGTAATGATTGGACTTTTATAGATAGATATATTAAATCAGAGATAATCCAGATTATATGACGAAGCTGAAAAGGGAATTTCAGGTATTTGTAAAGCCTGTGGGGGCAAGATGCAATTTGCGTTGCAGATATTGTTATTACATTGATAAAGAAAAAATAATAACTGGAAAGAAAATACAGTTAATGTCGGATGAGATACTTGAAAAATACATTATACAGCATTTTGAGGCAAGTTCCGGTCCTGAAGTCTTCTTTTCATGGCATGGAGGCGAACCGACTCTGGCGGGTTTGGATTTTTATAGAAAGGCACTCACTTTCCAGAAAAAGCATAAACCGTTTTCTTACACTGTTTACAATGGGATTCAGACAAATGGAACTTTAATTGACAGGGAATGGTGTGAATTTCTAGCCGATAATAACTTTTATGTAGGCGTAAGTATTGACGGTTATGGGGAATTACATGATAGATTCAGGATTAACAAGGATGGAAGGCCATCTTTTCAGGAGGCTATTGAGGGGTATAAGCTGTTAAGGAAATTTAATGTAAGAACCGAAATATTATGTGTGGTAAATTCTGTTAATGTTGAGAAACCGATTGAAGTTTACAGATTTTTTAAAGAACTGGGTGCTCAGTTTATTACATTTTTGCCTCTGGTAATTAGAGACGCTTCGAAAAAGGAAAAAGTTTCGGAAATGTCTGTGACTTCGGAAAAGTTTGGAGTTTTTTTATGCAAAATATTTGATGAATGGGTGTCAGAAGATATTGGTAAGATAAAGATTCAGATATTTGAAGAGGCAATACGTCCGGCCTTTAATCAGGAGCATACTTTGTGTATATTTAAAAAGATCTGTGGTGGCGTTCCGGTTGTGGAATTAAACGGAGATTTTTACTCATGCGACCATTATGTTGACAATGAGCACTATATAGGGAATATTAGTTCTTCCTCTATTGAGCAGATGTTAAGTTCGGAAAAACAGTTATATTTTGGCCTTGAAAAGCTTAGGTCGCTTCCTCAATATTGTCTGGAATGTGAAGTAAGGGATATGTGTAACGGAGAATGCCCGAAAAACAGGTTTAATAATACTCCTTCAGGCGAGTCTGGATTAAATTATCTATGCCATGGTTATAAGATATTCTTTAAGCATATTATGCCTTTTGTGCAGGCAGTGAGTGCGGAATGGCATCGCCGGAACGAAAAAACTATGTGAGCTTTTCCCTGAAGAAATCAACGGTTCTCTTCCATGCAAGCTTTGCTGCTTCCTCATTATATCTTTGTGGATTTGTGTCGTTATTGAATGCATGTTGTGTCCCGGGATAGATGAATATCTTATATTCTATATTTGCTTTTTTAAGTGCTTCTTCGAAAGCCTGAATTCCAGCATTAATTCCAGGATCATTTTCAGCATAATGTGCCATTATAGCAGCTTTAATTTTCGGAACATCTTCGACTGCCGGTTGACGTCCGTAATAAGGGACAGCCGCTTTAAGTGTAGGAGCATTAACGGCTACCTGATTAGTCATAGCGCCTCCCCAGCAGAACCCGGTGCAGCCCACTTTACCATTTGAGTTGGGATGTGTTTCGAGATATTTAACTGCTGCAGTGAAGTTTTTGACCGTTTCATCATTGTCGAGCTTTTTGAAGAGCTCTCCCACATTGCTAATGTCTTCAGGCGTTCCGCCAAATGGAGAAAGTGCATCGGGCGCAAGTGAAAGGAATCCCTCTTTTGCCATGCGCCTGGTTACGTCCTGAATATGAGGTACAAGTCCGCGATTTTCATGAATTACTATTACTGCCGGGTATTTTTTATTTTCTGCCGGCCGGGCAAGGTATGCTCTCATATCACATGTTGCCCCCGGATATTTGATGAACTCCGTTATAAGGCCGGGATAATCCTGCAATTCTTCAGGATTAAAAAACTCTTCTCCAAAGGAGGGGAGTATAGCCATTGCTGCAGCTGAACCACCTGCATATATTGTCAGTCTCTTCAGGAAATCGCGTCGGGATAAACCACCTTTCCTGTATTCATCAAAAAGTTCATTTATCCTTTTGTCCATATAAAATTGATTTTATTACAGTAACAATAATAAGAATATTTTTTTAATTTTTAAAATTTACATTATACTATTTAAATTTTTATTGTATAAATATTGGAAGTTTGCCTTAAATTGATTTTTACAAGTACCCGGAGTGGGACTTGAACCCACACAGCATTGCTGCTACTGGTGTTTGAGACCAGCGCGTCTACCTGTTCCGCCATCCGGGCCAACGAGTTCGTATTTCTTAAATTCTTGCAGTAAGATGCTTTATTTGTTTTCAGGTTATAGACTGCGAAAATAAGGCTTTTTCAAAAATATTTTGTCTTTTTCCTCTGAAACTTACGGTTAGGATTTCAGTTGTTGTTCTTACTTTTGTCTCTTATCTTTACTCAGGTCAAGCAATTCAACTTTTCTGAATTCTGTCGGATGGCTTTCAGCCTGAAGTGCAATATATCCTTCCTTTATCAGTGTCCCGTCAGGGACAGGGTAATCAGCCGGTTTATTGCTTCCGCCTACCTGTGGTTTTGAGTAAGTAAGAACGGTGTCGCCATTAACAATGTGATGGATTATACTGTCGCCATAAACTACAAGTTCAGCGGTTACCCATACATCGCCATGAAATGTTTTTGATTTTGAATTTGTGCAGTGATTGGTAACAAGGATTGTATCAATTACAATATGTGTACCTGGTGTACAAACGTTCATTGTGGTTCGCTCCGAAACACCGTCGCCACCAAGAAGTTGTGCTTCTATTGAAACAGGGAAGTCCTGGTCGAGCTTGATTGATTCGGGCGACTGGCAATGGAACATTATACCGTTGTTTCTAAATGCCCACGAAGGACCTCCGGGACATTGCTCTCCAGTAAATCTGTATTCTACCCTGATTTTGTAATATGAGAACGGTTTATAATAATAAATGTGGCCATAGTTTTCATCGAACTTCTCATATTTATCATAACTTACTTTAAGAATCCCGTCCTCGACTCTGAAAGTGTTGTTATAATTTTCACCGAGTGGATGTCCTTTTATTTTTATAACCCAATTGTCGAGGTTCTTACCGTTAAAGAGTTGAATCCATTCTTCTTTTTCCTTTTTATTTTCGGAAGCACATGAAGAAATCAAAATAAGGATTGCCAGGTAGGTTAACGATTTTCTCATAAATATAAGTTTTAGTGGTATTTGTTATATGTTTTTGTTTTCATGGAGCTTGAAGAGCTTAATACAGAAGAACAAGGAGAGTCAATCATTTCTTTTACTGCTTTAACAATTCCATTAACGTCAAAAGCACATTCGGCAATAAGTTCTTCCTGAGTGCCTTGTTCAACAAAATAATCGGGTATTCCAAGTCGTTTTACCGTTGCATTATAACCGTTATCAGCCATAAATTCGATAACAGCGCTTCCAAATCCTCCTTTAAGGATCCCGTCCTCGATTGTGATTATTTTATCAAACCTTTGGAAGATTGAATGTAATATTTCCGTATCGAGAGGGGCTGCAAAGCGCATGTCGTAGTGTGCCGGAATTATTCCTTCTTTTCTCAGTATTTCGGATGCTTTTATGACAAAGTTACCCGGGTGCCCAAAGCTTAGTATTGCAATATCGGAGCCTTCCGAAATGAGTCGTGCCTTACCGATTTCTATTTCTTCAAAAGGTTTTCGCCAGTCATGGAAAATTCCTGTAGTTTTTGGGTATCTGATGCTTATTGGCGATTTTATTTTATCGAGCTGGGCTGTGTACATCAGGTTTCTTAATTCAATTTCATTCATAGGTGCGCTTACAATCATATTGGGTATATTACGCATAAAAGCTATATCGAATAATCCGTGATGTGTGGCGCCATCGGGGCCAACAAGGCCTGCTCGATCAATGCAGAAAACAACATGAAGATTTTGAAGAGCAACATCATGAATTATCTGGTCGTAAGCTCTTTGAAGGAAAGAGGAATAAATATTACAATAAGGTATGATACCCTGTGTTGCAAGGCCTGCCGAAAAAGTAACAGCATGTTGTTCGGCAATTCCTACATCGAATGTTCTTTCGGGAAATTCTTTCATCATTAATGAAAGTGAGCAGCCGCTAGGCATTGCAGGAGTGATGCCATAGATATTAGGGTTTTTTCTTGCCAGTTCAAGAATAGTTTCGCCGAAGATCTCCTGATAAGTTGGTGTTTCGTCAGGTGATGAGGAATGTATTATTTCTCCTGTGTCTTTATTAAATATACCTGGAGCATGAAACATAGTCTGATTTTCTTCTGCGAACTTATATCCCTTACCTTTTACTGTTATACAATGCAGTAATTTAGGACCGGGGATATGTTTAAGGTCATTAAGTACTTCCACAAGATGAAGTATGTCGTGACCGTCAATGGGGCCGAAATATCTGAAATTCAATCCTTCGAATAAGTTACTGCGGTCGAGGATAGTGCTTTTAAGCCCTGACTCAACCTGGGCTGCAAACGATCTTGCATTAGGCCCCATTTTACTTATTTTTCCAAGGATATTCCATAACTCGTTTTTAAACTTATTGTAAGTTCGGCTTGTCGTAATGTCGAGGAGATATTCTTTGAGAGCACCTACGTTTGCATCAATTGCAATGTTGTTATCATTGAGAATTACAAGCAGGTTCGATTTTGCAATGCCGGCATTGTTCATTCCTTCAAATGCTTGTCCGGCTGTCATGGCCCCATCGCCGATTACTGCCACTACTTGTCTGTTTTCTCCTTTTCGTTGTGCTGCAACTGCCATTCCAAGCGCTGCTGATATTGATGTCGAAGAATGCCCTACGCCAAAAGCATCAAATTCACTCTCTGACATTTTAGGGAAGCCGCTAATTCCTTTGTATTTTCTGTTGGTATGAAACTTTTCTCTTCTGCCTGTAAGTATTTTGTGAGCATAAGCCTGGTGCCCAACATCCCAGATTATTTTATCGTATGGGGTATTGAAAACGTAGTGAAGAGCAACAGTAAGTTCTATTACGCCTAGGTTTGAACCTAAATGACCCGGGTTTGTACTTACAGATTCTATAATAAAATTTCGTAGTTCATCACAAAGAACCAGTAACTCTTCATTTTTTAATTTTTTAAGATCCGAAGGGTCTGAAATAGCTGTTAAAATACGATAACTTTGTGCCATTCAATATTTGAAGTTAACAGACATGCAAAGATAATAAATATTATTCGCCTTCATTTGCCGTAAGTGATATAGGGTTTTTATTATTTTTGTTTGTTAAAACAAAACTGCAACAATTAAAGGTAGTTCTAATTATTAAAAAAATTTTCTGGATGAAAAATATTGCTTTATCAAAACTGTTAGTCGTAACATTATTACTCGTAGCTTTTTCGTGCGTTCCGGCGAAGAAATACAGGATGTTGCAGGATACCAGTAAGATGTATCTGGATGAGCGTGATGCGCTTAAGAGTGAGAATATCGCTCTATTAATGGATAAGAAGGAACTTGAAGCAAAAGTTGAAAAGTATGAAAAAGAAACAAAAAAACTTGAAGCGGAATTACAGGCGGCTTTAAGCGAGCGCAACGAATTTAAGGCGGAATACAATAAACTCTTGGCAAAGTTTAGCGAATTACAAAACGCGTATGAGGAACTTATCAAAGGGAATGTTGCCGAGACTCGCCGACTGCTTGAAGAGTTACAGGCTGCCCAGGTGAATCTACAAAATAAGGAAAATTTGTTACGTCAGCTTGAACAAAACCTGGATGAGAAAAAAGCTGAACTCGATGAATTGTCATATGAATTGGAGAAACGTAATGCCATGCTTATTGAGCTTGAAAGAATTCTTGATTCACAGAAGCAGATTGTACAGGAACTTAAAAACAAAGTATCTGAAGCATTACTGGGATTTGAGAATATGGGTCTTTCTGTTACAATCCGTAACGGCAAAGTGTATGTTTCACTTGCCGATAAACTTCTATTCAAAACAGCAAGCTGGGAAATTGATGCAAATGGACGTAGGGCTCTCAGACAACTTGCAGCGGTGCTGGAAAAGAATCCGGATATACAAATTACTATTGAGGGTCATACCGATAATGTCCCATATAGGCCTTCAGGCGGACAGTTAGTGGATAACTGGGACCTGAGTGTTAAAAGAGCAACAACAGTGGTAAGGGTTCTACTTGAAGGAAGCAAAATTGATCCTAAAAGGCTTACTGCTGCAGGCAGAAGTGAATATGATCCGGTTGACAACAGAAATACTCCTGAGGCACGTCAGAAAAACAGGAGAACGGAAATTATACTTACACCCGACTTATCTGAGCTTTACAATTTGATTAATAAATATTGAGTTGACCTTTTAGGGAATATCGAACAAGGAATGATGAATTATGAATTGAGAAGGATATAATTAATATTTAAATATTTTATTATTGTTTTGAAAATTCCTGTAGGCGAGCTTTCATATTTTTTAGTTCCTGCAAAAGGTTGCTCTCAGGTTTCAAGAAATCGAAATCGCCCCAGAATTCAGGGTCGTAACTTTTGATTGTCTTTGAAAATACAGAATGAAGAGGTGCAATTTCTTCTCTGTCGAATCGTGTCACATTTTCTGTTTTAATATCGGTTACTGCCATCTCAAAAAAAACTTTGAACGGTGTGTTGAATAATCTTTTTTTATGGTGAGCAGTGAAATTTAAATCGCCTCTTACATGATTTAGAAAATATCTCTCACCGATGTTTTTGTAACTTACTTGATATTTTACTGAGATAGGCATTATTGTATAATCTTTTGATTGATAGGTGATATAATCTTCTTTATTCTTTTTTATAAAAGCCGGATTAAGTTCAAATTCAGCGTGTTCAATAGCATAATTCATTGTATTTATATAAATTGAGCCCATAAACAGAGGAATATCAACAAATGGTTTTTGAATGAACTCAATTACATAAGCTGTTCCCTGATCAACTTTTACAATATCTGTCATTCTGTAATCATATTGTGGAAAATTTTCAGGTATAATGAAATCGAATGGATTTCGTGCACCGTCGAGAGCAAGGCAGCTTTGAAGTCCGGCCTTAAGCCTTACAGTAAGAGTGTCTTTCAGACCTGTATTTTCAATTTTGCGACTTTTTATAATTTTCATCTGATCGCCTGCAAAAGTCGCAGAATAAGAAGATTTATATATTTCAACAATGGCTTCGGAATAAATTTGAAGATCATTTTTCTTAATGACAGCTTCCCGGTAGAAAGCCATAAGAAGGGCGGGCGAATTTCCAAAATTCTTTGTAATTGATAAATAAGCTTTTCTAAGAATTTCAGTTGGCAACTGATTACGGATAATAATTTCAGGAATTGGAACGTAATCTCTTTTAAGAGATATATTTAATTTATTAGTTACAGCCCGGCTAATAGGAATTTTTTCCTTATAATATCCCAGATGTGATATTATAAGAGTATCGTATATCCATTCTCTGTAAATTTTCAGCATAAATTCTCCATTGTTGTTGGTTATGGTTCCTTTACCTTTTTTGGGCAGACTTATTGCCACATAAGGAATGGGTTCACCGGTTTCATCATCGGTGATAGTTCCGGTTATTTCTTTTATTTCCCATGTTGGCATTTCAGGGGGTGCTTCAGCTACAGGCTGAGGCTTGAATATGATTATATATTTGTTGACAACTGTAAATTCGACTGAATCGTTACCGATTATGGTTCTGAGTATTTCCTTAAGTCTTACATTTTCGAATGTAAAGTTTACTTTTTTATTCCGGTCGATGAGCTTGCTATCGAAAGTAAAATAATATCCTGTTTGCCTGCTTATTATATTTAGAGCATTTCCAATTTTTACATTGCCCGATTTGAAAGTCAATAAAGAATCGAGAATGCTTTCCTGAGCTTGCAACATTAATGGACAAAACAGAAACATCAGCATAGCAATGCCTGAAATATATTTTGCACAGTTATCCCAGGATATCATGCCTTATTATTATATTATCATTTTATTTTCGTGAAAGATGGTAATCACCGTCGTCTTTCACATAATTAAGATTAAAGGTAATACAAATAACATTAATAATTGTTTCTTCAGGATCTTTATCGAATGTTGAAGTTATACGGTAGTCCAGAATTGAGGGGTCTTCGACAGTAATATTAATGCCATAAACCCTGTTAAGATCATGTAGAACTTCATTTAATGGAGTATCTTCATAAACAAGTAAACCGGTTTTCCATGCAAGATAATTTTTATTATTGTTTAAGATTTTTATTGCCGATTTATTATCTGCTTTGCCAATATAGCCGGGTTCGAGTACTACATCTTTGCCTGAAACGGTTGAAAGCAGAACATTTCCGCTTTCAACGAAAACTTCAACTTCTTTCTGCGGATTACTGGTTATAACGTTAAAAGTAGTACCAATAACCTTTATTGTAGCTTTACCTGCGTCGATAATAAAAGGATGTGAAGGATCATGGATAATATCGAAATAAGCTTCACCACTTAGCTTTATATTTTTCGTGTTATCGTCAGGTTTTGCCTTATATGAGAGTTTAGAATTTCTGTTGAGCCATACTCTGTTCCCGTCTGGTAAAGATATTTCTTTAACGGCATCTTTTTCTCCTGTGCTTAACACAACATATTCGGACCGCGATGTGCGAGTTATGTATAGAACTGCAGCGCTCACACCTAAAATTAAAGTTATTGCTGCAGCAATCTTTAAGTAAGGCCTGTTAGTTTTTTTGATGGAAGTGGGATTACCTTCAGTTATACCTGATAGAATTTTTTCCCAGGCTCTGTCAACATCAATTTCTTCGGGATTAAAACCAGACTCTGTTGCTTTCCAGTACTTTTCAAGGATCATGTTTTCTTCTTCCGAAAACTTTTTATTTTTTTCCACTTCACCTGAATGGCTGGAGGCGTATTCTGCCCACTCTTTTTCAGTATAATTCTTGGAATGTATCATTTTTGTTTTTCTGTGAATGTTTTTCTAAATTCTTTGAGTGCCTTGCCCATGCAGGATTCCACCGTTTTAACCGATATGCCCATTTTTTCTGCTATTTCCTGATATTTAAGTCCTTCAAATCTGTTCATACAAAATATTTTTCCACACTTTTCCGGGAGTCGTTCGATCACTTCGGCTATTGTTTCTTGTAAATCTCTGAAATTAACTTCATTATCAGTATTATTGTATGAGATATCTGAATCAGTATTAATTTCTTCGAGATGTTTTTTCACCACTTTTAGATGCTCAATATGATGCAAGCATCTGTTATGGACCGATTTAAACAGATAGCCAGGGACAGAGCTTTTTATTTTAAGGTTTTCTCTTTCATCCCAGATTTTTGTAAAAAGTTCCTGAACTATTTCTTCAGCAGTATTCTTATCTTTTATCAGTGTTCCTGCATATCTAACGAGAGAAATGTAGTAAGATCGAAAAAGTGTTTCAAAACTTTTGATATCACCTTGCCTGATCTTACTTATTATTTCATTTTCTCCCGGCATTTATTGTAATAATACGTTAATTGTTATTTTTCACGATCACTGAACTTTACTTTTCTTGCAAGACGCCTGATGGCCTGTTCTATGCTCTGGTCAGGCTCGATTACATTATAATCGCCCCAGAAGTTTTCATCAGCAAATGCTGCTACTTCTTCGATAAAGATATCAGAATATCTTAGTTTTTCCTTACCAGCAAATTTAATAACTTCTTCTTCAGTTCTGTCAGTTATAGCAATTTCTGCCATAGTTGTATAATTTGTGTTGAAGAGTTTTCTTTTCCAGTTAACTTTAAACTTGACTTCAGCCCTTGAATATGCGAAGTACCATTTGCCGTCTTGCTCACGGTATTTTACAAGGTATGATGCAACCTCAGGAGTTACCTGCATCCCGAGTGGTTTTTTCTTTATGAACAATGCTGTGGCTTCTTCTTTATTTGAAAGGTTAAAACCAAACTCAGCTCCCGAAAGAGCAAAAGTTTGCATGTCGACAAAAAGTTTTCCCATAAATAACGGCATGGTGATTTCAGGCTTCTGGCTAAATTCGATTATATAATTCGATCTGCCGTCTATTTCAACCGCACCTGAGAGTTTGTAGTTATAAAAGCCTAAAGCTTCGCGTGTAAGAATAGCCTCAGGATTTTTGATGATATCCAGTTCAAGAGATGTTATTGGTCCACCTTGTAATTTAAAAAGCACGGTATCGGATTTTTGCATTTCCGTATTCTTTCGTCCCTTATAAATTCGTATAGCATCAAATCGGAGATCATTTTGGTAAGGAGCTTTGAATATTTCGACAACGGCTTCGCCTATTGAAATATAAGATCTGTTCTTCCGTATAGTCTCCCTGTAAAAAGCTGTCATCATGTTTGGAATATTCGGATAATTCTTTGGAATAGAATTGATAAGATTATTGATTATTTCATCCGGCATCATAGGTTTGATAACAATCTCTTTTAAAGGTATAGGTGCTGGCTCCATGGTTATTATATTCCTGGCTCCGTCGTCTTTAAGTTCTATCAGGGGAATAACTTTGTTTTTGTAACCGATAAAAGAAATTTCAAGGTTTTTAGAAACTTCTGTTTCAGGTATTTTGATTATAAATTCACCATCAATATTGGTAACTGTAGCAACATTGGTTTCCTTAACCGTAACAGATGCGAATACCAACGGTGACAGAGTTTCCTTATCAATAACTTTGCCTCTGAGAACGAGAAGTGATTGCTGCAAAGTTTTCTTTTTATCTTTTCCCGGCCCGGCAATAGCTGTAGTTCCGGAAGTGATAAGCAACATAATTGCTAAAAAGACGCCTGTGATACTTATTAATTTTTTCATTGTCGTAAAATTTTTGATTTATAATTTCATTTATTAATTACCGTATAATTATTTTGTTTTATTAATGACCGGAAAGGGTCATTATTACCCTATAAGAAATAAAAATATTATATTCAAAATATATAACTTTCAGAACATTATATGGTTAAGAATTATGATTAAGTATCTTAATTTGATTAAGTTATTGATGTCGTATGGTCTAAGTATTATTACGAAGAGGCCTTTAATCTGGGGCATGCCTGCAGCAATAAATATTGAAATAAGCAGCAGATGCAATTTAAGCTGTCCCGAATGTTTCAAAGGAGCAGGAAGACTTAACAGAGATGAAGGCCTGATGAATATTCAAATGTTTGAAAAAATAATTTCCGAACTCAAATCATATCTTTTTAATATAAACCTTTATTTTCAGGGTGAGCCAATGCTACATCCGGAGTTTTTTTCATTTGTGACTATAGCTGAAGGGATCGGAATTACTTTATCAACAAACGGTCATTTCTTCTCAGATGAGAATATCGGAAAGCTTATATCATCCGGGATCAGGAAGGTTATTGTGCCGGTAGACGGAATGGATCAATACACTTATGAAAAATATCGCAGGGGTGGTAACCTGAATGTGGTGCTCGAAGGAATCAGAATGCTTTCGCAGGCAAAGGCAAAAAACAAATCGTCGCTTAAAATTGAAATCCAGTGTCTTGTTAACCGTTATAATCAACAGCAAATAAGTGATTTTAAAGAATTTGCACGGAAAACAGGTTCGAAATTGAAGCTTAAATCGATGCAAGTAATAACCGGCAATTTTGATGAGTGGCTTCCCGAGTGTAACAAATACCGGCGTTATATAAAAAAGAATAATAAATACAGGCTGAAAGGGAAGTTAAAAAGCAGATGCCTGAGATTATGGCTGAATCCAGTTATTACATGGGATGGAAATGTTCTGCCTTGCTGTTTTGACAAAACGGCATATTATAGTTTTGGTAACATAGCTGGTGCATCGTTCCGGGAGGTATGGGAAGGAGAAAGAAACAGAACTTTCAGGAACAAGTTTCTTATTGAACGACAGAAGATTGAAATTTGTAAAAATTGCACGACTGGTTTGAAAGGTATTGCTGTTTAATATTAACATATATAAATATATATATATATATATTTATATATATTAATTAAGAGGATTAAACAGTCATTATTTCTTTTTCCTTTTGAGCCACAACTTTTTCAACTTTTGAAGTAAAATCGGAAGTCATTTCCTGAACTTTTTCACTGGCAATTTTTTCAAGGTCTTCGGGAAGCCCTTCCTTTAGAAGTTTTTTAAGTTCGTCATTAGCCCATTTCCGTGAATTTCTTATACTAATTTTCGCAGTTTCGCCTTCCAGCCTTACTTGTTTGACAAGCTGATATCGTCTTTCTTCTGTAAGAGGGGGGATATTTATTCTTATTGTTTCTCCATTATTTATTGGGACAAGACCTATATTTGCAGCCATTATTGCTTTTTCAATAACGTTCAGCATGCTTTTTTCCCATGGTTGGATAAGGATAGTTTTAGCGTCGGGAGTGTTGATATTGGATACTTGCGACAGAGGAGAATTTACGCCATAATAATCGACAGTGATTCCGTCGAGGAGATTCGGCGTGGCACGGCCTGCTCTTAGTCTTGCAAGCTCATATTCAAGATGTTCTAAAGCCTTTTGCATCCTGTCTCTGGCTTCTTCCAGAACAAGTTCAATTTCCTCATTCATAACGTAAGACATTACATTAAAGAATTTTTTAAATTGAAACAAAAATAATAAAATACCTTAATATTCAATGGATGGAGAATTAGATTATTAATGTGCCTGTTTTTATACCGTTTACAATTTTTTTAAGATTTCCTTTAATGTTCATATTAAATACTACTATTGGCATTTTATTATCGCGGCATAAAGTGAAAGCGGTGGAATCCATAACTTTAAGGTTATTTTTAATTACCTCATCAAAAGAAATTTCTTCAAACAAAATGGCTGAATGATCTTTTTCAGGGTCAGTATTATACACACCATCAACTCTTGTTCCTTTAAGGAGTAAGTTTGCAGAGATTTCCAATGCCCTCAGTGCTGCTGCTGTATCGGTTGTAAAGAAAGGATTCCCTGTTCCTCCAGCCAGAATGCACACAATTTTTTTCTTTAATGCTCTTATTACTTCGTCGCGGTTATAGAGCTGACAGACAGGTTCCATCCTTATCGAAGTGAAAACGCATGCTCTGCCGCCTTGTTTATTAATTTCGCTTTCAAGAGCAAGGCTGTTAATTACTGTTGCAAGCATACCTATCTGGTCGCCTTTAACTCTGTCGAAACCTTCGGTACTTTTGTTTAAACCTCTGAAAATGTTACCTCCGCCAATAACAATAGCTACTTCACACCCTTCATTTACGATTTCAATGATTTGTGAGGCATATTCGCCAATCACTTTTGCAGAAATTGTACAGTTCTCCTCGCCCATAAGAGCCTCGCCACTGAGTTTCAATAAAATACGTGAATAAATCATTTTTCACTATCTTAGAAAGTGGCTCCGTAAGGATTTATTGATTCAATGCATATCTAACGAATCCGGTAACTTTCAAATCTTTATCAGCCGACTGAATGTACTGTTTAACAGTTATTTTATTATCTTTTATGAATTCCTGGTTCAGGAGGGTATTTTCTTTAAAAAATTTACCAAGTTTTCCCTGTGCTATTTTTTCGAGCATAGCTTCAGGCTTACCCTCAAGCTTTGCCTGTTCTTTGCCAATTTCAATTTCCTGGGCGATAATTTCCGGCTTAACATCTTCCTTGTCGATTGCTATTGGGTTCATAGCAGCTATTTGCATTGCTACATCCTTATAAACCTGAATATCAAGCCCGGTTTTTGAAAAACCCGCCAGAGAAGCTAGTTTATTTCCGGGGTGAACGTATGCCTGAACGTAGGGAGCTTCAATTTTCTCATAAAACGACAGATCGATTTTCTCTCCGATAACACCTATATATTCAACAATCTTATCAGAAATTGGGGTACCGTCAAGTTTGAGAGCTTTGAGTTCATCGAGGTCCTCAGGTGCATTAGCAAGAGCTATATTAAGTATGTTTTCGGCAAGTTTCAAAAATTCGGCATTCTTGGCAACAAAATCAGTTTCGCTGTTCAACACTATCATTGCCCCGATATTTCCCATAGGGGAAACTTTTGCGAGAACAGCTCCTTCTGTTGCAAGGCGGTCGGCACGTTTATTAGCAACGGCCTGCCCTTTTTTCCGTATAATTTCAATAGCTTTATCAAAATTACCGTCAGCTTCTTCAAGTGCTCTCTTACAATCCATCATACCCGCAAGTGTCATTTTTCTTAATTTGACAACATCTGCTGAAGTTATATTAGCCATTTTATTTAATTAATTGGTTTCTTAAATCATCATCTTCAAAAGCCTCTTCTGTTTCTTCATTTAACAGAGGACTTTGTTCCTTGTTTTCATCATCAAAATAATCGGATTTTTTATGTTCTGTTTCCACATCGACTTCTTCTTCCTCTTTAACAATAGCCTCGATTATTGAATCGGGGACTGCCTTTGTTTCAAGTTCTTTCCTTATATCTTTTTTCTCCTTTGATGAGGGTTCTTTATCTTTTTCGAGTTTTCTTTCATTAAGACCTTCCTCAATAGCTTTGCAAAGAACGTCAACAATCAATGCGATTGATTTTGATGCATCGTCATTTGCAGGTATAGGAAAATCAATGTTAGTAGGGTTGGAGTTAGTATCAACCATTGCGAAAACAGGGATCCCAAGTCTTTTTGCTTCCTTTACCGCAATATTTTCCTTATTGACGTCCACAACAAAAATTGCTGAAGGTAATCTGGTAAGGTCGGCGATACTTCCGAGCATTTTTTCAAGTTTTGCTCGCTGTCGGGTTATTTGTAATTTTTCTCGTTTTGAAAGATTTGCAAAAGTACCGTCTGATGCCATTTTATCGATTGAAGTCATTTTTTTGACTGCCTTACGAATTGTAGGGAAATTTGTAAGCATTCCCCCTGGCCATCTTTCAGTAACGTAAGGCATATTGACTTTTTTAGCTCTTTCGGCAACAATTTCTTTTGCCTGCTTCTTTGTTGCTACAAAAAGGATTTTTTTCCCTGACCGGGCAATATGTTTCATTGCCGACGCAGCTTCTTCAAGCTTTTCAATAGTCTTTTCCAGATCTATTATATGAATTCCATTACGTTCCATAAATATATATGGAGCCATTGCAGGATTCCATTTTCTCTTCAGGTGGCCGAAATGTACTCCGGCTTCAAGTAATTCTTCAAAAGTAACTCTTGGCATTTTATTTTTTTTAAAGTTTACATTCTGTTTTATCAATTGCAGAGTAGTTCTTAAGTTAAGAAGTCACTGCAATTTAGATACTAAACTTGATTTATTTTATTATATATAATTCATAAGCTTGTTACTACCGTTTGCTGAACTGGAATCTCTTACGCGCCTTTGGCCTTCCTGCTTTCTTTCTTTCAACTTCGCGCGGGTCGCGTGTAAGAAAACCGTTTGCCTTTAAAACAGGCCTGAATTCAGCATTTACTTTAATAAGTGCTCTTGAAATGCCAAGCCGTAACGCTTCAGCCTGACCTTTGATACCTCCGCCATCAATGCTGGCTTTTATATCATATTTCTCCCTTACATTAAGAAGTACAAGAGGTTGGGTAACCAGATAATGAATGGTATCACTTTTAAAGTATTCCCTGTAATCAGTATCATTTATTGTAATATTACCCTTACCTTCATCCAGATAGACCCTTGCAACAGCAGATTTTCTCCTTCCAATAGCATTGATTATTTCCATGTGCGTTATTTAATGTTTTTTATATCAATTTGTTTTGGCTTCTGTGATTCATGCTTGTGTTCTGCCCCGGCATAAACATGCATGTTTTTAAACAAAGCCCGTCCCAGCTTGTTCTTGGGGAGCATTCCTTTTACCGCATGTTCGACAAGAAAGATAGGATTCTTTTTAAGCATAACACTGGCTTTTGTACTCCTCTGGCCTCCAGAATAACCTGAATATCTTAAATACTCTTTTTGATTCCATTTTTCACCGGACAGGTCAACCTTGTCGGCATTAATAACGATCACATTGTCGCCACAATCAACATGAGGCGTAAAAGAAGGTTTGTGTTTGCCTCTTAAAAGCATTGCTATAACAGAAGCAAGACGCCCGAGAATTTGACCTTCGGCATCAATAAGAATCCATTCTTTTTTTACGTCCGATTTATTGACGGATTTTGTTTTATAACTTAAAGTATTCATATATTTATCTAAAAACTCTTTATTTTAAAAGGTGTGCAAAAATAAAACTTATTTTTTAAAAAAAGAATTATTAAATAAATTTATTATTATAATATTGACCTAAGTAACCCGTTAGCCCTCTTTATAAAGAAGTTTTGTATTATTTTGTCCACTTTGATATGATGAATGAAAATATTTTGGAAAGAAAATATTCCAATGATAAGGCTATCCGACTGAAGTCCGAATTCTATACAAGGGATGTCCTGGATGTAGCTCCGGATCTCATTGGTAAAATCCTCACAGTCCGCAAGTCGGACAATTCAATTGTAAGATACATGATAACTGAAACTGAAGCATATAGAGGCAAGGAAGACAGAGCATGCCATGCATCAAAGGGATTAACTCCGAGAAATAAGGTCATGTATGGGAAGGGCGGACTTGTATATGTGTATTTTGTTTACGGTATGTACTGGATGCTCAATGTTGTAACAGGAGCCGAAAATGAGCCGCAAGCAGCGTTAATAAGAGGAGTTAAGGGATTTAACGGGCCGGGGAAGCTTACTAAAGCCCTCGGAATAGATGGTTCATATTATGGGGAAGATCTGGCATCGTCAGAAAAGATATGGATTGAAGACAATGGATTTGATGTTTCTTATTTTACAACAAATCGTGTCGGAATAGATTATGCCGGTGAACCTTGGGTTAGCTTGCCCTGGAGATTCATTTTAAAGACATAGCGCAAATCATTTTAAAAAGTTTTAAGTTTTATCCGCCGGTCAAAATTGATATGCATTGCAACTGCTGTATCCATCCTCTTAAGCTCAAAATCGTAATATCCCTCGAAGCCAAGAAGAAACTCGAATATTCCTCCAGGTTTAAATGTAAAATTTATTGAGTTAGTCCATATTTTTCTCTTTGAGAGTAAATAATTCTCCTTATAATCCGAGACGCATCCATAAATCTGATTACCGTCGGGAGCAAAGAAATTACTGGCAAACCAGAGATATGAACCAAAGTACAAAGATCTATAACGGTAATGAAATCTCAACCATGACGCACTTCCATGTGTCGTAATTGCATCTCCTTTTTCGGTAAGTTCGCGGTAAATAAACTGCAAATATTCGACTCCCGGGATTCCATAATTCCCATTGGCAATATTAAAATCAATTCCAACTCCAGTTGAGAAATTAAGGAAAGTAAGTACATGTCCGCTGTAATTACTTATCTGTCCGCCAAAGTGTTTAAATTTTGCCTGTAAAGGAAGATTTAGTTTGATGGCATCGTTTAATATCGACGTTTTATAATTAAATGATTCCCCGGCAGTAAAAATTTCCCTCACAGTATCACCTTTAAAAATAAAGTTTTCCCAGTTGATCCAGGTATCACTGAAAAAATGTGGTGTTTCTGTTACAAAGGAGGCTCCCGTCTCATCAAAATCACTATAAATTCTTTCGGCGTTGAAATGAGGATCATACATTCGATGTTTATCGCAGCCGTCGAGTGAACCTAATGTTAAAATGCTCTTTTCAGAAAGTTTCCAATTCACCGAAAACAATAGATGAGGCTTTATGGATTTCGATGTTCCAGCATAGATTTGCTGATGCAATCCTATGCTTAAGTCGAAATTATTTGAGGGAGCATATATTAAAACAGGTCTGAGAAAGGAACCGATAAGGGTATAACCTTCAACAATAGGATTGAAGTATTCATTGTTTTTAATAAAACTTATTGATTTAATGTCAAGCCATAAAGTTTCTTTATTTTCATTTAGAATCTCTTTCTCCTGACCATAAACAGGAAAGAAAAACCATAATAGGATGATCAGTGTTAAAACTATTCTCATATATTTGATTGTTACGATTGTAAAAGTAATAAAACATATCCCAAATAGTGTTAAATAAAAGGTTGATGATTCACAAGTTATTTTTTTTACGTTCTTTGCTTTTTAGTTGGAAAATGGAAAAATAAGTTTTTATGGATTCTTCATCTTCTACATTCAGGCGCTGGAACACGATTACCGGATGGATAATGTTTCTGATTTCATCTATGGTCTATATATTGACTGTTGAGCCTACAGTAAGTTTTTGGGATTGCGGTGAATTTATCCTGTCAGCATTCCGTTTGCAGGTTGGTCATCCTCCCGGAGCCCCTCTGTTTATTATGCTTGGTCGGATTGCAACTCTGTTTGCAGGTGGAGACACATCGAAGGTCGCTCTCGCTATGAATCTATTTTCAGCCATAAGCAGCGGGTTTGCTATAATGTTCCTTTTCTGGTCAATTACACACCTTGTAAGAAAAGCATTTTGCAACAATGGAATTCCAACAGGTAATCAAATTCTACCGGTTATTTTTTCAGGTATAATAGGAGCTCTTGCATATACGTTTTCCGATACTTTCTGGTTTTCCGCTGTTGAGGGTGAACTTTACGCGTTGTCGTCGCTTATGACTGCCCTTGTATTCTGGTGCATGTTGAAATGGGAAGATGAGGCCGATGAGCCTTACTCGGATAGATGGTTAATTCTTATTGCATATTTGATGGGACTTGGAATAGGTATCCACCGTCTTAATCTTCTTGTTCTTCCTGTGCTTGTGTTTATTTATTATTTCAGAAAATATAAGATTACAACAAAAGGTGTCCTCAAAACATTTGCACTTGCCGTGTTTATGTTATGGCTTATGGTTTTTGTGCTGATCCCCGGGCTGCCACGCGTTGCCGGATGGTTTGAACTGTTTTTTGTTAATATTCTTGGACTCCCTTATAATTCAGGTTTGCTTTTTTATGTTGCTTTAATAATAATTGTTCTTATTTTTGGGATTCGTTACTCACTGAAGAATAAAAAATATGTGCTTAATTATGTAATCACTGCTATTACTGTAATTTGTATCGGATACTCCTCATACGCTATGATTATTATCCGTTCTTCTGCCAAACCTCCAATGAATCAAAACGATCCGTCGAATATCTTTTCATTTATCTATTATATTAATATGGAGCAGTATGAAAGTTCTCCGAAATTATATGGCAATTATTACAATGCTCCTGTTATTGAAGTAAAAAATAAAATAGCGGGCTATAACAAGGTAAAAGGTCGTTATGAGCCTTATTATAAGCCAGTATATGATTATCATAAAGAGTTTAAGACTATTTTCCCGCGTATGTATAGTTCTGATCCTGATCATGAAGCCGCATATAAGTACTGGGGAAAGATAAAAGGCAGAAGATATACCGTAGAATCCTCTGCTGGGAAGAGAACTCTCGTATGTCCGACTTTTGTGGAGAATCTCCGCTTTTTCTTCAGGTATCAGATAGGCTTTATGTATTTCAGATATTTTATGTGGAACTTTTCAGGAAGACAGAACGATATACAGGGTAATGGAAATCCAATACATGGCAACTGGATAAGTGGTATTAATTTCATAGATGACGCACGTTTAGGTGATCAGGACAAGCTTCCGGATGATTTAAAGAACAATCCGGGGAGGAACACCTATTTTTTACTTCCTCTCCTGCTTGGGATTTGCGGAATGTACTGGCACTATAAAAGAAATAAACCGGATTTCTGGATCGTGGCGGGTTTCTTTTTTATGACAGGCCTGGCTATAATTGTTTATCTAAATCAATACCCCAATCAGCCTCGAGAAAGAGATTATGCTTATGCAGGATCATTCTATGCATTCTCTATATGGATAGGAGCTAGTTTTATGTTTGTATATGAATTGTTTAGAAAGCTAATTCCTGAAAAACCGTCATCACTACTTTCTTTTATTTTGTTATTGCTGGCTGTTCCTCTCCGCATGGCTTCGCAGAACTGGGACGATCACGATAGGTCGGGCCGCTATACGGCTCGCGATATAGGGGAAAATTATCTAATGTCAGTTGATAGCAATGCTATTCTTTTTACTTACGGCGACAATGATTCTTTCCCTTTATGGTATGTCCAGGATGTGGAAGGTGTAAGAAACGACGTGAGAGTGGCAAACCTGAGTTATATTCAGGCTGGATGGTATATCGAAATGATGAGAAGGAAGGCATGGAATTCAGACCCTCTACCTTTTTCTCTGGACCAGGAAAAATATATGGAAGGAAAGAGAAACCAGTTACCAGTTAATGACAGAATTGGGAAACCCATACCACTACGTCAGGCAGTAAGTTTTGTCGGGCTCGACGATCCAGAGGCAATGATTGACATTACAGGGAAAGGCGATTACCTGAACTATCTCCCATCAAATAAATTTATTATTGATGTGGATACTTCCATCGTATTTTCAAACGGCACTGTGAAAAGTTACTTTGCCGACAGTCTTCTTTCTCCGATTATATGGGAATATACTGAAACCGATGCTTTTAAAGGCGACCTTGCAATTATGGATATACTTGCCACAAATAATTGGAAGCGGCCGGTTTGTTTTTCAACCACAGTTCCTGCATCACAATATAAAGGGCTTGAAAGATTCTTTATAAAAGAGGGGCTTGCATATAGAGTTGCACCGGTCAGAACCGGTACACCTAAACCCGGAGAATTCGGAATGATTGACCATATTGTAATGTATGATAATATCATGAATAAGTTCAAATGGGGAAATGCTTCAAGTCCAGATGTTTACCTTGACGAAAATATAAGGAGGATGTTTAGCATTTTCAGAAGTATGTTCGGCAGTCTGGCTTTAAGGCTTATTGATATAGGCGATACGGTTCGTGCTAAAGAAGTTGCACAAAAGGGTTATGAACTTATTCCCGAAGAAAAAATGCCGCACGACTATTTTTCAATTGATTTTGCTGAAGTTTTAATAAGATCAGGATATAAGGAGGAGGGTTTAGAATTAATCAATAAAATCCTAAATTATTCCAAAGTTTACCTTCAGTATTGCGTGGAACTTCCTGCCGATAAAAGGTTCGGGATGGACTATTCGATAGGACTTAATATGCAGGCATTTATTGATATCTATAGAATGTGCTTGAGGCTTGGTATGAATGAATTGGCTGATTCACTCGAGAAAGAACTAAATATGTACTACTCGATACTTTATCCTTCAATTATGTAAAATGGCTGTTTATGAAATACCTGCATATACTGCATGGTTTTTCCGGTCGGTCCTGATAAAATTACATACACATGAAAAGTTGATATGCCTGAGCTTCGACGATGGACCTGATCCTGAATCAACCTTTCCAATTCTTCAAATCCTTGAGAAGTATAATATAAGGGCTATATTTTTTTGTACTGGAGAAAGAGGTAAAAAATTTCCAGATTTGATGTCGCTATTGAAAGATCAGGGACATCTAATCGGCAATCACTCTTTCAGCCATTATGATGGTTTCAAAACTCCGAAAAAGAAATATCTGAATGATATTGAACTTGCAGCAGATATTACATCAAATATTTTTTTCAGGCCGCCTTACGGTCGTATGCTTCCAGGTCAGTATCTTAATCTAAGGCAGAAATATAAAATTATTTTGTGGCATCTTCTTGCCGACGATTACAGTGAGAAGAAAAGAGACAATAAAATTGCTGTTGATCTTTTGAAAAAGTTAACTCCCGGTTCTATAGTTGCTCTTCATGATAAGCCGGTGAGCTTGAAAAGAGGCTTTCTTGAAGAATTTATTACAGGATGTCTGAATTCAGGATATTCTTTTGTATTGCCCGATTATATAACCTGAAAATTTATAGTAATTAATAAAGGCAGAAATAGTAATTTTGGAGGCATTAATTAATAAAGTATGAAAATTCTCATATTAGGTTCTGGCGGCCGTGAACATGCAATTGCATGGAAGCTTGCACAAAGTCCAAAAGTTTCACAGCTTTATATTGCACCCGGTAATGCTGGTACATCTACCTGCGGCATTAATATTGATATTGATCCTGAAAATTTTGATGATGTAAAGGAAACTGTTCTTTCTACAGGTACCGAAATGGTTGTAGTTGGCCCCGAAGCACCTCTAGTTGCTGGCATTCATGATTTTTTTCTTAATGATGAACAATTAAAACAAGTCCCTGTAATAGGACCTCAAAAATCAGGAGCTGTTCTTGAAGGTAGCAAGGATTTCGCAAAAGCTTTTATGAAAAAATATGGCATTCCTACAGGTGATTACCGGACATTTGACATTCAGAATGCTGGCGAAGCACGTGCTTTTCTTGAATCGCTTCAGCCTCCATATGTTCTTAAAGCTGATGGTCTTGCAGCCGGAAAAGGGGTCATTATCCTTAACTCTATAGATGAAGCACTCGGGGAATTAGATGCAATGCTGAAAGGAAAATTTGGTGATGCAGGTAAAAAGGTAATTATTGAACAATTTATGCGAGGTGTCGAAGTGTCGGTTTTTATTGTTACAGATGGGAAAAATTATCGTTTACTACCGGAAGCCAAGGATTATAAAAGAGCAGGAAAGAACGACACAGGGCCAAATACAGGTGGGATGGGGTCGGTTTCACCTGTTCCTTTTGCCAATAATCTTTTTATGTACAAAGTTGAAAAAAGAATCATTAAACCCACACTTGAAGGATTGGAGAAGGAAGGAATTAAATACAAAGGCGTAATATTCTTTGGTTTAATAAGTGTTGATGGCGAACCGTATGTCATTGAATATAATGTCAGGCTTGGCGATCCAGAGGCACAGGCAATTCTTCCAAGAATAAAATCTGATTTTGTCGACTTGCTTGAAGGTATCGTAAAAGAAGACATTATACGACAAAAAATATGTATTGACGAAAGATTTGTTGCAACTATTGTATTAGCATCGGAAGGCTACCCGGGGAAATATGAAAAGGGTATGCCGATTTATGGTCTCGACCTTGTATCGGATTGTATTATTTTTCATGCCGGAACAAAGAAACAAGATGGAAAAATAGTCACTAATGGCGGAAGAGTACTTGCATTGTGCGCATACGGGCAAACTCTTTATGAAGCACTTCAGACAGCATACAAAAATGCTGCACTTGTCTCCTGGAACGGAATATATTACAGAACAGAAATAGGTTTTGATCTTCTATGAAATGTTTTTAAGGTTGTTTAAAAGCATTGGGCTGCGCGGAATTCTGCTGAATATCATAATAATTACGTTGCTATGGATCGGCGCATTTACACAAGAATACCAATCAGTTTCTTATTTCGATGAAACTCCAATGCCATTATATAAACTTTTACAAAACATAGCGAGGAAACCCATTCAAGGAACAGCTATTTCTTTTATCTTAGTTCTTATTGTATCTTTTCTTGTTACATATCTTAATGATTCGTTATTTTTTATCCCTGCAAGAAATTATCTCCCTTCTTTTATTTATGGTTTTTTCAGTGCCTTTTTTGTACAATACCAGAGACTTAATCCAGTTATTCCGGCTTCGATTTTTCTCATTTATGCTTTAAAACGGATAATGGACTCGTACCATAAAAAAGGAACGGCCTTCAGTTTTTTCGATGCATCATTGCTAATAGGCACCGGAAGCCTATTTTATGCAAACCTTATCTGGTTTGGCGTTATAATTTTAGTCGGAGTTATATTAATCAGGGGATATAATTTCAAAGAATTGGCACTCTCTGCAGCCGGTCTTGTAGTTCCATTTGTTATAACTGCAGCAGTCTTTTATTTGTTTTCAATCGAACCGGCTTCACTTATAGAATCTTTACATGATAATCTGTTTAGTAGAATGCCGGATCATGATTTTTCGTCTGCAGAAAGCGTTGTGATTATTATTGCCAGCCTTTCGGTTATAACAGGGATATTTTTTCTTTTATCACGAATAAATGGAATGAAAATTAAATCGAGAGAAATCTTTATTCTTCTGATCTGGGTTTTTGTTCTTTCGATAATGCTCTTCTTATTTTCACCATGCGCTTCAGCTGAACTGATATACCTTGCAGCAATCCCTGCAGTATATTTTATATCTTATTTTCTGATTTATAATAAAACAAAAGCAATAAAAGAAATTATGATTGCGGCTTTATTTTTATCTGCCGTAGCTATTCAGATTCTTCGATATTTTTAAAATCGAAATATTACTATTTAACCAGAGATACTATTCCTACTCCGAGACCTTGCTGGAAACCTCTGAAATCGAAAAACAGTTTATATGTACCTGTTTTGTTACAGACGAATTCAACTGAAGAATATGTTTTACCTGTTTTAGGGTCGAATGATTGCAAAACAGTTCTGCCTGTATCATCAACCAGCTTCATAATCAATTCTCCAGGTGAATTTTCATCATTGCATAATGTAAATTTATATTTCATGTTTTTGCTAAGTGCAAAAACCTGTTTATATCTGAATTCGTTCTGGGATTCCGATTTTCCAAGTTGAACTCGAAAATCCTTAAGATAAGTAGTGTTAGGGCCAGCATTCATAACACACTTACCTGTAAGAGGATCGGTTGCCTGACCTTTCAAAAAGTCAAGCAGCAAAAATGAGCATAAAAATATAGAAAGTAGTTTTTTCATTCTAATTATTTGATATCAGTTTGTTTCTGATTTTTTCTGTAGTATTTATAATAGCCTTGAGTTGTTCATCTGTCATTTCAACTCTGCTCTGGTCGGTCTGTATCACGACCAACGAACCATCTTTTTCAACCGTACGTGGTTCTCCAATGGTATATGTTATTTTTACTTCCCTGTAGATATCTTTTAGCTCTTTCATATCGTTGCATAGATCTGAATATTCCTTCCCAAGATTACAATATGGGGCTAAAAGCATGATAAGGTCATTGAGAATAACTTTTTGTTCACCAACCCTGTTGCGAAGTAAAGTATCAGGGTATTGTTTCAGAACTTGAGTTGCAAAATACTGTCCTTCTATCCATACGCCTGTAATCATAAGAGCAGAAAGTTGACCTCTTCCTTTTTCTCTCAGAAACTTATCTATCTGGTTATAAGAATTAAGCGAAAGGTAAAGAAGAGAGTCTAGGTTTGTCCTGTTGAGAGATAATCTTCTAAGTGCATCAAAATCAAAAAATTGACCTACATTTATATCGTCAGCTAGTTTCTTGATCGAAGAAAGAATATCTACAGAATTGCCAGTTTTCTCGTACATGTTCAGATATCCAAGATCTGCACCAAGAATGCCAAGCATTAATGCTTTTTTGAAGCTTGTATTTTGACGAGAAACATCTATGGAAGAAGCAAGGAAACTAGTAGTAAATGGGACAGAAATCCGCTGAAGAATATCTGCAATTTCAACAGGAGAAGTAATATTTCTTGATATATCGTCAATCGCTTCCTCGCTAAGTTGTTCAACTTGCGCCAAAGGAACTGAATCTTCAGAAGGGAAAACAAAATGTGAATTTTTTATCGAAGGAGAGTTGCAACCGTAGTGAAGAATTACGAGGCATAAAACAATGATAAGTGAAAAATCCTTCATTTTAATTGGATTTCAATTATACAAAAATAATAATTTTAACATAGCCAGAACATTAATTTGATTTATTAAATCTTAATTTTTCGATATAATTTACCAGTTTACCAAAAACTTCAAAATAAAGGGTTATATAAAAAATAATAGTACTTAACATAATAAAAGTAATGTTGAAATCGAAAGTATCAAACATCCTGCCGAAGAAATATTTTGAAGGTGCAAAAAAATGAGTTCTGAACGATAGTGGGCCTTTCTTTTCAGGGTCCAGATATATAGGATCGTAATTTTGTACAAATGAATTTTTATATTCCAGGATTTTATTTCTGTCCTTTTCATAAAACTTTGTAATTATCTCCTGAAGTTTCAGGTTACCATATTTATTTTCCAACCTCCTGATCTCATCTCTGTTGGCAATATAAAAATTATCCCATTCGTCTGATATTTTATTCCCTATATTGTTAAAATTATTGCCTACATATTGAAGATATGACAAAGTATTTTTATAAAGTTCAAAATTGTATTTTTCTGGTGTAAGATCGTTTATATATTTGAAAGGCTGCAGTGTCGGGAATTTACTTTCGAGTTTTAGTAATTCATTTTTTATAAGTTCCAGTTTACCATATTGTTTTAATTCATCACTTATTAACGGGGCTTTGCCCGGATTATTCATCTGAAGTGTCAGTTTACGATAAATTGAATCTGTCTTCTCAAGGGCATTAATAAGTGCAGGAATCAACCTGACGGAGTGGTAGTTGGCTATGCTGAGGTTTTTCTTGTAATCATATATTGTAGCTCCTTGTTCGCTTTCGCTGAAACGGCTGTACCGGTTATCCTTGAATTGTGTTACCATTAATGCTTCGTATGTCCATCGTGTGGGCATAAGTTCTGCAATAATAGGCACTTTGTCTATACTGCTGATATTCTTGTTTAGCTTGTCAAATGGGAACATAGCCCCACTTAATACCATCATAGGTATGATAATAAGCGGAATAACTATATAAATAGTTATTGCCGAATTAAAACTGGCAGAAATATTCAAGCCTATTATGTTAGAAAAGAAAGCAGTTGTAAATAATGCAAGGAAGTATTTCCAGAAAAGGCCTTTAACTTCGAGAATAGGGTTGGCTATAATCAGGAAGAGGAAAACCTGTATTACAGATATAAAAAAGAGTATGGTAATTTTTGAAAAGAGATAACTGTTCCGGCTTAGGTTAAGAAAATGTTCCCGTTTCAATATCTTTCTATCACGAAAAATTTCTTCGGCACTGATAGTAAGACCAAGAAAAAGGGCTACAATAATTCCCATAAAAATGTATATAGGAATATTTTCATTGTCATAAAATACATAAATTCTGGAAGAGGGGTCGGGGATATATCTAATTATAAAAGCCAGAATAAATCCGAGGATAGGTGCTTCAAGAAGTGTAAGAACGATGTATTGCTTATTGGCAATTTTGCTTTTAAAATCGCGGTTAAGGCATATCATGAACTGTTTAAATTTAGATGGTCTGTCGAGATTGCTTTGTGGGTGTTCATGAATATCGTTTACAGGATTAATAAGTTGTTTCTCCGCAAATATTGCCGCCCATTTCTCAGGTTTAGTCTTTCTTTTATCAGTATAACGTCCGAATTCATCTACAACATGCGCTTCCAGGATATTGAATATAATTTCTGGATTTACATTACCACATGTTGGACACTCGCCTATTGAAGCGTTTATCTGGGCATCGAGTGTTTTGAAATAAATGATTGCTTCGACCGGATTGCCAAAATAAACGAGATACCCACCCTTATCCATAATTATTACATCGTCGAAGAGCCTGAATATATCGGATGAAGGCTGGTGAATTACAGTGACAATAAGTTTACCTTTAAAGGTAAGGTCGCGCAGGAAGTCCATAATATTTTCCGAATCTCTTGACGAAAGCCCTGATGTGGGCTCATCAAGAAAGAGAACTGATGGCTCTCTGATAAGTTCCAATGCAATATTAAGTCTTTTTCTTTCTCCTCCGCTTATGACATTTTTAAGAGGCGATCCTACTTTAAGATTCCTTTTTTCCCATAATCCAAGAGTTGAAAGAGTTTGTTCCGTAATTTTTTTAATTTCTTCAGAACTTTTGCTTCCGAAACACTGGCGTGCGGCAAAGTAAAGATTTTCGAAAACTGTCAGCTCATCTATAAGCAGGTCGTACTGAGGAACAAAACCAATCACTCCTTCAATTGCTTGTCGATTTTTATTAATGTCAAACCCGTTAATTTTTACACTTCCAGATGTCGGTTTAAGTATTCCGCTCATAAGATTTATCAGGGTGGTTTTCCCTGATCCGCTAACGCCAAGAATACCTACAAGATTTCCTCCTTGGAGCGAAAAACTTACGTTATTTACAGCCGTTACTCCATCCCTGAACTTATAGGTAAGGTTATCAACCTTGAAGTTGATTTTATATTTAATCTCTTCTGATAAAAAGATAGAATTAATATCGCTGTAAAAAATGGGCTGTGATTGCTGGCTTTTTATTGAGCTTCCATTTGCAAACGTATAGATTCTTCCTGACAGGGCCGGAAGACCATTCAAATAAAGCTGGCCAGTTGAAAAATATTTGAAAAAATAAAGATTTACACTGGGCAGTCTGAGAAAAATTAACAAAGCATCGCCATAGCCAGGTAAAGGTCTTTTCAAGAATTTGTTTTGCCCTTCTCCTGGTTTTATAAAAAGTATTTTGGGATTCACCAGTCCTTCAGGAGAGTTATTCCTTACAAATTGTTCAATTGCAATAACTTCATCACGACTAATTTTAAATACTTCGGTAACTGTAATAATAATATTCATTCTCTGAGGTGTAAACTGGCCGGAAGTATTCAAAAGCTCATACAACCAAACTACTACAACTGCTTTTTGTTGTTGGTTGAGGCTTTTATTTATTTTTTTGCATATTCGGAGTATCTTTACGGAATCGGATACTGTAGGGACGGAGTATTCTTTTGGCGTCATTTTGCCTACGGGTCCGGCAAAAGTATCGAATAATGCCATGTATTTATCAACCGATTCACTTGTAAGCCGTTTAGAAAGAAAATTATAAACGTATTCTCTTTCATCTGAAAGAGTTCCGTAATCCTGCTTTACAATCATAGCAAATAATTCCATCAGGGCTTTCAGGATCTCCTCACTCATTTATTGAGCTGATTTATCTTTTCAAAATATTTTTTTCACTGTTACTTACGCTTACACCTAAATTACTTTGTAATGTTTTTATCTTGTTGCCACCCATTTAATAGATTCTTTTCCGGTATTTGCTGTTCCTTCAATATTATTGCCTTTAATCGTTCCTTTATAAAATGTTTTACCAGCATAAAATGAAATTTCATTACCACTTATTTTACCACCCGTGATTACTTCCTTTTTGTTTTTTGAAATAATCTCTCCCGACACCATCTGGAAATTTTGATTGAAAACAATTTCACCATCAGGCTGTAGTTTCCATCTTCCCTCCACTTTTGCAGGAACGATCCATAGATAAGCAGTATTCCATGCAGACAAATCTTCAACTGTAGCAGTGTCGTCAGGAATCCATTCGCCCATAGTGAACGTGTTAGAAACAATTCTTGTTCCGGGTTTCATGTCGAGTATCCGAGGTCTGAGACGAAGATTGATATCGGGAAGAAGAAACATTGTTACAACTGTTGCCTTTGAAAAATCGTATTCAAAAAGGTCTCCGTTGAAAAATTCAACTTTGTCTTTAACTCCTTCTTTTGCTGCATTTTTATAAGAAAGCTCTACCATGTTGGGGTTATATTCAACACCAATTGCTTTTGCACCTCTTTTTGCAGCCGCAATTACGGTTCTTCCGTCACCTGAACCAAGATCGACCAGTATATCCCCTGGTTTAACGTTTGCAAGATCCAACATTTTTTCAACCAGGCTCTGAGGGGTTGGAACCCATACAACATCCTTGCCCTCCTGACCAACTTCCGGCTGAAATTCTTTGTTGTTACGTTTATTTTCCTGAGAAATGAGTTGAGTTGAAATGAGAAAGAGAGAAATCGCGATGGCCGATAGCCGTTTTAAATAAGAAATATTTTTTTTCATAGTTAATTTAATTTTATTTTGTTTTATTAATAAAGTATTAATCTAATTTTCAAATGGAAATAAATTTTATGATATTTAAAAATTTGTACGTCATACTTTTTATTTGTTTGCCTTTATATTTATCAAGAAGTCAAAAATAACATAATTTATTAAGTAATAAACAACTTAAATTTTAAAATAAAAATTAAAAAATATTAAATTATATTCAGTTTAAAATTTCAAACATATTTTGTATTAACCAATAATCTTACAAAATTTGCATCTCGATTAAAAAATTTAAAAATGAATTTTAAACGCCGTGAGTTTCTTAAACTGGGCGGTATTACTTTAGCAGGTTCTATTATGATTCCACCGTTTTTAAAATCATGTAAAGGGTCAGTACTTTCAGGAAATAGTGAGAGTTACCTGAATCATTTTGAGGTGACGCTGAATCAGCTTCAGGAAGTTATATCTGCCGCAATGGGGAAAGGGGCCGATTATGCAGACCTCTTTTTCGAACATACACTTGAAAATTATGCCAGTCTCGAAGACCGGAAAGTAAATCAGGCCTATTCAAATATCAATTTTGGAGTTGGCATCAGAGTACTTAAAGGAGAACAAACCGGCTATGCTTTTTCTGAGGACCTTAAGCAGGAAGCAATGATTAATGCTGCAAAAACCGCTGCCAATATAGCCGACAGTTCAGGCAAGGTTAATCCTGTAAACGTATCGGAATACATAGCTCCAAATTATTATCCGGTTAAAAAATCGTGGGAGGAAACTTCTGTAAGAGATAAAGTGCCTTATTTACAAAAGATAAATGACCGAATTTTTGAACTCGATAGTCATGTTATTAAAGTGAATGCAACAATAGGCGATACAACATCTTACATACTTTTTTACAATTCTGAAGGAAAACTAACCTGGGATTACCGGCCACTCGTATTTATGTATGTAACATGCATTATGGAGAAAGACGGAAGAATAGAAAATTATACTTCTTCCAGGTCGGCTCGCCAAGGTTCGGAATTTCTTACAGAAGACCTCATTGAAAAACTAGCAACGGAAGCAGTAAATAAAACTCTGATTCTTTTTGATGCTGTAAAACCCAAGGCAGGTGAAATGGAAGTTGTGATGAGTGCAGGTGAATCGGGTATTCTCCTTCATGAAGCGATTGGTCATGCTTTTGAAGCCGACTTTAACAGAAAAAAAACTTCAATATTTTCGGATAAGATGGGACAAAAGGTGGCCGAATCATTCATCAGTATTTATGACGACGGCACTCTTATCGCGAATAGAGGCTCTTTAAATGTTGACGACGAAGGTAACCCCACAGAAAGAACACCGCTTGTCAAAGACGGTATTCTTACAAGCTATTTACATGACAGGATAAGCGCCAATTATTATAAAGTGAAGCCAACAGGTAACGGCCGCAGACAGGATTTCAGAAATGTTCCGATACCAAGAATGAGGTGCACAACAATGGAAAATGGTCCACATACGAAGGAAGAAATTATCGCCAGCGTTAAAAACGGTATTTATGTTGACACTTTCAGCAACGGCCAGGTAAACATCGGCGCCGGTGATTTTACCTTCTTTGTAAAATCGGGCAATCTCATTGAAAATGGTAAATTAACACGTCCTATTAAGGATATCAATATCATTGGAAACGGACCACAAGCTCTTGCCGATATTGTTATGGCCGCAAACGATTCCAAACTATCCGATTCTACTTGGACATGCGGCAAGGACGGACAGGGCGTTCCTGTTTCTATGGGACTGCCAACTGTTAAAATCAGGAAACTTACAGTCGGCGGAATGAATACCTGAATTATTTAAAGGTTTATATTATGAACACAAAAGAAAAATATGCACTTGCTGAAGAAGTTATTGCTTTTGCACTTAAAAATGGAGCACAGCAAGTTTCGGTTGCAATAGAAGATAGTAGAGGTAACGATATAGAAATCCGTAACCGGCAAATCGATCGTCTTACCGAATCTAACAGGAACGGTCTAACCTTAAGGCTCTTCGTTGACAAAAAATATTCTGTCCATTCAACAAACAGACTCAAAAAAGATGAGCTTTTTAAATTCACAGAAGAAGCTATTGCTGCCACCCGATTTCTTGCAGAAGATGAATACCGTTATCTGCCTGAACCCGATCTGTACTACAAAGGTGGTGGATCAGACCTTTATATTTTTGACACTTCCCTTGAATCGATCCAAGCAAAAGAGAAAATTAATCTTGCTTTCCAGATACATGATGAAGCATGGGAGAAAGATGAAAGTATAATTTCTGTAAGTTCTTTTTATTCCGATTCAATAAGTAGCGGAGTAATGGTTACGAGCAATGGTTTTAAAGGTGACATTGCCCGTACCGACATATCTATTTATGCAACCGTATCAGTAAAAGATGAACAAAGCCGACCTTCTGACTACTGGTTCGAAAGCGGGCTCTTTTTTGATAAACTCGAAAAAACAGGCATAGGACAAAAAGCACTCGAAAGAACTCTCAGAAAAAGAGGAGCAAGAAAAATAAAATCCGGAAAGTATCCCATGATACTCGAAAACAGAATTGCAACAAGTCTGCTTAGCCCCATTTTCACTGCACTTAACGGCTATAGCATTTATCAGAAACAATCTTTCCTCGCAGGTAAAGCCGGCAAACAGGTTACTTCTGATATCTTTATGATTGATGACGACCCTACACTTAAATCGGAACCAGGTTCCAGGCTTTTCGATGAGGAAGGACTTGCTGCTGTCAAAAGACCGGTTATTGAGAATGGAATATTGCGAAATTATTATATTGATACATATTATGGCAGGAAACTTGGGATGAAGCCTACATCAGGCAGTACCTCAAATATAATTTTTAAAGGAGGGGATAAAAACCTTACAGCACTGACATCCTCCCTTAAAAAGGGAATACTTGTAACAGGTTTCAACGGCGGAAATTGTAACGGTTCGACAGGTGATTTTTCCTATGGAATAGAAGGTTTTTATGTAGAAGGAGGCAAAATAATCCATCCTGTTAATGAAATGAATATTACAGGTAATATGAATGACCTGTGGTTTAGACTTATTGAAGTGGGTAATGATTTTATGAAAGGGACTTCCGTAAAAATACCATCTTTGTTGATAGACGCTGTCGACTTCAGCGGAATGTAATAAAAGGCAAGTTGCAAACCCAACAAACTCTGTTTTTGTTTTAATATTTATTTTATATAACAATATAATATGAATCACAAAATTTTTTTATTGCCACTGTTATTGCTTCTTTCCTGTACAGGGAAACAAGTTACATCGGAAAAATCAACCTCTAAAGTGACATCTTTCAACCCTGAAAAAAGAATAGTCACCGTTTACACCACGGCAAGGGATACAAACCTGAGGATTACTATGACAGGCACTTTGAGTTTTAAGAAGCTTGAAACTACTTCTGAAAGACAGATCTATATTTTTCTGGATCCTTCAAAAACCGATCAGACACTTATTGGTATCGGGGGCGCACTTACTGACGCAGCAGCAGAAACATTTTCTAAACTGCCACCCGATAAACAGGAAGAGATTTTACAGGCATATTATAGTGTTGATAAAGGGATAGGATATACACTTGCAAGAACGAATATCAATAGCTGCGATTTTTCGAGCGCCAGTTATACATATATAGATGAGGGTGATAAGGAGCTTAAGACATTCGATATAAAACCTGACAGGCAATTTAAGATTCCACTTATTAAAAGAGCATTGAATGCTACAGGCGGGCATCTAACTCTTTTTGCAAGTCCTTGGAGCCCTCCGGCTTTTATGAAAGACAATAATGATATGCTTCACGGCGGTAAGCTTAAACCGGAATATTATGGATCATGGGCTCTTTATTTTACGAAATTTATTAAAAGCTATGCAAACGAAGGCATACCTGTATGGGGCATAACCATCCAGAACGAACCAATGGCAACACAGACGTGGGAATCGTGTATTTATTTTGCAGAGGATGAAAGAGACTTCCTGAAAAACTACCTTGGCCCCACTATGAAGAATGAAGGACTTAAAGATGTCAAAATAATGGTATGGGATCACAACCGTGACCTTATTATTCAAAGAGCTCAAACAATATTTAATGATCCTGAAGCAGCAAAATATGCATGGGGAACCGCATTTCACTGGTATGAGGACTGGTCGGGAGGGGAACAGATGTATCAGAATGTTGAATACGTTCACCGTTTCTGGCCCGATAAGCACTTATTATTCACCGAGGGAACTCCTGCAAGTTTTAATCCCGAAAGATATAATTCATGGAGCCTTGGCGAAGAGTATGGAAAATCAATGATTCACGATTTCAATTCAGGTACCGAAGGATGGACTGACTGGAATATACTGCTCGATGAGCAGGGCGGGCCGAACCATGTGGGTAATTATTGCTTTGCGCCGATTCATGCCAATACAAGGACAGGAGAACTTATATATACTAATTCATACTATTATATCGGCCATTTTTCTAAGTTCATAAGACCCGGAGCAAGAAGAATTCTTTCAGCATCGAGCCGGAGTATGCTTCTGACAACCGCATTTATGAACGATGACGGCAAAATTGCCGTTATAGTAATGAATCCGACCGACAGGAAAGCAGTTTATAACATGTGTGTAGATTCTTATTACACTGAACTGGAAACCCTGCCCCATTCTATTCAGACACTGGTTTTCTGATGCAAAGCGAGACTGTCTCATAAGAGACTGTCTCAGAAAAAGATATTAATAAGTAACGTACGACGACCCGCATTCAACAAAATGCACTGGTATATCTTTTATAAAGCTTCTTAACCATTCTGCGGCATACTCCATTCCTCCCTCCTCCGAAGGTATATGCCCAAGGAAAATAATTGCCTTTTTCTTGCCCTGAAGCACCGCATCGCGAACGTATTCGTAAGTCTCCCATTGAGACACTTCGCCTGCAATCACAACGTCGGTTTCAGGCTCCCTTAGCATGGCAAAATGTACAGCACTGCCAGGCGCACCTGCCGAGAAAGTAATATTCGATACTTTCATGGCCGGATTGCCAATAACCTGCAAAGCATTTTGAGGGAATACCTTTTTTAGATGCTTAACAAGCCCATCGAGGGTTGTTTCCGGTACAATAAACCTATTGTCGGTTCCGCTTACAAGATATTTATCTAACTGAAGTTTTCTGGCCATCCCAAAGTCGATGCCGTCGGGTTTCATACTGTGAATGTAGTCGTGGAATCTCCAGATAACAAGCTTATGGCAATCAATGCATCTTTTCTTTGCGAGAAAAACAGAATCATCTTTAAACTGCGCTGTTTCATCACGATGATTATAAAAAACCGGTTCATGAGTGATAATCAGATTGCAACCTAATTCCACAGCTTTTTTAAGTACATCCATTGTGGCAAACATACAGGTAACTATTCCGGTTACCTCAGTTTGAGGATCACCTGCTTTAAAAACATCAACAGTATTTGGGATAGGTTTACTGCCGGTTTGCTTAATTATGCTCTCGACAATAGAAGCTGCAGTGGCCTTGTCTGATTTCTGTCCTGAGGCAATCGGTACAGCCTGCAGAAAAGCAATAAAGAAAAAAATAACTATTCTGAGTTTCATGTTCAAAAAATTTAATTAGCTTTCTAAATGATAAAAACTGTACTTTCAAATTTATGAAAACAATTCATATAAAAAGCAATCGGAGATATTTATTAAAATAAATAGGAGTTTAAAAGTCATACGTTATGATTAAGAAATGTTTTTTGCTCTTTATGTTAACCGGCACAATGATGTTAACATGCTTTTCACAGGGAGATTCTGGAAATACGGCAGTCGTTTTACGAAAATATAACAGCTCTCTGTCGGGTGAAAATATCTTTTTATTTAAGCCGGAGAATGATATGAAGGAAGTACAATTAGTCATAGACACCTTGTTTGCGAGGCAGTCAGACCGCAGAAGTGAATTCAATCTGAACAGGTATGCTCTTATGTTCATGCCAGGTGAATATAAGCTCGATGTAAAAGTTGATTACTATATGCAGGTTCTGGGACTTGGTACTTCACCCAAAGATGTTGTAATACATGGTGCTGTAAGGTCGAATACAACACATGGAAACAGCGTTCTCACAAATTTCTGGCGTTCGGTTGAAAATTTAACCGTAATACCTGAAAAGGATTCAACTATGGTGTGGGGAGTCTCACAAGCCGCACCCTTGAGGAGAATCTATGTAAAAGGAAACTTACAGTTATTCGATAAGGGTTATGCAAGCGGGGGCTTCCTTGCCGACTCTAAAATTGACGGGAAAATAACATCTGGTCCCCAGCAACAATGGTTCACACGAAATAGTGAGTTCAAAAAATGGGAGGGAGGAGTATGGAATATGATGTTTGTAGGCGTACCACAAGCTCCTGAGGAAAAATGGCCGGAAAATCCATATACCGTAATCAATACTGCGCCGGTTATCAGAGAAAAGCCATGGCTTTCGCACGATTCGAAAGGCTTTTTTGTAAACCTGCCTGCGCTGAAATATAATTCATCAGGATGTTCATGGTCAAATGGCGAAAAAGAAAGGAAAATAATCAGACTTAATAAATTCTATGTTGCTAAACCTGGTGCAGATAATTCCTCCACAATCAATAAAGCTCTTTTGAAGGGGAATCATATATTGTTTACACCCGGAATATATTATCTGGATGAATGCCTGAAGGTTTCCAGACCGGGTACTATTATTATGGGTACAGGAATGGCCACATTAATACCTGAAAAGGGCAATACTGTTATGGAATTGTCGGATGTGGACGGGATTGTTGTATGCGGTCTCACCTTTGATGCCGGTCCGGTATATTCCAAAGAGCTCTTCGTAGCAGGCCCTGCAAAATCAGATAAAAGGCATACCTCAAATCCAATATCACTTCATGATTTGTTCTTCAGGGTAGGAGGTCATGCCGAAGGCTCAGCAGGAGCATGCCTTGTAGTGAATAGTAATGATGTAATTATCGACCATGTATGGCTCTGGAGAGCGGACCATGGAAACGGAGTCGGCTGGTATAAAAACAAATGTGCAAACGGACTTATTGTTAACGGCGATTATGTAACTGTTTATGGTCTGTTTAATGAACATTTTCAGGAATATCAGACATTGTGGAACGGCGAAAACGGAAGAGTATATTTTTACCAGAGTGAAATGCCATACGACCCTCCTTCCGTCGATGAATGGAAGCATAACGGCACTTACGGATATGCTTCATATAAGGTGGCAGACCATGTAAAAAGCCATGAGGCATGGGGACTGGGTATATACAATGTTTTTTACGACGCCCCTATAATAGTTGATATGGCAATTGAAACTCCACCTGAAATAGAGAATTATATTCATAATAAAATTATCTACTGGCTTAACGGAAATAAGGAAAGCGTTGTCAAAAGTATAATCAACGGCAAGGGAGGACAAATTGATGTAAAAAACAGGAAAGCGGCAATGAAATAATTTACATTCATTGCCAGGCATTTCTATAATAATAGTTTGCCGGGCTATTTATTATTCCTTTATAGCACCAGGACCGCCGACAACAGGTATTTTTATTGATGTGCCGTCGAGGTCAACGGTAAGCTTCGTTCCCGGGTCGGGCCATAAGGTAAATTCCCTGTCAGTTGAAAATATCATAAGACCTATTTGTTTTCCGGCAGGGATAATCTGGTCGTCGGGTTCAAGTTCGAAAGTCATCTCGTAAAACTGGCCCGGAACAAGCGGTTTACTTTCGGTTAACGACTTATAATTCTGGAGGTCGGCCCAGCCCCGTGTGATGATATTATCGGTTAATTTCGCACTTCTCGAATTATTCCACGGCAGAATAATCAGCCAAACGGACAGGTTTACTGCAGGCTTACTGCTTGCCGCTCTGATTTTTATTTCAGGCACTCCCGAGATATGTAAAGGTTCTTTAATCGGTTTTGTAACATACAGGAGCCTGTTGTCGGCCCATTCTGCCTGTGCAAGTGTGCTGCCGCTAAAAGAAAAATTGTCAGTAAACGTTTCACTGCCCTGACCTGAATGTTTTTCAGTCACAAGTCCTCCTGTTTTTATACCTCCTGAAGTAAGGAAAAATTCCACAGGTTTTGCATCTGGATTGGGATAATCTGGATAAGGTGTTGGTTTTAGCCTGTCGTCATTCTCCCGTACAATCCAGGCCCGCGGTTCGTTTTCAACTCCATTCGGAACGCCCCAGAGATACTTTGTAAACCATTTGTTCATCATCTGAAACGGTGGCTCACCACCATGGCCTCCCTGATGATAATAAATCTGAAGCGGGACTCCAGTTTGTTTAAGCACTTTGATAAACCTATAGCTATGTTCAGGAACGACATTCCAGTCGTTAAATGCGTGCGACATAAGTACTGCGGCTTTAAAGGAATTCATATAATTCATAAGGTCGCGTTCTGCCCAGAAGTCGTTATAATCGCCTGTTATCCGGTCTATACCATGCGCTATTATACCGTCTCTGTAAACAGAGTCGCACCATTTGCATCGCTCGGGATTAGAATGAATAAATTCATAGAGAACATCTGCATCTTCGCCCAGATAACCGCCAGGGCTTCTTACAAGGCCGTTTGAACGGTAGTAATGATAATACGATGTGTTTGGAGCTACGGGGATTATCGCCTCGAGTCCCTCCACTCCTGTTGTTGCGGCCGCAAACGCAAGGGTGCCGTTATAAGATGTTCCTGTCATTCCAACTTTGCCGGTAGTCCAGTAGGCTTTTACTTCCTCATTACCGTCAGGTGTTGTATAGCCTTTTGCTCTGCCGTTAAGCCAGTCAATGACGGCTTTAGGTGCCAGAGCCTCTATTCTTGTACCCACTGTCGGGCATCCCTGCGAAAGGCCGGTACCCGGGGCCGAGGAATGTATCACAATAAAGCCATAAGGCACCCATGTAGCTGTAAGCGATGTTGAAATAACCGGCCGCTTTATCCTTCTTTCCACCAGAGGCATGTGATTTCGGGGAGGAGGTACAGTGTTCAACTCATGCCTCACATTCCAGAAATATTGTTTCTCGGTGCTGCCTGTTCCGGCATAGTACGGGCTCGACTCATAAATAACCGGCAATTTGATACTGTCGGTTTCTGTTTGTTTTGGACGGGTAACATCAACATGCATCCTGTCAAGCTGGCCGTCTCCGTCGGAATCGAATTCAGTCTCAACCCACAGGTCATGCTGTATCCACTCTTTAGGATTTTCAAATTCGGGAATTTTCTGCGCTTCACCGTTAACTATAACAGGCACAACAACTTTAGAGCCATGCGATTGAACACGAGGCCTAGAGTCTTGTGCAGGTGACAGAATATCTGCCTGGCACAAGAATAATACGAAAACAATATTTATAATGGATAATACCGATTTCTTCATTTCAGGCAATCAGTTTTGAGTAATAATCCTGGTTTTTACAGGTTTGAACCCTTCGCAAGTTACTTCAACGCTGATTTCTCCTTTCGTTTTAGTTGAGCCTACGATTATCATGGCTTTGCCGCTGAATAATTCGAATGTGGTCGACTTGAATGAATCCAGGCCTCTTGGATTGCCGTTATCGACGCCTGCAAACTTTCCTGCGCCCAATACTTTTATTTCAAATTTATTATTTGCTGAAGGGCAAAGGTTTCCATCTTTATCAAGAGCTTCGACAAGTATAAATGAAAGGTCGCAGCCATCGGCTTTTATTGTGGTCCTGTCGGGTGTAAGCCTTAGCTGATATATACTGCCGGCAGTTTTGACAACCGCCTCACCTATTTTTTCACCTTCTTTATAAGCAATAGCTTTAAGCTCTCCAGGCTCATAGATTACGTCTTTCCACATAAGTCTGAAGCGTTCGACGGAATTTTCCGACCTGGGTTTTTTGCACATTTTCCCGAGAGACTTACCGTTTAAGAATAGTTCGGCACAGTCGCCATTTGTATAAACGAATACTGGCACTTGTTGCCCCTTCATATTTTCCCAGTTCCAGTGCGGTAGGATATGCACGGTATTGACATCCTGTCGCCAGTAGCTTTTGTAGAGATAATATCTGTCTTTAGGTATTCCGGCAAGGTCAACAATGCCGAAATAACTGCTTCTCGAAGCATCGGCGTTTGTAAGCCCGTTCATTCTTGCCCACATATTGCTGTAGGGTGTTGGCTCACCAAGATAATCGAAGCCCGTCCATACAAATTCTCCGGCAATATAAGGTTCTTCCTGTTGCCACATGAAATCATCGTCGGGTATTTCTGCCCATTGTGGAGCGTTGAGGTCGTATGAGCTTACCTGCATTGATTTTGTAAAGTCAGTCTTTTTTTCAGGAAGCGGTAGCTCATAAAATCCTCTCGTGCTTACTGTTGAGGCCGATTCAGTTATTATTACTGCTTTATTGGGTTCTATTTGCCTTGCAAGTTTGTAACGGCGTCCGTAGTTCCATGAATGCACATCGTAATAATCGAAATGGCGGAGAGCGGCACTTGCTTCATCGTTACAGACAAGCGTTACCGGACGAGTGGGATCGTACTTACGAACATAATTCACCATTGTATGCAGACGATGAAATCCATTGTTGATATTTCGTTGAACATCGCCTATTTCATTGCCTACACTCCAGATAAAAATGCACGGGTGATTCCGGTCGCGTACAACGAAGTTTCTTATGTTTCGTTGTGCAAAGTTTTCGAAATCTGTCGTATCGGTTATGTCGGCCTTAGCATCATATTTGTCAAAAGCTTCGTCGAAGAGCAGAAGTCCCATCCGGTCGCACAGTTCCGGCAGTTCAGGTGCAGGCACATTATGGCTTGAGCGTATTGCGTTCACTCCCATCTCTTTCATTATTTCGAGCTGACGTTCGAGAGCCCGTGTGTTTACTGCCGAGCCGAGGGCGCCAAGGTCGTGATGCATGCATACTCCTTTGAGCTGAACACGCCTGTCGTTGAGATAGAAACCGTTGTCGGCTGTAAAACGAATGTCTCTCACTCCGAAAGTCGAGGTATAATTGTCAACCTGTTTGTCTTTGTTAATGATAAATGTTTCGACACTATACAGATAAGGGTCTTCGATATCCCAGCGCCTCGGAGCGGTAAGGGTTATAGTGGTTTCGATGATTCTGTTTTTGCCGGCATTTATCTTTCCCTTTGCTTCCTTTTCGGCCACAGTATTGCCTGCCTGATTCTTGATGATATGTTTAACAACCACTTCCTCATTGGAATCTCCAGAGTTATTTACTGTTGTGGCAATCCTTACGTCGGCGTAATTGGGTTTGATTATCGGAGTGGTAATATATGTTCCCCAGATGTCAATATGGATGGGGTTGACTGCAATGATTTTTACATTACGGTATATTCCGGCGCCGGGGTACCAGCGGCTGTCGTGTTTACGTGTATCGGCGTGAACTGCGACGATATTCTCGCTTCCCGGCTTCACAAAACGTGTGATGTTAAGATAGAAAGAGTTGTATCCGTAGTCCCAGCTTCCTGCAGTTTGGCCGTTGACGTAAACTGTAGGAAAGGCCATCACACCGTCGAAAAGCATGTAAATTTGTCTGCCCGACCATGAAGCCGGTATATTGATTTTAATCCTGTACCAGCCTTCACCTCTCCATGGAAGTTTGCCCGTATTGCCGTCACCGTCCTTTATGAAAGGACCTTCTATAGCCCAGTCGTGCGGGACAACCACATTTTGCCATCCGGAGTCATTGAATGAAGGCATCTGAGCGTCGGATATTTCACCTTTGGCAAATTTCCAGCCTTCACGTAGTTCGAGGGTTATTCTTTCCTGTGCCGAAATATTCTCCAAAAAGAATAACAGGAAACCGAAAGTTATTGAAAGAATGCTCTTTTTCATTGCTGTAAATATTAACTGAAATTTATATCAAATATATGAATTATGTAATCTTTAAAACACTCAATTTTGTTCTCAGCAAATCATGGTATTTCTCTATCATTTCTTTTAACAGGAAACTTGCATCAATATATTCCTTCAATCGTGGAATTGCTGATGAAATGGTTCCCAGAACTTTGTCAATACTTTTTGAAGTTAATTCACATCGTTCCATTCCAAAATAGTCAACAAGAATTTTATGTATTAAAGGTAAATAGCGATTTGGAGAGTATTAAGTAAAATTTATTTTGAAGTCAATATATTGAACAATTATACACTCAAAGTAATGGTGGATTATGCCCCTGCGTCAGAAAGCAGGAGATAAGATTGAAATTGTCATAGAAGTAAAAGCAAATTCCGATGAGGGTTTCGACAGAACAACTCTTGATGCAAAAGTAAAGGAAACCTTACACCAGACCGGCGCGGAAATAGAAAAATGGGACGAGAAATAGAGTTGTTATTATTTATTAAAGGCAGGATTTTTAAAATTATTTTATTACTATTCTCTGGTTTCCTTATCAATATTACTCAGCATTTTTTTAAAATCTGATGTATTTATTAGAGGTAAGAAATAATCCTCGTATGAAGTACCTGCGGTGTAAGAAGCAAGAATTCCTCTTGCTGTTGAGTAAGTTACACTTAGTAAAGTAATCAAAAAGTCATCAGGGATATTCACATGGCCTTTTTCGTCCTTAATCAACACTTTCTCATAACCGATAAGCTTGAATTCACATTGAATCGTCGATCCAAACAATTTCAGAGGTTCAGTGCCTTCAGTTCGGTAGAAATAATCAATTCCTAATTTAATTGAAAGAATACCTGTTGTATTATAGTTAAATTCTATCTGAAAATTTCTTCGAATTCCAATTTTATCAATTTTTCTTACGATTATAGGAAATGCATCCCAAATTTAGCATTTTATAAATTACTTCTCATACTTATTGATTTTAAATCCTGAACTTAGTCATTGAATTCATTTGAGTTTTTCGCTATGTTTGAAGAAAAATTTATATGATAAATGAAATTAGAATTTCGGAACTCGATCCTGAAAAATTCATCGCTGAAAAAGTCAGGGAGATAAAGGAAACTGTTGGCAACGGAACTGCAATAAATGCTCTTTCGGGCGGAGTTGATTCGTCGGTTGTAACAATGCTAGGTCACAAGGCTCTGGGAAGCAGGTTAAGGAGCGTTTTCATTCAGAACGGCCTTATGAGGGAAGGCGAGCCCGAGTCGGTTGTGGAGACGTTTGGAAAACTTGGCGTCCCAGTTGAAATTATTGATGCCAGGAAGGAATTTCTCGATGCCCTGAAGGGGATTACTGATCCTGAAAAGAAGAGGGAAGCAATAACTCAAACTTTTTATAAAAAGGTTTTCGGCCGTATAGTAAGGGAAAGCGGAGCAAAGTTTCTTCTTCAGGGAACGATTCTTACCGATGTTGACGAAACCGTTGCAGGCATAAAACGTCAGCATAATGTTTTTGCACAGCTCGGCATTGACCCTGAGGAAGCGTTCGGATACCAGATCATCGAGCCCATTATACAGCTTCGTAAAGACGGGGTAAGGATGGTCGGTAAAGCACTTGGTCTGCCTGAGGAAATTTTCAACCGCATACCTTTCCCTGGTCCTGCTCTGGCTGCCCGTATTATAGGCGAGGTAACGGAAGAAAAGCTCGAAATTGTAAGAAAAGCCACTCGTATTGTTGAAAATCTCCTCAAGGGAACCGGAGCGTTTCAATATATGGCAATATTACACGGCGACCGGGTAACTGGGATACGGAACGGAAAACGTGATTTCGGGATGCAGATAGAAGTGCGCTGCTGGGATAGTACCGATGCCCGAACTGCAAAACCAACCCGTCTGACATTTGACGTTCTCGAAAAAGTGGCTTCGTCACTTTTGGACGAAGTTCCTGGAGTTGTTTCAGTTACGTATAACATAGCCCCTAAACCCCCTTCAACAATTGAAGCAGTTTAAGGCGGTTCAGATTGAAAATATTAAAAATATTATTAAAAAAAATTAAAATTTTCAATCTCAATTTATAATTTTGCCGGAAAATTCAAAGAATAATTTTCTGATGCCAAAATATTCTTATGATAAAGATAAAATAAAAATTCTTTTGCTCGAGGGTATTCATGAAAATGCCGTAAAGCTGTTTACTGAAAATGGTTATACCAATATTGAATATTACAAGGAAGCTTTGACCGGCGCTGAGCTGGAAAAGAAACTTCAGGAAACTTACATAATTGGTATCAGAAGCCGTACTGAGCTACGAAGAGATATTCTTCATAAAGCACCCAAGCTGTTTGCAATAGGATGTTTCAGCATCGGAACCAATCAGGTTGACCTTTACGATGCAAAAATGCTCGGAATTCCGGTTTTCAATGCTCCTTTTTCCAACACTCGTTCTGTAGCTGAGCTTGTCATTGCCGAATGTATAATGCTGTTACGGGGTGTCCCTGAAAAGAATGCTCTGGCACACAAAGGTGTCTGGATGAAATCTATGGGCGATGCCGTGGAAGTACGGGGCAAAACGCTCGGAATAGTCGGTTATGGGCATATCGGCTCTCAGGTGTCTATTCTTGCCGAGAGCATGGGAATGAATGTCATTTATTACGACATAGTGAAGAAACTAAGTCTTGGGAATGCAAAACCGGTTTCTTCTCTTGAAGAGCTTCTTAAAAACTCTGATGTAGTAACTCTTCATGTGCCTTCGACGCCACTGACAAAGAACATGATTTCTGAAAAAGAAATTGCAATGATGAAAAAGGGTTCCTGCCTGATAAACACTTCTCGTGGCGATGTTGTGGATTATAAGGCAGTTGCCGATGCATTGAAGTCAAAGTACCTTGGCGGCGCTGCTGCCGACGTGTTTCTTAAGGAGCCGTCCTCTAATGTTGAACCGTTCGAAAATGAACTCCAGCAATTCGATAATGTTATTCTTACTCCGCATATAGGGGGTAATACACGAGAAGCACAGGCTAACATAGGGCTTGAGGTCGCCGAAAAACTTGTGAAATACAGCGATACAGGCTCTACAATCGGGGCAGTTAATTTTGTTGAAATATCGCTTCAGCCAAACTGTTCAAAACAAAGGTTCTTGCATATTCATAAAAATGTTCCGGGAGTGATGCAGGAAATAAACCATTTCTTTTCTTCAAGACACATAAATATTTCCTCACAATATCTTCAAACCGACGCTGATATAGGTTATGTGATAATGGAAACCGAAAGCGAACTCGATCCGTTGGTAATAAACGACCTGAAAAAAATACCAAATACGATACGTGTTAGAATGATATATTAAATAATGCATTCCTGGATATTTTCGAAAAGAGGTCAGGAAGAAGTTAATAGTGTCACAGTTAGGAAAAATACTCATAGTTACTGGTGTTATTCTTGTAATTGCAGGACTTATAATATATTTTGCCGCCGACAAATTGAGCTGGCTTGGACGGTTACCGGGCGATATTCGCATTGAAAAGGGGAACGTAAGGTTTTATTTCCCGATAACCACTATGATTATTCTAAGTATTATATTATCACTGATTTTATGGATTATAAGAAAATTATTTTAAAATGTGAATAAGCCCAATAAAAGTGATAACATCTTTTTCTTCGAAGCATCAAGACTTTACTTCAATCTAAATAAAAAGGATGCCTATTAAGGCATCCTTCCCTTGTTAACTACTAACCCTAACCAATTAACCTGAAAACAAATTACATAACATGCAATATCAGATATTTTATTTTTGCTTTATGGGAGCCATTGCATTTCTCTCTTCGAGCCATTTCTTCTGTTCAGGAGTAAGTACTTTCAAAACATTGTCCCGGTAATTCTTTCTCATCTTTTCTGCTTTCTTCTGGTTTTCTTCGCGGAAAGCTTTCATCTCTTTCCGAAAATTCTCTGTTAGTTTGTCAATTTCTTGCTTTTGTTTTTCGGTAAGGTCTGGAATCCTTTCAATAGCTGGTCTTTCATTCCATCCTGGTCTCCTGGTCGGAGGGGGCATCATGAATCCATATCCACGGAAACCAAAAAATTCAGGACCATAAAATGGCGGTGGAACAAATCCTCTGCCTGGTCCATAACCGTAAAAATGCCAGGCACCCATATAACCGGGGAAGTAACCCCATGCACCTCCTCTATAACCTCTGCCTCTGAATCGGGCTGTGTCATTTTGCATCATTCCTGGAGCTCGCCTCATCTGCATATTCATGTCCGACCTCTTCATTCTGATTGAGTCATCCATCCGTCCAATTCCCCTCTGGCCATAAAGGGTTGGAATACCTGCTGTCAGAACTATTCCTGCAATCATTATTTTCAAAATATGTTTCATGGCTTTAAAATTTCATATTGTTCATCTAATTTGTTTTTTAATTAGACATTTACCGAAATGAAAAAATTCCAGACTTAGCCGTAATTAACATATCGTTAACATTGACAAATGATAAAATGCAAACTGAAGTAAAGTTATGTAGAAAACAGGCTGGAGTACATTTATTATGTTTACAATTTTAAACTTGATTCAATATTTTATAACCACGGATTTACAAGGGAATTAGATTTATCCGTGTTAGCACGATGAGCCATAAAAAGTTTCTTTTCAGTATTTTTACTGGAGTCTGGTAAAAAGTTTTCAGCCCGTATTAATATTTCTTTTTATAATAATCTCTCATATTAAGGAAAATTGAAATAGCGAGAGCACAAATAAAAACAGCCAGAGTTGCGGTATCAACAAGTCTGGTGTTAAAATTTAATCCTGTAATTCGGTCGGCGAGGTATTTGATATATGAGTTGGGCAAATTTGTTTTTCCCAGTTTCTCTAGCACCCTGAAATGCCAGTCAGTAAAAGGGCAGTAGCCTGGAACTCCGACAATCATTCCTAGAAAAAGCCAGGAAGAACCTGTAAGAATGAGTGTTATAAGGTTTAATACCCTTGTTTTCTTCCATGCCCAGCCTATAATATTGAAAATTGTCAGGGATGTATGGAATGCCACAAAGAAAATATCAAGCAGGGAATATATCATTCCTTTTAATTCACAACATAAGATATTTTTCCCTTATGGAGGCTTCTTGAATCTTATCTAACTTGTGCCGAAAAATATTATTTCATTTCAGATTGCTCTGAAGAAATAATAGTTTATTTTTTCGATTTCAGCCATTGATGGATAAGGGTAGAATAAAATATCGTCTTTTGCGCCGACATAAAAACCGGTCTCTATTGTGCGGTAAAGGAGAGCCCCTGTATAGATTCTCTGAACTGTTTTCATCTGCTTCTTTTCTTCAGTTTTTATTATTTCGAGGCAGTCGCGCAAATGAGATATGGAACCGTATGGCAGATGTTCAGCAGAGCCCTCAAGAGGGTCAATTGCAAGTTCCCCGAGTTTAAGATCTACGAAGAACAACTTGGGGACATATATAGGTTGAGAGCCGTCGGTTAAAACCTTAAGGAATTCGTGAGGAGGCAGGTTACTGGCTATTTGTGGATTGACAGGACATAATTCCTGATATAAAAACATGTTTTTCCCTACATATTTATTCTTATCGTAAGGAGCTTGTTTAAGAGGAAGGACGTAACCAGTATCAGTTGTAAGATAAAGATCCTTCAAAGCTGTAAGCGGTATAGACTCCAGTACCCGGTAAATTGAAAGGTACACGGAACTTTTTGGTGAGCCGTCTTCTTTGGGAACGCACTTCCTGTTGAGGTAATCAAGATTAATGAGCGGCTTAACTTGCTCAAAATCAACCTCAAAAAATATTATCTGGCTTTTATTAGATTTCTTTGTTCCTGTAGCCATATAACAGCCGAAATCTTCCGGAGGAAGCATTGAACCAATCAATGCCTCCGGTGCAGTTGTGAGGTAAATGTATTTTTTCATAGCCTGCTGGTTTAGAAACTTTTATTTATATAACCCTTTTATATAGTAAAGTTAATCAAATATAATAAATTACTGAACCAAAATCAAATTTTCGAATAACGTTAAGAGAAAAGAATTATATTTTATTTAAAAGTTAACAGGAATGTTTAAAAAATAATTCAGATTTATTGATTAATTTTGATAATATTTAATTTGATTATTTATCAATTATTTGATTAACAAAACATTTAACCATGAAAAAAACGAATAAAATTAAACGTCGTGAATTTTTGGGATCGGCCGCTGCCGCATCCCTTGCATTCACAATTGTACCGCGCACGGTGCTTGGAGGACGTGGTTATGTAGCTGCATCCGACAAAATCACACTTGGTTACGTTGGCTGCGGCACGCAGGGTTTGAGGGAAATGGCTCCGTTGCTCACTCATCCGTCTATACAGATTGTTGCGGTATGTGATCCTAATAAATACACTACCAATTATGTCGACTGGTCTATGAACAGTGTTCGCGACACTATCAGACAGACACTCAAAGAACCAAACTGGGGTGAAAATATTAAAGGTATTCCTGGTGGCAGGGATATCGGACAGGAATTTGTGCAAAAGTACTATGCAAAGGTTAGAAACGTAGCAAACTATAAAGGATGTTCGTCATATAATGACTTTCGTGAGATGCTTGATAAGGAGAAGGATCTGAATGCAATAAAGATAATGACGCCCGACCATCTTCATGCAGCTGTGGCAGTTGCCTCTATGAACAAAGGTAAGCACGTTGTGACACACAAACCTGTTGCAAACAGAATAAAGGAATGGAGAGTAACTTATGATACAGCCAGAAAAACCGGTTTAAGTACACACCTGCTTGCATGGAGTCGCCAACCCGGGTGCACAGTTATCAAAAAGATGATTGACGACGGTATGATAGGTACTCTTAAAGAGATACATAACTGGTCGAATCGTCCGGTTTGGCCTCAATGGCAGGAAAATCCGACCGATACTCAGCCAATACCGGCCGGGTTCGACTGGCAGTTATGGCTTGGTCCTGTACCTGACCGGCCTTATCATCCTAATTATACTCACGCCGTTTTCCGTGGCTGGTACGATTTTGGAGCAGGGAGTATTGCCGATATGGGTCATTACAGTCTCTTCCCGCTTTTCCTGACACTGGGGATAAATACGCCGGCTCTCAGCGCCGAAGCTTATGGTACGACTACTTGTGGTTTCAAGGAAAATGTTGCAGTTAGCATAATCAATGATGTGGCATTTCCGCTATCATGCATGATAAAGTTTAAATTTGGCGCACAAAAGTCTCTTCCGCCTTTTGACCTTTTCTGGTACGATGGTGGTATGCGGCCATTTGTTCCGGAGGAACTCTCAGCACAAGGGAAATCTCTTTCACGTGAGGGGATGATGATTGTGGGCGATAGAGGTAAAATCGTAGCAGGGTTCCGTGGTGAAGCCCCTGTGTTACTGCCCGAAAGCAGAATGAAGGAATTTGTTCCTCCTACAAAGGAGCCTGAAGGCCCGTCAGGGAATGACGTATGGATAGATGCTTTCAAAAACAATATACAATCGCCGGGAAGCTTCCTTTATTGCGGACCTGTAACAGAAACGATACTCTTAGGTGCTGTCGCACTCAGGGCAAGAAAGAAGGTCGAGTATAATTCGGAACTAATGAAAATAACCAACGACGAAGCTGCAAATAAATTCCTTACACGCGAGTACAGAAAAGGCTGGGAAATGTAAAAATTACAGTTTTATTTATTTTTATTATTTCATTGAAAAAATTCAATTTTTTTTAAATGAAACTTACAGATTTGATGGATTAGAATGAATTGTAATAACCTTCATTATTATTCTTTATAAGATTTAAAGCACTGCCTGCTTTAAACCATTCAATCTGAGTTTCATTGTAAGAATGGTTTACATATATTTCATCCATGCTGCCATCATCATGATGGAGTATTAGCTTTATTTGTTTCCCGGGAGAGAACTCATTTAGTCCGACGATATCAATTCTGTCTTTTTCAAGAATTTTGTCATAATCATTCTTATCTGAAAAAGTCAAGGCAAGCACTCCCTGCTTTTTCAGATTTGTTTCATGAATACGAGCAAATGATTTCGCGAGGATAGCTTTTACATTCAAATATCTTGGTTCCATAGCCGCATGTTCTCTTGATGAACCCTCGCCGAAATTTTCCTCGCCCACAACTATTGAAGCCTTGCCAGATGACCTGTAAAATTTTGCAACATTGGGTACAGGCTCATATTTTCCTGTAATCTGATTTAGCACAAGGCCAGGTTGATTGGTGAAAAAGTTTATTGCGCCGATCATGTAATTATTCGAGATATTTTCGAGGTGACCTCTGTATTTAAGCCAGGGTCCGGCCATTGAGATGTGGTCAGTTGTACATTTTCCTCTGGCTTTTATCAATAAATGTAAGTCTGTAAAATCTTTTCCGTCCCATTCCGGAAATGGAGATAAAAACTGAAGCCTGTCTGAAGAAGGGTTGATTATTATAGAAATATCAGTTTTATTTTTTGAGTTCTTTTGTAGTCCTTCTTTCTTGTTAAGGAATCCTTGCGGAGGCAAAACAAATCCTGAAGGTTCATTAAGTTTAACTTTTTCACCTTTTGAATTGGTCAAATAATCCGTTAAAGGATTAAATGTCAAATCGCCGGCTATTGTAAGGGCTGTAACAATTTCTGGAGAAGCGACAAAAGCATGTGTATTGGGATTACCATCGTTGCGTTTTGCAAAATTTCTGTTAAAAGAATGAATAATAGTATTCACATGATTTTTATTTGAAGATTTACGTTCCCATTGCCCTATGCAAGGGCCACATGCATTTGCAAATATTTTTCCTCCTATTTCCTTAAAAGTTGACAGAAAACCATCTCGTTCTGCTATTGACCGTATCTCTTCAGATCCTGGTGTTACTACAAATTCGCCTTTTGGGGTTAGATTTTTTGACAACGCGTCTTTTGCAACCGAAGCAGCTTTTGAAATATCTTCATAAGAAGAATTGGTGCATGAACCAATCAGACCGGTTTCGATTTTAACAGGCCAGCCGTTTTTTTTGGCTGTCTCTTTCATTTCTGAAATGGGTGTCGCAAAATCAGGAGTAAAAGGTCCATTGATATAAGGCTCAAGCTCGGAGAGATTTATCTCAAAAACCTTGTCGAAATATTTTTCAGGGCTTACATATACCTCCATATCGCCTGTAAGGTGTTCGCTTATTTTTTCAGCCAGATGTGCAACTTCCTTACGGCCTGTTGCGACAAGATAATCCGACATAGACTTATCGAATCCGAAAACTGAGCATGTGGCTCCTACCTCAGCTCCCATATTGCAAATTGTTGCTTTGCCAGTACACGAGATTGATTTTGCTCCCTCGCCGAAATATTCAATAATATATCCTGTTCCTCCACTAACTGTAAGCATCCCTGCCAGTTTTAATATAACATCTTTTGGCGATGTCCATCCTTTAAGTCGGCCTGTAAGTATAATACCTATAAGTTTTGGGAATTTAAGTTCCCATCCCATTCCCGACATCACATCAACAGCATCGGCACCTCCAACCCCGATGCCTATCATTCCAAGGCCGCCTGAATTTACCGTATGCGAATCGGTCCCTATCATCATCCCTCCGGGGAAAGCGTAATTTTCTAAAACTACCTGATGTATTATTCCTGAACCGGGCCTCCAGAAGTCGAAATCATATTTATCGCAAATAGAACTCAAAAAGTCATATACTTCTTTGTTGACTATCAGAGCCGACTTCAGGTCGGTTTCAGCTCCTTCTTTAGCCATAATAAGATGGTCGCAGTGTACGGAAACAGGAACAGCCGAATTTGCTTTCCCTGCTGTAATAAACTGTAATAGAGCCATCTGGGCAGTTGCATCCTGCATAGCAATCCTGTCAGGCGTAAATTCAGCGTAATCTTCTCCTCCTCTATATGGTAAAATGAAATTTCCCTGAAATAAATGACTGTAAAGAATCTTCTCACTTAAAGTTAAAGGTTTATTAATAACTTTTTTAATATTTGAGATTCTGTCGGGCAATTTTTCATAGAATGATTTTATTATTTCAAAATCAAGAACCATATTCTTACTTATTAGTTATATTATTGTTATTATATCTGTTTAATTATTTTAATTAAAAGGCTGGGATATGTAATTTTTAATTTCTATTCTATTGTTTTATTTTTAATAATTTTTGTTTCATAGTCAAATAATAGATAATTTGTATTTCGGGATATAATTTTCAGCCATTATCATTTATGACAAATTTTGCTGGGCCTGCGTTTCCCGTATTTTGAAGAAGTTCGAAAAGGAGATCGTATTTCTTCTTCGCGCGACCTGGTGTGTTGCGTCCGTCATAACCTTGATCTATCGGGACGAAAGTGGAGATAAGGGGAATCGAACCCCTGACCTCGTGACTGCCAGTCACGCGCTCTAGCCATCTGAGCTATATCCCCAGTAAAGCAGCGTAAATGTATAAAAAATAAAAAACAAAAGCCTGATATTATTTTATTAACTTTGCACCTCTGTAACAAAATCCTTGTTTGTTAGTTAAGAATTATTGGCAGATTTGGAGATACGGCACTAATTTTGTGAGGAAAATTGAACATTTTAAAAAAGAGATTTATTTTGAAAATGGCCAAGGGAAAAGAAATAATGAATTTTAATGATATTGTTTTTGAAAAAAGAAATAAGGAATATGGTGCTTATGTTTTACGGAAAAAGTATAACTCTATTTTGATAAAATCAACAATTATTACAATATTAATAGTTTCATCCATAATAATTATACCATATATACGAAATATAAAAAAACCTTATACAATTGGTGAAAGTTCGGGAAGGAAGTTTGTTTACATAAATATGGAGAATATGCAACCTCCACCAGAAGAAATTTACGTTCCGCCTGTTACACCACCGCCCCCAGCACCTGAAGCCACGCAAAATATTGTAAAATATGTAGCTCCGGTAATAATTGATACTGTTAAGGAAAATGAGTTTACTTTGCCCCCGATCGAAGAAGTTAAACTTATGGAAGAGACTACTTCCGAAACATTTTCAGCCTCTTTTGGTACAGGAGATGATGAATTATTCGGTGAAGGAAGCGGGAGTGGAGGCAATAAGGCTTATGATTATTTCATCCTTGAAGTGCCACCGAAATTTATGGGTGGCGACATTGAAAAATTTAGAGAATGGCTCAGAAAAAGAGTTGTTTATCCTAAAGAAGCACAGGAAAAAGGTATCAGTGGAAAAGTTTATCTGACTTTTATAGTTGAACCCGACGGAACAGTCAGTAACGTCAAAGTTGTTAAAGGCGTAGACAAAATACTTGATGAGGTGGCAAAAAAGGCAATTGAAGAGTCTCCCCCATGGACTCCCGGCTTTCAAAGAGGAAAACCGGTGAGAGTCAGATTTTCAATTTTTTTGAATTTCGAACTTTAATTTACAGTCTGATAAATATTTCTATTTTTATATTCAAAATTTAATTAATTTTATTATCTATATAGATATTCTATTTAATGAAAAGACTTATACCGGTAATTTTAATTGTTGTATTTGTCACTTCAGGCTGCGGATCTTCAAAAAAGCAAATGCAGAAAGGAAACTATGGCAATGCCGTAGAACTGGCAGTGAGGCAATTACGTAAAAATCCTGATGATGCAAAACAGAGAACTATTCTGGAAAATTCTTATAAAATAGCTAATGAGCAAGATATTGAAAGAATAAGATTTCTAAAAACAGAAGGTAAGCCAGATAACTGGGATGAGATTTATATTATCTATAAACGACTTTATGACAGACAGGCGCTTGTTAGAACAGTTCCGGACTTAAATGTGCCATACGTTGATTATATGCAGGAAATGATAGAAGCAAAACGTAAGGCTGCTGATTATTATTATGCTCATGGTATAGAGCTAATGAAACACCAGATGAAAGAATCGTATCGTCAGGCTTATGGCGAATTTATCAGGGCAAAGGAATATGTTGGCGATTATGAGAATATAGATAATAAAATAGCTGAAGCAAAATACATGGGAATGAGCCGAGTTCTTGTTTCAGTACAAAACAAGTCGGTCATCAGGTTCCCAAAAGAATTCGAAGAAGATCTTCTTGAACTTAATTTACCTGCATTGAATTCCGAGTGGGTTGAATATTATACGGAAGTACTTAATCCTGATATTCAGTTTGATTACTTTATAAATGTTAATATTTTAAGTGTGATTGTTGGTCCAGATCAAACAGTTCAGAGGGATTCGGTAATTAAAAAGGAAATTGAAGACGGCTTTACTTACGTTCTGGATAAAAAAGGAAATGTGATGAAGGATTCACTCGGCAATGACATAAAGATGCCGAAATATAAAACTGTTCAGTGTGCACTTATTGAAACGGTTCAGCAGAAAATATGTCGCATAGAAGGTGATGTAGAGTTGATTCAGGCCAATCCCGGCAAAGTTTTGAAAAAGGATCCGATAGGAGCGCAGTCAACTTTTGAACACGTTTCAGCTCGTGCACTTGGTGACATTAATGCACTATCGTCCGAGCAAGTCGAAAGAACAAAGTCTCAACCATTACCTTTTCCAGGCGATGTGGAAATGGTGATGCGATGTTCGGAATCTCTTAAAATGGCTATAAGGGGAGCTATAACAAATAGCCGGAGGTTGATAATATAAAACATTTTAATTTTTAAACTTGGGAGATTAAGTGTATCAGGGAAGGGAATGATCAGTACTGAAAGCAGAACCGAAAGAGCGGTACTTATAGGGGTGATATACCCGGGACAGAGTGAAGCCGAAGTAAACGATTATCTTGAAGAGTTAAGTTTTCTGGCCTACACAGCCGGCGCAGTAACATTAAAAACATTCATACAGAGAATTGATTCACCCAATCCACATTCTTTTATAGGCTCGGGGAAAATAGAAGAGATCGCTGATTTTGTTTCGGGTAATTCAGTTGATATTGCAATATTCGACGACGACCTTTCTCCCAGTCAGCTCAGGAATATTGAAAAGTCTTTCGGATGCCGTGTGCTCGACCGAACAAACCTGATACTCGATATCTTTGCAGGCAGGGCACGTACATCTTATGCACGCGCTCAGGTTGAACTTGCTCAATATCAATATATCCTTCCACGTCTTGCAGGTATGTGGTCACATCTCGAAAAACAAAGAGGAGGCATCGGACTGAGAGGCCCGGGAGAAACTGAAATCGAAACCGACCGCCGTAGAATCCGAACAAAGATATCTAATCTGAAGGAACAGTTGAAAAAAATCGACATGCAGATGTCTGTTCAACGGAAAAACAGGTCGCGTCTTGTAAGAGTTGCATTAGTTGGATATACAAATGTCGGCAAATCAACAATTATGAACCTTCTTAGTAAATCTGATGTATTTGCTGAAGATAAACTCTTTGCCACACTCGATACAACAGTGCGCAAGGTAGTTATAAACAATATCCCATTTCTTCTTTCCGATACAGTGGGTTTTATAAGGAAGCTGCCCCATCATCTTGTGGAATCGTTTAAGTCAACCCTCGATGAAGTAAGAGAATCGGATATTTTATTACATGTTGTCGATATTTCACACCCAGGCTTCGAGGAACAGATAAAAGTGGTGGAAAATACACTTAATGAGATGAATATCAAAAACAAAATAAACATCCTTATCTTCAATAAAACCGATGCATTTACATATACAAGAAAAGATGATGATGACCTTACTCCAATGACAAAAGAAAATTTTTCCCTCGAAGAACTTAAAAAGACATGGATGGCAAATAATAATGATGGAAAAATAGTATTCATCTCGGCAAAAACAAAGGATAACATTGAGGAACTAAAGAATCTTTTATACGAGGAGGTGAAAAAAATCCACATATCCAGATATCCATATAATATTTTCTATTCTGATAATAACTCCTTCTTATGAGCTTTTATACATTTAATACTTACAATATATTTAATCCTATATTCATTTAAGAATATGAACTATTTTATGTATAGTACTATTTAGCAGTACGTTATATAGTATATCAATCACTAATAAATATACGTTTTATTAAATCTGATTCATTTACCAGAATTTACTATTTTAGCCTGCTCGAGAAGATATTTAATAAATCATAATAAATTTTTAATAAACTTTATGAAACGAAAGAATAAAATATTCCGTGCTTTTATCGAGGCATTTTTTATTTCTCTACTACTTATTTTCACCGATTATAGCGTTGCTGCACAAACAAAAAACGAGTGGCCATGTTTCCATGGTCTTGACCGAAAGAATAAGTCAACCGAAACAGGACTGGCACGTCAGTGGCCTGCCAATGGTCCAAAGTTGCTCCTAACTATTTCAGGGCTGGGAGAAGGATATAGTTCTGTATCTGTTGCAGATGGAATGCTCTTTACAGCAGGTTCTGTGAATAAACAACCTTTTGTGTATGCATTCGATCTGCAGGGGAAACTTATCTGGAAAAAACCTGTCGGCAGTGCGTGGTCAACTACTGCTTCATGGGCTCGTTCATATACTGGACCAAGGAGTACCCCGACTTATGATAATGGGGTAATTTATTTTCTTGGTGAAATGGGAATGCTTGTTGCACTTGAATCAAAGACAGGTAAAGAAATCTGGCACAAGGATCTTATGGATGAATTCAGTGCTCCTGTACCTGAATACGGTTATGCCGAATCGGTCATGATAGAAGGGGATCATCTCTATGTGAGACCTGCAGGGAAAAAAGGTCATCAAGTCTGCCTTAATAAGAAGACGGGAGAGCTTATATGGGCAAACACAGAGATTCCAGGTGCAGAAGGATATACTTCACCGGTAACGGGTAAAATCGGCGATTACCATCAGGTAACAGGCGCAAGTGCTATATGTTATTACGGTGTGGATACGCAAACTGGAAGACTGTTGTGGAAAGTAGATGTTGTTAACCAGCAGAAGTGTAATATTGGCGATGCTGTCCTTTTTGACAATTATGTGTTCATTTCAAGTGGCTACACAAAGGGGAGTATGTTATATAAACTTAATGTTTCGGGGAAGGAAATCAAACCGGAAAAAATATGGGAATCTCCACTGATGGACAATCATCATGGTGGTGTCATTTTGCATGAAGGTTTTGTATATGGCTCAGGCAGCAATGGGAGCAGGGGTTGGCATTGCCTTGATGTAATGACAGGCAAGCAAAGATGGAGAGCCACAAACGATGAGGGATGCATTACTTATGCCGACGGTATGCTTTACACTCTGGAACAAAGAGGTACTCTGAGGCTTGTGAGGGCCACACCCGATAAATATGAAGTTTTTGGCGAATTTAAGCTACCCTCAGGCGGCAACAGTATGTACTGGGCACATCCGGTTATATGCGGGAAGCGCCTCTATATAAGACATGCAGATAAAATATTCGTATATGATATCAGCAGGCAATAGTTTTTAGTTTTTTACTGTTATTTGATTTTATTTTTTCCTTTTTAAGGGACTTTGTAAAAAGAAATCCAAACAGATAATAAATACTTTTGTAAATTTTTTGCAAGGGCAATCGACACATTAATACAGACTATTTTTCAACATATACTCAGCAATCTGGATTGCGTTGGTGGCAGCACCCTTTCTTATGTTATCGGCTACAATCCAAATATTAAGACATTTTTCCCGTGAAAAATCTCTCCTCAGTCTGCCCACAAAAACCTCATCACGGTTATGTGCAAGTATCGGCATAGGATATTTATGTTCAGCAGGATTATCATATAGAAGCAACCCGGGGAATTCCTCTATAAGTTTTCTCACTTCATCAAGGTCATATTCCCTTTCGAATTCAACATTCACGGCCTCTGAATGACCACCGATAACAGGTATCCTTACAACGGTGGCAGTAATCTGGATGGTTTCGTCTTCCAGTATCTTCCTTGTTTCGTCAACAAGTTTTTGTTCTTCGGTTGTATATCCTGACGGCAGGAATTTTCCACCAAAAGGAAAACAGTTTAAATCAATAGGGTGGGGATACGCCATTTCTCCTTTTATGCCTCGCCGTTCATTTTCGAGTTGTTTAACAGCTTTTACCCCCGTCCCGGTAACCGACTGATATGTGGCAATAACCAGTCTTTTTATTTTATAGACTTTATGTAGCGGTGCAAGTGCCATAACCAGCTGTATAGTAGAGCAGTTAGGATTTGCAATTATCCTGTCGCCTTTCTTTATGACATGGCTGTTTATCTCCGGAACAACCAGAGGTATGTTCTCTTCCATTCTCCATGCAGATGAGTTGTCTATTACTACCGTTCCGTTCTTTGCAAACACAGGAGCCCATTCTTTTGAAACGTCAACACCGGCAGAGAAAATCGCAAAAACAGGTTTAGACTCAACTGCTTCACTAACACTTACTACTTTTACAGGCTTTCCCTTGAAAATTATCTCCTTTCCGATCGATTTTTCCGAAGCTGAGGGTATGAGTTCAGAAACAGGGAAGTTCCTCGCCTCAAGCAGTTCGACCATTACCCGGCCTACCATGCCCGTTGCTCCTACAACTGCAATTTTCATTTTTACTTTTTAAAAACTATTTAAAAATTAACGATATTTACTTTGTTGAAAAACGTGTCAAAAGTAGCTTTTTTTTCAAATCGTCTCGCTGTATGAAAAAAGTTGTTTTTATTCTCTCATTTGTGCCATTTATTTTGTCGGGCCAGATAAATGAGAATTTCGAAGACGGAACACTAAAAAACTGGATTCAAAGCACAAACGGAAGCTGGGAAGCTGATAGCTTGAACCCCTTGTCAGGTAAATACTCTTTACATCATTCGCGTGATAATCCGGAAGCAGGTGTTGATATGGTGTCATTTTCGCTGAAGAACCTACGTTCCGAAATGGATAGTATAAAATGGTCATTTATGGTGCGCCATGGCTACAATCCTTCCTCATCGAATAACTGGAGTTTTTTCCTTTTGGCTGACCGACGGATAAGTGAAATGCTGCCGGGGACAACTTTAAATGGTTATGCAATTGGTGTAAATATGTCAGGTTATGACGATACGTTAAGGTTATGGAAAATAAAAAACGGCAATGTTTCGCCTTTCATTTCAACGGGAGTAAACTGGGAAAAAGATATCGGAACAAAAAAAGCTGCCATTACTGAAATCGTCCGGACGCTTGAAGGTGATTGGCATATTTCAGTTACGTTGAATGATGGAACAAAATTCAATTCCTGCACCGGAACAGATATAGAAATTTGTAACCCTGAATGGTGCGGGATTTATTTTAAATACACTGCCACCTGTGACAGATTATTATGGTTCGACAACCTTGTTATAGAAGGTCCGTTTATTTCTGACACCGTTCCTCCTGCTGTATCAGGTTGTGAAGTGAAAGGAAGAAACATTGTTGAAATCAGTGTTGAGGAGGAAGTCCTTCCTGATTTCATGGACAAGGCAAATTTTCTTTTGAACAATATTATTTCACCTCTTTGTGATGCCGTCGTCACCGGCCGTAACACATTCAGACTAATATTCGATGAAGGGTTTATAAATAAGCAAATAAATGAATTAAAAATCAATATTATATGCGATCGGGATTCAAACTGTACAGAAAATGTTTTATTAAAGTTCGTACCTGTATGGGCTGAAACAGGAGATGTTGTTATTTCGGAAATAATGGCTGATCCGTCGCCTCCGGTTGCACTTCCTGAGAAAGAATATATCGAAATAACATCAAGATGTGAGTTCCCTCTTTCTCTTAAAGGATGGTCAATAATCTCCGGAAGCCAGAAATATCTGTTCCCCGATATTACAATAAATAAGGGCGAACAGTATATTTTATGTCATGTTTCGGATACCGCAGTTTTTTCAAAATACGGGAAAACCTGTGGTTTCAAATCATTTCCTGCTCTCACAGATGCCGGCAAGTGTCTGGTAATCTGCGACAGCAGCGGCACCATGATACATGGTGTGGAATATTTTTCGTCGTGGTATGGTGATAATCTGAAATCGGAAGGAGGATGGTCGCTCGAAATGATTGATACCGATTATCCTTTTTATTACGATGGCAACTGGAAAGCTTCGGTATCCGTTAAAGGCGGAACGCCAGATAAGCCTAACTCCGTAAATGCCGCCAATCCCGACCGTTCCTTCGAAGGAATTTTAAATGTATTTCCGGACGATTCACTGAGTCTGAGAGTTCTTTTTTCTGAGCCGGTATATAATGTCGAAATTTTAAAAGAGGAAATTAGAATTAACGACCGGATTGTAAATTCAGTAAAGTCATTTGAACCTTTGCGCAGGGAATGGGTTTTCAAGGTTGATGAATACTTTAAGAGAGGCAAGAGTTATAAGCTAATACTTCCCGCTGGTTTAACTGACTTTGCAGGAAACAGGGCGCAAAGGAGTTCGATGGAGTTTGGCCTTCCCGAAACGCCGGAAGCAGGTGATATCGTTTTCAATGAGCTTCTTTTCAACCCTTTGCCTGGTGATGCCGATTATATCGAATTATACAATGTTTCGGGAAAAATAATAGATGCTTCTAAAATTTCTGTTGCTTCGAAAAGTTTTGAAAACGGCAAAATTTCTTCCGCCCTTGCTGTTTCTGCCATTAGCCGCTGCTTTTTGCCTGGAATGTACTATGTAATCACTGAAAACAAACCTGCCGTTATATCGAGATATTTTTCCTCATGCAGCGACAATATTTTCAGAGTTTCACAGATGCCTTCCATGCCCGATGATAAAGGTCATTTAATCTTGTTTAATCGTGCGCTCGAGATACTGGATGAGGTGCAATACAGCGAGAAGCAACATTTGCCTTTTCTCTCCGGCAGGGAAGGGATAGCACTGGAAAAGATAAACCCTGGAGCTCTGTCGTCATTATCCGGAAACTGGCACACTGCCTCAGAAGCATCGGGGTGGGGCACACCAGGGGCAAAGAATTCGATGTTTTCGGAAATTACAGCCGGTGAAGGAAATATTTCACTTTCATCTACAAGGTTGTCGCCCAACAGCGACGGAAATGAAGATTTACTGCTTATTTATTTCAAGTTACCAGGTAACGGAAACGTAACGAATATTACGATTTTCGACGAGACGGGAAATTCTGTCAGAAAGCTCGCAGTAAATTTCTTTATAGGCAATGAGGCCACAGTTGTCTGGGATGGAACGTCTGATGACGGCTCGCTGGTGCAAAGGGGAATCTATATTATTTACATTTCGGTTTTTGACGAGCATGGTAAAACTGAAAGATGGAAAAAGGTTTGTACAGTTTTGAGATAGAATTTTATTAACCACAGATAGCACAGATTTTTTCACAGATTTCAATAGATTTTTTGTGTTAATCCGCTGCTTAATCGTGTGAGTCCACGGTTTAAAAAAGTAACCTTGTTTTTCATTACAACTTCTCTCTTTTCAGGGAATTCTGATTTATTTTTCTGTTTTTTCTGATGTAATCAATGACCTGCTTGTTAAACTTTTCTTTCTCATTATATAGAAAATCTATCTTTATTGGAATATAATAAAAGATAGACTTCATATTATCAGGTACTATATTACCGATTTCCCTGAATCGTACTGCATCTTTTTCAGTAGTAATAATTAATTTGTTTCCCGAAGGAAGTGAATTGAGGGCAGTGTTTATTTTAGCTATATCTTTTTCAGTATATCTGTGATGATCAGGGAATTTCAAAAGTCTTATTTCTTTTTTTGTTTGTTTTATGTGTTCAACAAGAGGAGCAGGATCCGCTATTCCGGTTACAAGAAGAATACCCGATAAAGTTTTTTCGTCTAAAATATTTATATTTTTGGTTGTGTGAGCCTTATCTGCAAAAACCGGTTCAGGTGAACCGTAAACAATTGTGGTGAAATACATATTCTGGAAAGGTGCTTTTTTTATGCTTTTCATCACTAATCTTCTTTGAAGCGGGGATAAATCGGGAGAGCATTTTGTTACTATTATTATATCGGCCCTGTACATATTGTTAATATTTTCTCTCAATTCACCGTAAGGTAGAAGGTGGTCATATATCATAAGTCGGTTATAGTCGGTAAGGAGAATTTTAAGTCCGGCTTCGATTTTTCTATGCTGGAATCCATCATCGAGGATAATCACATCTGTTTCAGGTTTTTCCTGCAATATCCTATTTACGCCTCTGACTCTATTACTATCGAGAGCAACGGTGATGTCGGGATGCCTCGAGTAAATTTGAAAAGGTTCGTCACCTATTTCAGTTGAATCAGATTGAGGGCTGGCAATAAGAAATCCTTTTGTAAGTCTTTTATATCCTCTACTTAAAATTGCCACATTGAAATCATCTTTCAGAATGTCAATCAAATATTCGCAATGGGGGGTTTTACCTGTTCCTCCAACGGTAATATTTCCGACACAAATGATTGGCGTTTGAAATTTTACGCTCTTCAGTATGCCTGTGTTATAAAGAAAATTTCGGATTCCGGTAATGATACCGTAAATTAGTGATAGAGGATAGAGCAGTATGTTTTTCTTTTCTGCCAAATTCAGCGTATTTCGATAAAATAAGGAAGCCGCGCCTGTATTCCCGACAGTGACGGGAGTTCATTTAAATATTCGATATACTTTGCTGCATCGCCTGATTTTCGTGCAGTCAGTTTCATTCTGATATTACCTGTCAGACTTTCGAGAAGTTTTTCATAGGGTGAAACGGCAATCGGATATTCCTTCAAGGAATAATCTTTCAAACCAGCAAGACTGGCTGCCTCTTCGATAGATTTTTCGAGACCGCCGAATTCGTCCACGAGACCGATTTTTAATGCGGCAGATCCGTCCCATACGCGACCTTCAGCAATTTCATTAACTTTTTCGATGCTTATTTTTCTACCTTCCGACACTTTTGTAACGAAGTCGGAATATGTTTTTTCTATGCTTTTCTGCATAACTTCCTTTTCGTATG